>Ga0209599_10001412_pt1 | contig 11500 bp, 7 predicted proteins | sample Shrwel_input2_FT_FD_187534 | JGI IMG/M metagenome (GOLD analysis project Ga0209599, IMG submission 187534) | Subsurface microbial communities from deep shales in Ohio, USA - Utica-3 well 1 S input2 FT (SPAdes) (version 2) ... | reverse complement strand
TTATTTCTTGCGCAATGCAAGCCCGACACAACAGCGTATTGTGGGACGTTTGGGCGTGGTGTTGATTACTTTGGCATCGCTTGCTTTGGCAATGCAAACCACGGACGCTTTAGTGTTATTAGGCGGTGGCGCAGTGGCTTATGGTTTACAAATGTATCCCGCCTTATTGGGTTTGTGTTGGTGGCGGTGGTTGACCCGTGCAGGGGTGATTACGGGCTTAATTGCGGGAATTATTACCGTGACTTTAACCGAAGCTTGGGGCGTTTATTTCACTTCGTGGGGACGTTGGCCCTTAACCATTCATGCGGCGGGCTGGGGCATTGCCGTGAATTTTACGTGTGCTGTGCTGATTTCCGCGCTCACTCAAAATGCGGAACAAACTGTGCATCGCCAAGGCTTTCATCAATTTTTACAAGACAATTTACGCTTGCCTGAGGTGAAACGCGCTTGGATTCCGTGGGCGTGGTTTGCAAGTTTGACGTGGTTTTTATTGGCAATAGGGCCTGGCACGATGATTGGAAATACAATTTTTGGGCATCCTGATCAACCACAAACTTGGTGGTTTGGAATTCCATCAATTTGGACGTGGCAGATTTTATTCTGGTTATTGGGTATCGCTTTGATGCAATTCTTGGCTTATAAAATGGAATTGTCCACGGTTTCGGAGAAGACGCTAAACTTGTTGAAACAAGAGCATCTTGTGTAGAACCGATTGGAAGTTTTAAAAAAAACAGTCATTTAAGTTAAGCCTAGATGCGGGTTTAGCCTCCTCGTTGAAAAATGGATGAAGGGCTAAAAACTTAGGGTTGCAACAAGCTAAACCTGATGACAGTGAATAGATAATATGTTCCGACAAATGGGAGATGCATCATTCGAGATTACAGTTGTTACATGAAGGATGCGCTTCGTACCTCAACACATCCTACAAACACACCAGTTTTTCAGAAAGACTTTAATCTGCTGACCAGCGCGGCTCGAATTTATCGGCAGGTAAAACCAAAGATTGGTTCAACTGTGCGCCACCAGGCATATTTTTTACCATGCCTAAATACATACTTGAGGCCGCTTGTATTTTTAGAACGCTGTCTTTGGACTTTAACCAATTTGGAGGACTGAAAACTTTATTACCTACTTGGGATTGGCTTCGAGCAGTGTCAAAGGCTGCATTGTAGCAATTTGCAGCCATGGTAATAATTGGGTCTACGGTATTTTCACTATTGATAATTGTTGCTGTGGCTGATGGTAGCGGTACTTTATCTGCTTGACCGCTTCCAATGCTAAAACATGCTTGCACGGCAAATAGCAAATGGTACTTCGAGTAACTTGGCATTGCGAGAAGTGCATTATTCAAGCCTAAATCATTCTTTACCCATCTGCGTTCAATGTGATTTGCCCACATTGTTAATGCGAATAAATCTGCTGGTGAGTAGTTAGGACGAAATAATTGCTCAAAATGCTTGTCGAACAATTTGTTTTCGTTGTAAGCGATATTAGGACGTTGACAATGCCATGCCATTAAGCACCGAGCCAGTAAGCCAATCTCGATTGTTTTCGACTGGTCACGGTCGGCAAGACGTTTTTCACCGCGTTTTGTGATGAAGAAACCGTCTTTGTATGTGTTTTCGTAGGCACGCTTTAAAGCCAGTACCCGCTTGTCGTTACTGCGTAAATCGCGGGGTTTTACTGCACTTTGTCTATTTGTATTAACACTGATTTCCTCAGCGATATTTGTTTGGGGAATTTCGTAGAAGCGAAATAGCACATACGACCCGTTTGACGCTCTGACCTTTTCAGAAGAAGCCATAATAGTTGTAAGAGATTGACAGCCATTTACAACGCTCAAGCCTTCCAATTTCATTTTCCCACTTGTCTTGTCCAAGTCTAATTTTTCGCAGAGGGCAGTAATTCCATTATGGAACAAAAAGAAATGTTGAGAATTTTTGCTTATCGTTTCCTGCAAACCTTTGTTCACTTTGTTGGTTAACCCAAGCGATTGCCGCACATTTTTCCGAAATAACATTCCATCACGGATTCCAGGGAGTTGTGAACAATCAGAAAGCGGAATAGCTGCTAATACAGTTTTGAAACCTGCTACAGTCATATCGAGATAGCGCCCTGACTCGAGAGTTAAGGTATGATTGAGTTTAGGCAATTCTTTTGTAACTGACTCATCCCAACGAGACTTGATAAGAGGTTCATCCACAAGTGTTAATGTTGCTTGAATATTTTCAAAACTCCCAATTAAGTTTTGAAAATTTGCAAGGTCTTGCTGGGCAGACGTTGTCAAAACACCTGTAGTGACAAGCTCAAACTCAAGATCATAATCATCCTTTAATAAGGCTTCTGCCACAGCAGCTAACTTAACCTGGACTTTAGAATTGGCGTTTTGTTGCAGGGTTTCCAAGTCTTTCATTTGAATCCATGCGGCTAGCACCTCTTGAAGTGGCTGATGGTCAACCGATCCCGCGTAAAACTTACTTTGAATAATTAATACTCGGTGCATGTCATCATCTACAATTACAGCATCTATTTCCTTATCATTTGGTCCATCGGTAATATCATCGCGGGCTTGAATTGGTGTGCGCAAATAGATGTTTCGCAAATACCAAGCCAAAAAACGCTCGCCATCATTAGCAAAATTTTGATTGTAATAAACATCTTGCTCAATATCTTGCTTGATGCGGTTATAGAGTTCACTCATGTATGTGTCCTTTGGGCTTCATGGTTTATGTTGGGTTAGTAGTTATGAGGTGAGCCGAGTTACATTTAAGCATTTCCACATATATTTTAAGCTGATAATAACTGAGTCCACACTGTAAATACAATCACGTAACCTAATAAATAATCCTAATTTTCATATCGCGTTACGGTTTCGGAGAAGACGCTAAACTTGTTGAAACAAGAGCATCTTGTGTAGGGCGCATTGTTTTTAAAGAGCAATATTTCTCTCGTTTCAATACTCCTGTATCGATAATTAACCTGAGTTCGGGATAAGGAAGAGTAGAAAATTTAGCAGTCGTAGGGTGGAATAGCGTAGCGTATTCCACCAAAAAACGTGATAACTCTAGGTATGACGCAGTTAAATCGATAAGACCCTCATTGTACGGTAGAAGCCTGTAAAATCCTCGCCGCTGGAGCGTTGGAACGAGACAAGTATCACGCTTCATGGTGGAATACGCTACGCTATTCCACCCTACGACTAAATTCTATCCCAAACTCAGGTTAAATAGATGTAGATACCCATTCTTTTCAGAATGGGAGAGTTCAGTCTGCATTAGTCTCATTTTTGAGCACGACTAAAAATAATTCACCCGCATGTGACTGGAGAATTGGAATAAAAATTTTGGTTTGATATTTGCACACGAGGGTGAAATAGCTTTTTAAATGTTTGTAACTTTACAAAAACAAAGAGCTTGTTTACTTGCATAGAGAAAGAATCAGGCAACAGTCCTTCATTTCTCAGGAAGTGTAGTAAAATATTACACAACAGCTTTACTTTTTGGGCGATTACAGCGTATCCGTGGACATTAACAAACCTAATCATAAGCATGAGGGAGCAATTCCCCTCGGAAAACGCCTTGCTTTTCGACAAGCAAAGTATGTCGTGTTGATTGCGCTGTGTTTAGGCTTTTTTTCGGGCGGCATAGAAATTTACTTAGGGCTTTTAGAAGAACGCGCTCAACTTGAAACCGATCTCAAAAACTTAAGCCAAACCATTCGTTATCCTGCGGCAAAGGCGGCACAACTCGCCGACCGTGAACTTGCGCAATATGTCGTAGAAAGCTTAAAAGACCATCCGTTTGTCCATAAAATTCGTTTATTCGATGATTCTAATATCAGTCTGATTGACTGGCAATCACCTACAAAAACAAAATCTTACGCCCATCTGATTTACGCCTTATTTGGTGAACCCAGCGCGTTGCATCAATTGTTATACACCTCCGACATGCTCACCAGTAATTTACATTCTTTATTGCTCAATCCTTATCAGCGGCAAGTTGGATTATTGGAAATTGGGATTGATCCCTACGTGCTTGGAGAACGTTTCATTCATCGCGCCCAAGTGTTTTTAACCTCAGAATTAACCCGCAGCCTGTTGTTTGGGGTGTTATTATTTTGGCTATTTCATCGTGCAATTACCTATCCTCTGGCACGTATGAGTGGGGCTTTAGCAAAAATGGATTTAGAAAATCCGCAACGCGCCCGTCTTCCCCACCTGCCCGCCCATCAACACGACGAATTCGGTTATTTAATCACCGTCACCAATCAGTTGCTGGAAAATATCGAAGGGCATATTAATCAACAGCTAGAAATCGAAGATAAACTGCGGAAACTCTCCCACGCAGTCGAGCACAGCCCAATTTTAATCGTGATTACTTCGATTGAAGGCATTATTGAATATGTCAGCCCCAGCGTGGTGCGCTTGTCTGAATACAGCGAAACCGAATTAATTGGCGCAACGCCGCGTATTTTTAAAAGCACCTTCACCAGCAAACAACGCTATGTTGAAATGTGGGACACCTTGCTCAGCGGCAAAGAATGGCGCGGACAATTTCTAAACTGCAAAAAAGGGGGCGGTTTTTATTGGGTCAATGCGTTCATCTCCAGCGTGCAAAACAAAGAAGGACACATTACCCATTTTCTCGCCGTGGAAGAAGATATTACTGAACTTAAAATTCGTGAAAAACAATTTGAAGATTTGATTTATTACGACACCCTGACCCAATTACCGAATCGCACCTTATTCGATGACCGCCTACAAAACGCGTTGGCACAAGTGGGCGAGTCGGGCGAATTTGGCGCGGTGATGTTATTAGACATTGACCGTTTTAAAACCATCAATGACAGTTTAGGCTATTCGGCAGGGGACAAATTACTCCAAGAAATTGCCACGCGTCTCGTCAGCCAGATTCCGCGTCAAGATACTTTGGCACGCATCAGTGGCGACAAATTCGCGCTGCTCTTAACCCAATTGGACAGCATCGACCGTGTCGCGAAAATGGCAGAAATGGTGGTACGCTGTTTTTCTGAACCCTTCAATTATCATCAACAAGAATTTTTCTTCACCATCAGTTTGGGAATTAGCCTGTTCCCAAGCGACGGACAAAATACCGATACTTTGCTCAGCAATGCTGAAACCGCGATGTATCGTGTCAAAAATAAAGAACGCAATGGCTATCAGTTTTACAAGCCCGCGATGAATGTTCAAGCCGCTGAATTATTGGCATTGGAAAATAACTTGCGGCGCGTGATTTCTGATGTTGAGCAAATGAATCAACAGTTTAAAGTGTATTATCAGCCACAAATTGATTTGCACAGCGGTAAATTATGCGGGGTTGAAGCCTTGATTCGTTGGCAACATCCGCAACGCGGTTTAGTCAGCCCTCGGGATTTTATTCCCTTGGCAGAAGAAACGGGCTTGATTGTGCCGATTGGTGAATGGGTGCTGCGGGTGGCGTGTGAGCAAGTTAATCAATGGTTTAAGCAAGGTTTACCACGGATTCGGGTGGCGGTGAATATTTCTGCACAGCAATTTCAAACCCCGCACTTTGTGTCATTTGTGCAAAATATTTTGCACAGCACCGCGTTGCCGCCTGAATGTTTAGATTTGGAAATTACTGAAAGCACCTTGATGGGCAATGTTCAAACTGCCCAGCAGGTGCTGGCAAAATTAAAAATGTTGGGGCTACGGGTTTCAATCGATGATTTTGGAACGGGTTATTCTTCACTGAATTACTTGCGTAAATTCCCCGTCGATACCTTAAAAATAGATCAATCTTTTATCAGTGATTTAAATCTGGACGAAGATAACACCACGATTACGAAAGTGATTATTGACATGTCGCATAATTTAAACCTGTCCGTCATTGCAGAAGGCGTGGAAACTGAGGGGCAATTAAATTTCTTGCGTCATCATTTATGTGATGAAATCCAAGGATTTTATATTAGTAAGCCCTTGCCTTATCAAGAGTTTACTGATTTATTGCAACAAGAACGCTTTACGATTGCCCCACATCCTCCGCTATAAATTACGCACTTGGCTCACCCTGCTGCGTGATGCCTAAATCTTTAATAATCCCATCTTGAATGCTGTAAATCCAACCGTGCAAATGCAAGGCTTGTCCTTGCTTCCATGCGTCCGTAATAATGCTGCAATTTGCCAAGTTTTCGACTTGTTGTTTCACATTTAACTCAGTCAGCAAATTTAGCCGCTCGATTTCGGACATCTCGGGGGTGAATAAGGGGGCATGTTTGCGATAAGTATCGCGGATATTATTCAGCCAAAAATCAATAATTCCCGTGGTGCTGCGCTGCAACGCATTATTAATCCCGCCACAGCCATAATGTCCACAGACGATAATATGCCGTACTTTCAACACTTGAATGGCAAATTGCAACACCGACAATAGATTAATATCGGTATTAATCACCAGGTTAGCAATATTACGGTGCACAAAAATTTCACCTGGTAATAGCCCCGTGATTTGATTGGCTGGCACGCGACTGTCCGAGCAACCTATCCAGAGGAATTGCGGACTTTGTTGTTTGGCAAGCTTTGGGAAAAAGTCGGGGTGCTTGGTGCGGACTTTTTCCGACCATGCCTTATTATTTTGTAGTAGTTGTTCTATATCCTTCATAAATTTTATTCTTTAGTGTGTGGGCAGAGAGGGAGTTTAGCCTCCCGTCATGTTCATGTAACGTAAGATTTGGGGCTGACGTTCTAAATTAAAATCGTGTCCTTTGGGTTTAATTGCCATCGCGTCGATAATGGCTTGTTTCAGCGGCGCGGTGTCCAAAGGATGGGCGCGTAATACACGGCGCAAATCTACCGAATGTTCTTGTCCTAAACATAGCAATAAACGCCCTTCAGGCGTGACACGCACCCGATTACAGGATTCACAAAAATTGTGGCTGTGGGGCGAGATAAAACCGACGCGGGTGGCGGTGTTGGCAATTTGATAGTAACGTGCGGGCCCTCCCGTAGTTTCTGTGGTTGGAATTAAGCTAAAAACCTCTTCCAAATCGCGGCGAATTTCATCACTGGAATAATAAGCTTCATTGCGTGCATGCTCACTGATTTCGCCCAAGGGCATTTCTTCAATAAAGCTGATGTCTATGTGTTGTGCAATTGCAAAGTTTACCAAATCCACAATTTCATCTTCATTACGATGTTTCATAATCACGGTGTTTAATTTAATCCGTTTGAAACCCAAAGGCAAAACGGCATCAATGCCACGCAGCACGCTGTCTAGTTTCCCAACGCGGGTGATTTTTTGAAAGCGCGCGGCTTGCAGGCTGTCCAAACTGATGTTAATCCGTTTGACCCCTGCTTCATACAAAGGCACTGCCAATTTTGCCAGTTGTGAACCGTTGGTGGTCAGTACCAATTCTTTCAAATTTTCTAGTTTTCCCAAGCCTTGAAATAATTGCATGATATTGTTGCGCACTAAAGGCTCGCCGCCTGTAATTCGTACCTTGCTCACGCCCAGTTCAACAAAAGCCCGCACCAGCACTTCCATTTCTTCAAGGGTTAATAATTGGGCGCGGGGTAAAAACTGCATGTCTTCGCTCATGCAATACACGCATCGAAAATCACAACGGTCGGTAACGGAAAGACGTAAATAATTCACTTTGCGGTTGAATTTGTCGATTAATTGGGGAGTGGTGTCCATGAACATAGCCTTTTATGAGGGGCGTGAGGGTGATAAGCTACGAAACAAGCAAGAATTACGCAAGTATGTCTAGTGCGGGTAATTTCGTGGGTTTTGGGAAGGCGTTGGCAATCAGCCCCTTAATGATTATCACAATATGCCCCATTATCGAGACAACTTGGTGTACAACTTAGCATGAAAGTGACGGGTAAAAAATTATTTAGATCAAGCTGTCACACCCATTTCTAAATCCTCCTCATAATATTTCGCACGACTTCCTAGGGCGTGTCATCGTTGAATTTACAAGCAGTTCGTAGGGTGTATAAGGCGTAGCCGCCATACACCTTTAACCGTATAAAGTTTAAAATCGCAAGGTGTATGGCGGCTACGCCTTATACACCCTACGTTTGATAAAACTTTCTGAATTAATTAGCTTATTAATTCAACTGCGTAACTCCTAGATTTTTAAACACGCTATGTTAAAACTTATTTGATGACACGCCATGGCATTTTAGCTTACTGATTGCCAAAAGCAGGATTTTCAAGAGTATCCGAATTAAACAGGATTACCCACTGATATTGAACATATTAAGAGTTACGCAGTTGAATCGCTAACTATTTGATTTTACTGAAAACACGGTCATGCAACGCACAATACTAATTTATTGTAAATAAAAGAATTAATATTTCAACTGCGTAACTTCTACAAATATGACAGCCTTTTTAGCATGGCTTATTTCCACAATCTTAAAAACACAGTTATTCAGGGTAATGTTTTTGTCAAAACTAAGGATTATGCTGCTCTTATTCTTTGAAGGATTTAGGGTAAATATCCCTGAATTAGTTATGAAATTATGGAGCACAAAATTATGCTGCCTGAAACCGTCTCTTTCGCACGTCATGGCTTGTTTAAAACAGGTCTTGGAATGCTCGTGTTGAGTTTTATGGTATTCAGTTATGAACGCCTTGGCAGTCTTAACTGGATATTTGGACTGTCTGCTTTGATAAGTTTAGCGGGTATGTTTTGGTTGGTGAAACATGCGCAACACACTGTAAAAATCGCGCCCCCGCCACAAGATGAATTTAACCTACCTGCTGAGTTTTCTACCAAACAAGATGAATTTGTGAAGTTGCTACGCTCGGCTGAAGCCTTGAAAACCGCCTTTGAAAGTTTGGAAGCCATCAATAACGAATTGCAAGAAGAAAAGAATCGTTACCGCACTTTGTTTGACAATGCCAATGATGCCATTTTGATTATCGAGCAAGAAATAATTGTGGAATGCAATCTGAAAGCTTTGGAATTATTTGCTTGTCATCGGGCGTGGATTGTGGGGAAAACCCTCGATTTGCTTTCACCGCCAACCCAAATGGCAGGACAGGATTCGGTGACTCAGATGCACGAGTGGATGATGCAAAGCTTATCAGGTGAAATGCAATCATTTGAGTTTGAATGGATTTACGCTAAGCAAGACGGCAATGTATTTGATGCAGAAGTCAGTTTCAATCGGGTTGAATTTAATCAACATATTTATATTCAAGTGCTGATTCGGGATATTACCGAACGCAAGCAAATTGCTTTAAACCGCTTACGCCTTGCTCAAGAACAAGAGGCAAAACATATTGCATTGCTTTACAGCCAAGAAATTGAAGCTAAAAATCAGGATTTATTACGCCTCAATCAGGAAAAAAATGAGTTTTTGGGCATTGTCGCCCACGATTTAAAAAATCCGCTGTTTTGTATTTTGGGTTTGTCAGACATCCTGCGCAATGTTTCAGGACAGGTTCGCCTTGAAAAAATCGTGGATTATGCAGGAATGATTGAGAGTTCTGCCCAAAATATGTTGGTGTTAATCAGCAATTTATTGGATGTCAATAAAATTGAGTCGGGGGAACTTGAGCTGAAATTGAGCCATTTGGACTTGCAGCCTTTGCTTAAAACAGTGGTGAGCTGTTATTCGGAACGCGCTCAATTGAAACAGCTTAAAATTCAGGTCAGTAGTACGCCTGCGTTGGTGTATGTGGATGAAAATATTATGCAGGAAATCTTAGAAAACTTACTTTCTAATGCGATTAAATATTCGCCGCCTGCACATAATATTTATGTTTATCTGAGTATTACCCCTGAGGACAAAGTACGCTGTGAAATTCAAGACGAAGGACCTGGCTTGAGTGAAAGTGATCGGGCGAAGCTTTTTGGCAAATTTACCCGCTTGAGTGCAAAACCCACAGGCGGCGAACATTCCACGGGTTTGGGCTTATTCATTGTGAAAAAGCTGGTGACTGCCCTGCACGGTGAAGTGTGGTGTGAAAGTGAATTGGGAAAAGGAGCACGCTTTATTGTGGAGTTTAATCGGGATCGCTCGTTAATTTGTGCAAGCTAATTGTGTAGAGGTGCTTGGTGAAACCATCCCAAAATGTTTTTTAACAGCTTAAAGAAGCCCCTAAATCCCCTAAAGGGGACTTAAAACTGCTTTAATCTTTAGCCCCCTTTTTAGGGGGTTGGGGGCTTTCTTTAAAGCGACTTTGGAATTTTAGGGGATTGAAGGGCTTCTTTAACGAGATTTACAAACTCTCTAAATATCTTTCTGCATCCAACGCCGCCATGCAGCCCGTTCCCGCCGAAGTGATCGCTTGGCGATAAATATGATCACAGACATCGCCCGCCGCAAAAACCCCAGCCACACTGGTGGCGGTGGCATTGCCCTCAGAACCGCCTTTCACGCTTAAATAGCCATTCTTCATAGCCAATTGCCCCGTGAATAAATCCGTATTCGGTTTGTGCCCAATCGCGATAAATATCCCTTGCAGTGCAACGTCTTGAGTTGCAGCAGATTCGCGGTGCTTGACCCGCATTCCAGTGACCCCTGTGGTATCCCCCAGCACTTCATCTAATTCATGATGCCACAATACGGTGATTTTACCCGCTGCAACTTTTTCATTTAAATGATCAATCAGAATTTTTTCAGCGCGGAATTTGTCACGACGATGCACCACGGTGACATGCGCCGCAATATTTGATAAATACAAGGCTTCTTCAACCGCCGTATTGCCGCCCCCAATCACTGCCACGCGCTGATTGCGGTAAAAAAATCCATCACAAGTCGCACAAGCAGAAACGCCTCTGCCCTTAAAGGCTTCTTCCGAAGGTAAGCCCAAATATTGAGCCGATGCCCCCGTGGCAATAATTAAAGCATCACAAGTATACGTCCCAGAATCCCCTGTTAAGCGAAATGGGCGGCTTTGCAAATCAGCGGTGTGAATGTGATCAAACAGCATATTGGTATTAAAGTGTTCTGCATGTAAGCGCATTCTTTCCATCAAATCAGGTCCTTGCACCCCTGCATGATCCCCAATCCAATTATCCACTTCGGTGGTGGTCATTAATTGACCGCCTTGGGCTAGACCTGTGATTAACACAGGGTTTAAATTAGCACGGGCGGCATAAACCGCAGCCGTGTAGCCTGCAGGGCCTGAACCGAGAATTAACAAACGGCTGTGTAAGCTTTGGCTCATGGAAATTCCTTTATAAAGTAAGAGAATGGAAGGCGTTTTGTGAATGTTATTAGCACATCATGGTGGCGACGGATGATTTTATCCATACGCAGCGGGCGCATTTTTGATTGGGATATTGTACTGTTTTTTGAGATGCGCGGTATTTCTGAGCAGCTTATTGAAGGCAACATACGGCAGCAAGATTAACCCCATCTTAAGGCAAATGTAGCAAAATCATCCAAGCCGTATCCCGTTTGCCGACAAGATGGGGTATGCTTTCTAAATCATTTTCAATTACCCCGCCTATATCGGAATATGCCATGTCAGAAAATCCCTATGCTATCCCACAGAGTAAT
>Ga0209599_10001410_pt1 | contig 11506 bp, 11 predicted proteins | sample Shrwel_input2_FT_FD_187534 | JGI IMG/M metagenome (GOLD analysis project Ga0209599, IMG submission 187534) | Subsurface microbial communities from deep shales in Ohio, USA - Utica-3 well 1 S input2 FT (SPAdes) (version 2) ... | reverse complement strand
AAACCGCGCCCACGCCGGAATCAATAACAGCGCCAACCATTGCTCGGCTGCAATCGTCAGCATCAGCAAAATCAGCTTACCGCTCAACAGCACGCATAGACTCAACACCCCAAAACTGCCCAGATGCGGGTCTTTCATCACTGCCAGCAAGCGCTCAGGATCACGGTGACTCGCACCCAAGGCATCGCTCAGATCAGCGAGGCCATCCAGATGTAGGCCACCCGTGACCAGCAGCCAAAACAACATGCCAAACCAAGCCGCCAGCCACACATCCAATTGCGCCATCGGCCACAGCAATACACACAACAACGCACCAATCAGTAAGCCAACCAGTGGAAACCACACCGCCGAAGCGGCCAGCATCTGCGGCTTAAAATCACGAATCTGTGGCGTCGGCAAGCGGGTCAAAAACTGCACGGCCAAAATCCACTGTTGCAAAAAAGCACGCATAAGCGATCACATCATCGAGGGTGAGATATTGAGCCAGTATGGGGTCGCGTAGTCAATCGGTGCCGTCCAGCGCTCTGCCTCAGCAATCATCTGATACTCGGCCAACAGCAGACGAATTACCCCTGCATGTGTCACCCACAACACTTGCGCCTGCCCCAAACCCTCGGCACGCCTGACCGCTTGCAGCACCCGCGTCCGCATCTCATACACGGTCTCGCCGCCACCGACTCGGTAATGCCACAGATCGGCCGCCCAAGCATCCAACTCGGCGCGCGGAATATCATCCCAAAGGCTACCCTCCCAAGCCCCAAAATCCAGCTCTTGTAATTCAGTCCACTGCTCAACGCGCGCTGATAACCCCTCCGCCAGCTGTAGGCAACGTCTGGCCGGACTACTGATCAACGGGCACTGCCTGAACTCGCCAAGCTGGGCAATTGCTTCAGCGAGACCCAGCGCATCAACCGCCAACTCCAGCCGACCATAACAACGCTGCTGCGCATCCACCCAAGGATGGCGAATTAGGCAAAGCTGCATGCTGGTGCACTCCTTGGCCGCGTTATGCTGAATTCATCAGATGGCGTGCACATCACACTTGACCCATCGACTGCTTTAAATACCCCGTAATCATCTGAATCAATCCCTCTGCCACCTCATCGGCTTGTAACATGGTATTGTTTTCACTAATAAAACGCACCATGGTAAAAATCGTGCTATTGGAAATAATAAAAATCTTCGTGTGTAGATTCTCAATCGGATATTGTTGATAGTGCTTTAAAAAATACAGCCGCGCCAACTCAAAAAAATGCTGCTGCAACACATCGGCCACCCGCTGGGTCGGCAAGCGCTGCCAATTACTCGCCAGCTCCAAGTACAGCTTATTGTCCGAGTCGAGTAACGTAAAACCGAACCGGATCGCCATACTGACCATCTGTTCTAAGTCATGGGTTTGGCTAAACGGCAACTGCTTGAGTGCCTGTGCAATGTCCTGCGCCATCTTCTCAATCAAAGCACTGATCAGCACATCTTTACTCTCAAAATACTGATACAACGAACCAACACTCACCCCCGCCAGATCGGCAATTTTGGGCGTAGTCGTACCATCTAAGCCATGCTCAGCAATACAGCGGGCGGTGGCTTCAATCAGGGTATCGACCATTTGGCGTGACCGCTGCTGCTGTGGACGCTTGCGCATGTCTACCTCCAAAACACGAATTGAATACGAATACATATTCGCATTAAGCTGAGTCTGGATGCAACTGCTGCTACAACGCTGATGCTCGGATTTGTAGCGCATATTCGTTTCATGTGACTGTGAAGTAATTTGGAGTAACCATGCAGCCCTCTCATCTTGCAATACCGACCCGCGCCAGACCGTTTGCCAAGACCCAAATCCATACGCCCCGATGGCTACGCCTGCTGCTCGGGCGTGACCTTGCGCCGAGCTACCCCGAATATCAACGGGTATTGGCAGCGCTCAATCAAGGTGATCAGCCGATGGATGATCTGATCGACTGGATGATGCAATATGGTATCCGCGATGCCAAACCCTTGTTTGAACAAGCGTTACAGCATGGACATGCCAGTATTGCCGACTGTCCCGCACCACTGCGCGAGTTTTTTATGCAGGTTGAGCAAGTACCGGCTTGGCTTGATCGGCAACTGCTCGCGGACGGCGTGCGCTTTATGCATGGTACGGGCACGACCGCAACCTATGTGCTGCGTGATCTGGCCTTGATGGGCGGCTATTTATTATCAGGCTTTAATCAGTCCTTGGTGATGACGGGTGCGTTAAATCATGGCACATCGCGCCGGATTGCCGAAACCGGCCAATGGTGGATCGACTGCACCGAGCCAGATGGTTTACAACTGTTTGGCGCGGGCTATCGTTCGACCCTGCATGTGCGGTTTATTCATGCATTGGTACGGCGTAATCTCGCCCAAAAACCCGAATGGGATCACGCCAAATGGGGCTTACCGCTGAGTCAGATTGATATGGTATCGACCTATTTGGGCTTTAGCGTGGTGATGCTGGGTGGCTTACGCGCCTTGGGCATTCCAATTACTCCGCGCGAATCAGCTGGCGTGATGCACGTTTGGAAATATGCCTGCTGGCTGATGGGTGTCGATGCCTGCTGGCTGGTCGATGGTGAGCGTGATGGCCTTGTATTATTACGGCATGCCCTGATGACCCAAAGCCAACCGGACTGGACCAGCCGCGAACTGGGACAAGCACTGGCGCAAGAACCCAAACAACGCGAATATCCACAGTGGCAAACCCTAAGACGCAAGCTCGCCTACCAACAGCATCTGAGCATGAGTCGGTATTTTTTAGGCCGTCAAAAAATGCAAAAGCTTGGCCTGCCGACCGATGTGACGGCATGGTTTCCGCTGCTGAGTACGCCTTTTCGATTTGTGCATTACAGCGGGCGGCGCGTTGTACCTGCGTTACGCAGCCAATTGGAGCAGCAAGGACGTGACGCACAACAGAACGCACTTGCCGCTACCTTTGGGGCAAAGCCGCGCGGCTTAATCCAGCCGGATGCCAATCATCCGGCACATGTGGCCTAGTGCCTGTTATCCCTAGAATTTGCCGATATAAAAATCACGCTGAATTTGAGCGGCGTGTTCTGGCGAGTTGGCATAACCCGTAAAATCGGTCACGCCCAACTCGCGCAACACTTCTTCATCTAACCAACTGACTTGACCCGCAAACCGTGCGCGCTGACTGAGCAACTCAAACGCAGCATCGGCCATAATTGCTGGCTTACGCGCCAGTTGTAGTGCTGCGTCACCCGCCGCCACGCCGATGGCAGCCGTGGCGATCAGGGTGGCTGGCCACAACGAATGCACGTTGATCTGCTGGTTTTTGACTTCTTCAGCAAAGCCCAGACTCAGCAGGGTCATGGCGTATTTGGTACTGGTATACGGTGCAAATGCGCCCAGCCAACCGGCATCAAGGTTAATCGGTGGGCACAGGTTGAGCACATGGCCTTGGCTTTTGATCAGGTGCGGCAGGCATTCGCGCATGCTGATCATCGGGGCACGAGCGTTGAGGGCGTGCATCAGGTCAAAGTGTTTGGTGCTGGTGTGGGCAATCGGGGTAATCCCTAAGAATCCGGCATTATTCACCAACACGTCAATCCCACCGAAATGCGCGACAGTTTGGGCAATTGCATCGATCAGTTGTTGTTCATCACGCACATCGACCGCCAGTGGCAGCGCTTGTCCACCTGCGGCCACGATCTCGGCAGCGACAGAGTGAATCGTGCCTTCGAGTCGGGCGTGGGGTTGCGCGGATTTGGCGGCGATGGCGATGTTTGCACCGGCTTGGGCAAAGCGCAGGGCTATTTCTCGACCAATGCCACGACTGCCGCCGGTCATAAAAATGGTTTTACCTGTCCAATCAGTCATGTGTTACTCCTTTGATCATCAGTGTCATTTTGAGCGTCCCAGCATAAAACGAATGTTTATTCGTATTCAATTCGTGTTTGGCGTGTTCGGCAGCAAAAAATTGCATGAAGTTATGGTGGCATATGATAGAGTATTCTCGGAAGTAAAGCACATTCAGCAACTTGGGAAGAACCATGTCAAAACTAAATGTTGATCAAAAGACAGTATTTGATCTTTTCTCGGACAAAAAATCTGATTTTCTGATTCCAGATTATCAGCGCCCGTATGCATGGGACGAAGAGCAGTGTAGGACGCTTTGGGATGATATCTTTTCTTTTTCATTCCCAGATAACGACTGTGACAAGTTTGATGACAACGAAGAATACTTCCTAGGTTCTATTGTGACCTATAAAAACGACCAAGGTAAGTCGGAAGTGATCGACGGGCAACAGCGCCTCACCACTCTAATGCTAATTTTACGAGCATTTTATGACAAATTTTCCAATATGCAGGACACAAGATCAAAACTCACCCGAGACCGAATTGAACAATGTATATGGAAAACAGATGCTTTTGGCACTGCCAATAAATCAATACTAAAAATTGATTCGGAGGTCGCCACCGACAACGATAAAGGAGAGTTTTTGGAGTTACTACGCACGGGTCAATTCAAGCCCTCTAGCAAAAGTCAGTATGTTAAAAATTATCAGTACTTTCAGACCAAAATAAATGAATTTTTGCAGAGTTTTGCAAGTTATTTTGCTTATTTTCCAGCACGACTTTTAAACAATTGCATTCTTTTACCGATAGAGGCAGAATCTCAAGATACTGCGCTTCGTATTTTCTCTACACTGAATGATCGTGGCCTACCACTCTCAGATGCAGATATTTTTAAAGCTCAGTTTTACAAATATTATGGAGATGCTGGTGAAAAAGATGAATTTATCAGTCGCTGGAAAGAGCTTGAAGAAATTACCACTTCTGTTTTTAGTGCGACTTCTAGCACGCCAATGGACGAATTATTTACACGCTATATGTATTTTTTGCGTGCCAAGGAAGGCAACAAAAGCTCCACTACCGAATCACTCAGAAAGTTCTATGAACGTAATAAATACCAATATTTGAAGCAAGTTCATACTATGAGTGAGCTAAAAAATCTTGCACTTTTTTGGAAAAGTGTTGCCGCACAAGATAAGGAGCAGTTTTCTGAACAAGTACTTAAGAAACTCTTTGTTCTAAACTATGCACCAAATGGAATGTGGCAAAATATTACTTCTGTGTATTTTTTAAAAAATAGAGATGAGATTGACAAATTAGAAGAGTCAAAATTTATTTGTTTTCTAAATAAAATAATTGGATTTATTTTCGCTTATGCTGTTACCAATCCCGGCGTGAACGCACTAAGAACACCCATATATGACGAGATGATTCATATCATTAATGACAACGAAGTATCATTTAGTAAGTATAAATTCCACCCCGCACAGACCAGATCTTTTTTTGAAAATTATGTATTCACCAATCAACGCAACGCCACACGTGCCATGATCACATGGTACGCGTATACATTTGAGGATCAGTGCCTTCTCGATGCTAAAGAGATATTTCACTTGGAGCACATCTACTCAAAAAAACGCCAAGACATGGATGGGGGACTGACATCAGACAGCAGCCTTGATTCACTAGGCAACAAAATTTTGCTTGAGGCGAGTATCAATATCAAAGCGTCAGACTATCGGTTCGAAGATAAGCAGAAAATTTACAGCGGCGCACAGCGACGTGGTCAAAACAAAGACACAAGTAAAATTTCTGAAATTCAAGCTCTAACCAGTTATTCTGAATTTGAAGAGAAGCAAATTATCGATCGCACTCAAGCAATTCTAGATAAATTTCTTGACTTTTTAGATCAGGAAAAACTACTTGCCTAGCGATCGTGGACGGCTAGCGTAGATGCACACCACCCCCACCGAAGGCATTCAACTGATGGCCGATCTATTCGACTGTCAGGGCGATTTTAGTCTATTGCAACACCTCGAACCGCTGCGCAACGCCTGCATACACGCCGTACACAGCGCAGACCTCACCATCGTCGGCGAACGCTTCCACCAGTTTGAACCCGCTGGCGTCACTGGCGTGATTTTACTGGCCGAATCACATGTCGCTATTCACACGTGGCCAGAACAATGCTTTGTGTCACTCGACATTTATGTCTGTCACTTTAGCGCAGATAACACCAGCAAGGCCGAACGACTACTACAACACCTAATCCAAACCTTTGACAGCAGACAAGCCAATATCCACCGACAAATCCGTGGCCGACCAACACGAATTCACCCTGTCATCTAAATCAACTCGGCCGAAACTGCCGCCATAACAACCACAGCCCAAACACCAACAACAGCGACCCGATCACCGGAATATTCAGCACGGTCAGATCGACGCCGATCAACACCAGCAACAATCCCAGCGGCAACAATACCCGACCGACTGGCAGATTTAAGCCCTGCCGCAGCAATGCCACCAACCAGAACACCAAGCCCGAATACAACAGCAACGCCGACAACGAAAACCACACGCCATCCAGCGCCACCACCAACCCCGACAACACCAAAATCAACGCCCAACCGATCAACAGCGGCTTAGGTCGCCACTGCTTCGGCTGACGCTGCTCCGGCGACCAACGCACGGGTGCAGGCCGTGTTGCCACCGGATGTAGTTGCTGCTGTTCGATCTGCGAGGCAGGCAACTCATCGGGTAGCGGCGCTTTGGTCAGGTTGATGTTATGCGGCTTTAACATACTCGGCTGCTGAAACAGCGTCGGTTGTTCAAACCTCGGCTGCTCTGGCGTACTGGTTTTTTGCTCACTCATCGACAGACTCGTTCGGCCAATATCATCACCTGATCATAACCGATTCGGTAATACGCCATCGTCGATCAACTGTTTAAAATGCTCAGCCAGCGAATCGCGCACATCGCGGTATTCGATCTGCAAATCTTGCTTGCTGCGCGTGTGGTCAAAGGCGACTGGATAACCCATGTTCAGCGATACAAAATCGCGGGTATAGCCATAAAACGGCGCAACCAACCAAAATGCAAAGGTCGGAACAGGTGTACGTGGAAACGGATAGGTGTTGCCCAGTCGTTCACGCAGCGCTTTGCCCATCTCTAGCAGGTTCAAGGTGCGATCACACAAGATGTAGCGCCCTTTTGCTTCCGGCGTAAATGCCGCCCGTACATGCGCCAGTGCCACGTCACGCACATCGACCAAACCTGTCCACAGTTTCGGCGCACCCATACGCATAGTGCCATTACCAAACTCTTGCAAAATCTCGATACTGGCCGATTGGCTGTTTTTGGTCAGCGCAGGCCCCATGATCAACGCAGGGTTGATGGTAACCAGATCCCAGCGCTGCTGCTGCTCGACCCACTGCCACGCCTCGCGCTCGGCCACGGCTTTGGAGTACTGATATGGTTGATGAGTCAGGCTGCTACTGGTGTTCCATAGACTCTCATCAAACACGCCATTACTGGTCTGTTCGATGTCTTTAGAATCGCCATAAATCGCCGCCACGCTCGAGGTCAACACCACGCGCTTGACCGAGGCAGTGCGCTCGACCGCCGCCAGCACATTGCGGGTGCCTTCGAGCGCAGGGCGTACCAGAGCGGCTTCCGCATCGGTATAACCCGTCATCAAAAACGGTGACGCGGTGTGCATCACCACCTCACAGCCTTGCATCGCGGCATCAAATGATCCGTCATCGAGCAAGTCCGCTTGAAACAGATGTAGTGTCCCCGAAAATTGCTCGGCCATTTTTTGTAGGTGCGCCACACTGGCAGTTTTGTTGGGATCACGCACCGTTGCGTGTACGGTATAACCGTCCGACAGCAACGTATGAATAATCCAACTGCCCAAATAGCCGCTTGCACCGGTAACCATGACTGGCGCGTTTTTGTTGATGTGCTGCATCAGAAACTCCGTCTTGCCCAAGATACATACGGTATAGCATTACCATCGTGACCATCGCATTGACTGTTCGGTCATGCTTGTGTTGTCAATCGTGTATTGGCACGCCTCTATTGACACTCATGTCAGCGGCGCCTTAACGGTCTGCCACCGCTGCGAGTTCTGCATTGACATAGCTTTCGATCATTTTGCACGTGCCTCGCACCGCATCGTCAAATGAAATGTTCGCATTTGGCAAAATCAGATGCCGAATCACCAAAAAAATCGCCCCGTTAATACACACATAAATCATGGTCGCCATATTTTCGAGGCGCAGATATTTGGGGTGATGCATCACATAACGCATGACGATTTCGACCAAGGCGCTTTCGACCTGCTGGGCGTATTTGGCATAGTCAAACTGACCGGCATATTTAATACATTTTAGATAACGCTCATCATTGCGTTGCAGTAATGCGCTAAACTGATACAGCAACAACTGGATGACATCTTGTAGGTCAAGCTGAACAATATGCGGGACTTGAGCATGTAGCATCTGCAATACTTCATCAATAAAGTGCTGATTCATCGCTTGATAAATCGCCTCTTTATTCTCAAAATACTCGTACAGCGACCCGACACTAATCCCTGCAATTTCAGAAATTTGTCGTGTGGTTGAGCCTTCCAAGCCATATTTGGACACCGAAATAAAACCGGCCTCAATGATGGTTTCTACCGTGACTTTTGCGCGTTTTTGCTGTGGTTTTCTCGCCATAACACACCCGAATTGAATCCGAATATAAGTTCGGGTTAAACTTACATGCCAGTTGGCACAGGTCAATTGCCGATGTTATCACGCTTGCTGACCATTTCGTTCAGTCAACGTGTGTTCTGCTGTGCTGACCTGCATTCAACGCTGACCCAAGACGGGCTTCGATTGAGCTAACCGGATGTTGATCAGCATCCGGCCAAACCTTATCAAAATGTTATATATAAATATATATTACACAGTCGCTTTCTGACCTACCATAACGTTAAACGATTGATCTGGTTGCTCAATCATCTCGATTTGTACCGGTAAGAAGCGCTGAATCATCATGGCTTGAGTACGGGTATGCTCACTGATCACCCGACAACTGTACTCGCCACCCACACCGAGCGCGAGCGGCAACAGCAGTTGATCGGCCAGATATTCATCGACCGCGCCACTGTGATGCAGGTAGCGTTTGACCAGACCGACCAAGCGCTTGGCGACTTGTTCGGCGGTACGTCCAGTTTCACCCAAGATGGTAAACACCTCAGTATGCTGTGTGCTGACCACTTCGACCAGTGCCGTATTGCCCTGCCCACAACCAGCCACGTCTAACAGGCCACTGTCCTGAATCGTCAGCAATTGCTTAAAGGTAGCCAGTTCACGCTCGGCGATATGCTGCTCTAGCCGCTGCACACCGGCAAAGGCGTTAATCGCGACCAACTCGCCGCGCTCCAGTGAATTCAGGCGTTGGCGTTGCTGCCAAGGTTGAATCTCGATCTCGACCACGCCACCACCGACTGGAAAGAATCCGGCTTGCAGGCAGTTTAACTGGATCGAAATACCCAGCTTGGCCAGCACCGGCAAAAACCCACGCTGAATAAAATCCACCGTCGGTGCCATCGGGTTATGCGTACCGCCTTCTAGCCGGAGTGTGCTGGGCTGGTCTTGCATCATCAGCACTGGCAGTAGGGTTTGGAGTACCAGCATGCTGCTACCGGCTGAGCCAATCGGAAAATGATAATGCCCCGCCTTCACGGTATGCGGGGTAAAGCGCAGTTCGGTGCTGTGCAGATGATCGCCTTCGACCACTGCATGACCGATTTGTTTGGCGGCTTGCACACAGACCAAGTGCTGTCGCATTAAGCCAGCTTTTTTACGACCAGCACGAATGTTGGTCAGGTGAAAGGCTTGACCAGTTAATAACGATAGACTTAACGCGGTGCGCAAAATCTGCCCGCCGCCCTCGCCGACTGAACCATCAATTTGAATCATGTTCTATATCTCTTCATTTCGTTGCATTTGGGTGGCTGGATCAAAATCTACAGGCACGGCTTTTTTATGCTGGCTGTTAAGCATCCCAAAGCCTGACTGTTTGGCATCATTACTAACGACACTTATGCATGCCTTATTGATCGCACGGTCAAACCATGCTGGAAAATTACTAAAATCCTCTTCCGTTATGTACTCTGGAATAGCCTTCCAGAACTCAACGATAGCACTCGAAAACTCGTCTATCATGCTTGGCGGAACATACAAGTCATCATAACTTCTATGTTCCGCAGAGAACCACTCATACTCTTTTCCAAGCTGGTAACGATCAAGTAACTCAGGATAAATCTGCTTTAGCTCGTCTAGGCTACTTCCTCGTCCGTGCTTGTACGTGTTCACAACCAAGCGACATTTGTTAAGAGTGTCTTTAACTTTATCTCCCGTAGGGAATAAGCCCGCACACTCAAAAAGCTCGAAGATTTGGTGAAAATTTGCCTTCCAGATCGCTTGTGGCAACGCAGTTCCGTTCGACCAGTACAAAACGCCATCATTACAAGTCAGCCAATCACGAACAGCACATTCCCAACGATGAAACATACCAGAGATCAGCGCGAGCCGAAATGAATTGCCCAGTTCGTCAAGCGATGAATAAAACTGTATTTCAAGATCGTTTGCGTGTTCGTACATATCAGCAGGATCATCACGATCTGGGTCAAAATACACTGAGCTAAGCCACTGTTCAGCCTTTTCCTGTGCTTCATGTTCAAGCCGCTGATTATCAGAAAATTGCTCTGTAATCCTTGCCTTGCCCTCTGCAACATAAAAATCGTGCTGCGCGATCAAGTCATCACGGCGTACATGCCACATATAGAATAAGCTGAACATGGTTTGCTCCCCTAGCCCTTCACACACACCACTTGCCGCAGTGTATAGACCACTTCGACCAGCTCAGACTGTGCATTCATCACCGCATCAATGTCCTTATACGCCGATGGAATTTCATCAATCACATCCGCGTCTTTGCGACATTCAACGCCCTCAGTCTGTGCAATCTGATCCGCAACGGTGTAGCGCTTTTTCGCCTCAGTGCGTGACAACACCCGCCCCGCCCCGTGCGAACACGAACAAAACGACTGCTGATTCCCCAACCCACGCACGATAAACGACTTTGCGCCCATCGAACCAGGGATGATGCCGTATTCACCCAACCGCGCTCGCACCGCGCCTTTGCGCGTCACCAGCACTTCTTCCCCAAAATGCAGCTCACGATCCACATAGTTATGGTGACAGTTGACCGCCTCCACGCGTGCATCAAACGCTTTAGGAATGACTTTTCGCAGAGCTTTCAGCGCATTTTCCATCATGATTTCACGATTGGTCATCGCAAAACGCTGCGCCCAACCGACCGCAAACCAATAATCATCAAAGTGCTCAGTCCCCTCAGGAAAATACGCCAAGTCCTTGTCCGGCAAGTTAATAAAATGCCGTTGCATGTCCTGCCGCGCCAATTCGATAAAATGATTACCGATGGCATTACCGACACCACGCGATCCCGAATGCAGCATAATCCACACGTCATTATGCTCATCCAAACACACCTCGACAAAGTGATTTCCAGTTCCCAACGTCCCCAAATGCTTATGGTTGTTGGTATTTTTCAGCTTCGGATATTTGGCACAAATCAGCTCAAAATCCCCCAC
>Ga0209599_10001409_pt1 | contig 11508 bp, 5 predicted proteins | sample Shrwel_input2_FT_FD_187534 | JGI IMG/M metagenome (GOLD analysis project Ga0209599, IMG submission 187534) | Subsurface microbial communities from deep shales in Ohio, USA - Utica-3 well 1 S input2 FT (SPAdes) (version 2) ... | reverse complement strand
GTCGGGTGATCAAACAAGCCGGAGATTCGATGACCTCGCGTTATTTTAGCGTACCGCCCAAAGAGTTTATGTTCATCAGTCGCAAGTTTATCGGCGCGTATACGTTTATGACGGTGATCGATGCGCGCACCGATGTACGCAGCATGGTCGGACGTTATTTGTAACCGCTAGAACCGCAAAACTCTGGGGATGCCGCTAACGTCCCCAGACTGGCGTGCCGTCCATTTCTAAACGCTGTAAGCTCAGTTTGACATCAAAGCGGCCATACTTAACCCGAATCGCCACCGGATAATTGCCGATTGCCGGTGCAAAACGCGCCTCACCGCTAAATTGGCCTTGCACATCGGTTGCTGTCAATACATCGGTCAACAATACCCCCGTCGGCAGCCGTGTGGGACGGCGCTCGCTGTATTTGATATCGACGGCATACACTTGATTGACCGCAGCCACTTGCACTTGCCGATCAGCAATCGACTGCTGCAACAGCGCCAACTGAAAAAATACCGAATTTAAATCCTGAGCACCACTGACCCAACCGACCGACTGTGTGGCAGGCATCCCGTAATTGATCACTTGCTGGACTGCATCAAAGCCCGCCCATGCATGCCGCCGCTGGTTAATCACAATCTCAAACTGACTCGGCAGCAAGCCGGATTCCGTCACTTGGCCGGTACTGGTCGCTTGCACTTTGAAACCAAATTTTTCAGCTTCAGTCACAATCTGATAACGCTGCTGCTCGTCCAACGTCCATGTCTGCTGTAACTCAAAATCGATCCCAATCACCTCACCTTGATACACCGACTTGATCTGCCGTGGAAATGCACCACGCGCAAACTGCTCGGTCATCACCCGCTGTACCGTCGGCACGGACTCAGGATCGGCAAAATTCAGGGCATCTGCTTCACCCAAATCTCGATCCCAAGCGTCAATCGGTGGTGGATAGTAGGGCTCAGGTGCATCCAGATCAAACTCAAAGTCGTCTAATACGGCATCGGCTGCCGCCGCAGCATCCTTGGGGGGTTGTGCAGCGAGCACCTCTGGATCATCGGCGGATTTTAGGCTGAGCTGTGGTTTGCTGGGTGTAGCGTCTGACGCGGATTGAACTGTGACGGGCCGATTGGTCACAGGTCGAGTTGTCGCAGCCGTTTGTGCTGGCTCGGCTTTTGGTGGTATCTCGATCAATTTGATTTGGATCGGTACAGCGAGCGGCGGTTGTTCAACCAAGCGGTTTTCGGTCAGCCAATTCAAGGGCACCACGATCAGCCAGCCGATCAATAGATGCAGCAACACCGACAGCAGCAACACACTACTGACCGGATAACGCTGAAACCACTGACGCACACGCATACACGCTCACTCCCTAGAACCCCTGTGCATACTAGCCGAAACACGGTTTGTTGGGCGTGAAAATTTGTTGGCGGCTGTTTGTAGCCCACCAGACGGACGGCGCAACCTCAGCGCAATATCGACGCTTTGGCATCAGTATTTAAAAATTTTCAAACAACTTGCTTTTTATTTATATCAAAATGCATTAAAACTAAACCACCCCTGACTCAAAGGAGCCACGAGATGCCCACTGCCGCAGATGTACTTAGAGCCAAAAATTCACATGAAACTTATCAAGTTGCCCCAGATACCACCGTCTATGATGCAATTCGGCTGATGTCGGACAAGGGGATTGGAGCATTGGTGGTGATGCAGGGCGATGCCTTGATCGGCATGTTTAGTGAGCGCGACTATACCCGCAAGATCGCGCTGATGGATCGCTCGTCACGCACCACGCCGGTCTCTGAGATTATGTCGACCACGCTGACCACCGTCGTGCCGACTACGCCGATTGAGGTGTGTTTGAGTTTGATGACGGACAAACATATTCGGCATTTGCCGCTGATGCAGGATGGCAAGCTGATCGGGATGCTGTCGATTGGTGATCTGGTCAAGACCATGATTCACGAGCAACAAAAGATGATTGAACAGTTGCAAAGTTATATTACAGGTTAAGGATGTCGCTCCGACTGGTGTAGATCAGTCGGAGTTTTTTTGATGTTGCCGAAATATATATTGAGAATCAAAAAACCGTTTCGGTCATTTAAAAATCCTACGATGTGGGCAGTATCTGTCATGGTGCTTAGTTGTAAAACAGATCGCTTTAATTTATCTGTCGTTCAAGAAAACTTCATCAATGACTGCTGCTTCGGAGAGGATTTTTCTCACTGGCTGGTGGGTCGACTGCGCGATAAGGCAATCGACGCGGATGTGATTTGTATGGAGGATTTTGGCTGGGCAAATCAGGTTAAATACCAAAATACGACGTATTTAATGTGCATTACTGGCTACTCAGATGACTTACTCACTAACCCAAACTATGGAGAGTGGCACATCAGCTTGGAGCCGCATCGCACACTGCTGCAAAGATTACTGAGGCGACAGAACGCCGCCTCAGACGAGCTACTGAATAAAATCAAGAATGTACTACTTGATGTAGGCTTTATATAAGTTACTATAAATCAATAACCTGTGCTCACGCACTCACATCCGCCCATAACTTATCTAACCGCTTGGGCGACACTGCGCCGAGGGTTTTCATCGGCTGCGCAAACAACGAAATCCGCAACTCCTCCACCGCCCAACGATACTCCGCCAGCGCCGTCTCATTTTCGCGGCCACTTAAACGCGCCATATGCGGATCAAGTTGACGCACCGCTTGTAGGTCTTTGGTCAGGTTATTCGGCAAGCGCTCCAAACGCACCGCCAACGCCTTCAGATAACGCGGATATTGCCGCCAGTGCTGCACATCAATCCGATACACAAAGTCATCCAAATGCAACGCATCCAACTGATCTTCAATATCATGAATACTCTCGCCAAACACCGCCAAATCAAAACTCAGCATCTGCCGCCGAATCGTCTGCCACTGCACAAAAATCTCGGTCAGTTCAGCCAAGACCGTCTGCCCCACCGACAAGAAGCGCGGTTTATCGCGCCTTAACTGTTCAGCAAACGCATCAGCCGTATACGGCGTATCGGCAAATCCCGCATCCAAACTGGCTTGCAACAACAATGCCTCAAGCTGCGACTTATCGCCGAGTGGTGAAAAGGTCAGAATCAGGTTTTTGGGTAGTTGTTTTTTCAGTTGGCGTGATAAATCACCAAGTTGCAGCGCAAACAAGCGCAGCACACCCTGCCGATGTGCCAAACGTGCGGTGCGTTCATCGCTAAAACTCTGCACCACCACGCCAGACTCAGGCGATTCAAGCGCAACCAACGCCTGAAACTGCCGCATCGCCAGCCCCGCAACAACTTTTTCAACCTCAAAACAAAACTGCGGCGGAAACTCCCGATACTCACCGGCGTGTTGCTGTAACGGTGCGCTGGTCTGTACCCGACAACGTGCTTTAAGCTCATCCAGATCACGACCTTCGGCAATCAGGCGTTTTTTCTCATCAACCACTTGCACCAGCGGACGCAGATGCAGCGGCACTTGCGACCACTGAAAGTCTTTTTCACTGATGCCCTGACCCGCCAACGCTTGCACCAATTGAGCAAGCAGACTGGCTGAGGCAGCCGGATTGAGTTTTGGTAGGATTTTGTCGGCGGTATCCGGAATCGGAACCAGCTTGCGTCGATGCTCTTTTGGCAGGGATTTTAGCAGCGCTTCAACCAACTCCGCCCGCCAACCAGCCACGCCCCACGCCAACGCTTTACCGTCCAACTGTGCCAAGGCTTGCATCGGCACGCTGACAATTGCGCCATCATCATCGCCATTTGGGTTAAACACATAACGGGTCGGCAGCTTCAAATTGCCGATTTGCCACAACTCTGGAAACGCCTGCGTATCTGGCAAATCATCATTTAAAATATCCGCTTCGGTTAAAAATAACGCCTGAGGATTGCTCTTTTCGATCTCACCGCGCCAATCCTCAAACGCCCGCCGCGCCGCAATCTGTGCCGGTACTCGCGCTTTATAAAATTGATACAGCGCTTCTTCGTCAACCAACAAATCACGCCGCCGCAGCTTGTCTTCGATGCGCTGCACGTTTTCGATCATTTGTCGGTTGTGTTTAATAAATGGCGGTTCAATGCCCAACTCGCCAGTCGCCAACGCATCACGCAGGAAAATCTCGTGCGCTTCCGCCAAGTCGATTTTTTCATAGTCACACAATTGCTTGGACTGAATGATCAAACCAAACAACGAGATCTGCGCGTAGGCTTTGACCTTACCGGCTTTTTTTGACCAGTGTGGTTCAAAATAATGATATTTCAGTAGGCCACGCGCCGCCGCAATAATCCAATCCGGCTCGATTTTGGCCAGTGTGCGCATATAGACCTGTGAGGTTTCGACCACCTCAAACGCCATCACCCAAGGAGTCGCCAATTTGTGCAAACCACTGGCCGGAAAGATTTTGGCTTTTTGTTGCCGCACCGCCAGATACTCACCGCGCTGGTCGGTTTTTTGCGCGACAAACGACAGCAGGCCGGTCAATAACGCCTGATGCAGGTTGTCATAACTGGCCGGTTGTTCGCTCCACGACAGCTTCAGTTGCTCGGCCATCTCGGTCAGTTGCTGGTGGGTTTGTCGCCACTCACGCACCCGCAACCAGCTTAAAAAATGCTGACGGGCAAACTCTCGGCGCTGCCGCTCAGTCATATCGCTGCGCTGTGCCTGCAAGGTATCCCACAGCTTCAAATAAAACAAAAAGTCCGAATCGGCTTCTTTAAACAGCGCATGTTTTTGATCGGCTTGAGTTTGCTTGTCGGCGGGTCGTTCGCGTGGGTCTTGTACCGCCAAGGCACTGACAATAATCAAGGCTTCTTTTAACACGCCAAAATGCGCGCCGCCCAAGATCATCCGCGACAAACGCGGGTCAATCGGCATCTTCGCCATTTGCTGGCCGATCTTGGTCAGACCAGCCTGCCCTTCCACCAACGCACCGAGTTCAACCAACAATTTACGCCCGTCACCGACCAAGCGATGATCCGGCGGCTGAATAAACGCAAACTGATCAATATCGCCCAAACGCAGATTTTCCATCTGCAAAATCACCGAGGCCAGATTGGTACGGCGAATTTCTGGCTCAGTAAACTCCGACCGGCCGAGAAAATCCTCCTCACTATACAACCGAATACACACGCCCGCCGCGACCCGACCACAGCGACCTTTACGCTGATTGGCCGCCGCCTGACTGATCGCCTCAATCGGCAGGCGCTGCACCCGTGAGCGATACGAATAGCGCGACATCCGCGCAAAACCAGAATCAATCACATAGCGAATATTCGGCACGGTCAGCGCGGTTTCGGCCACGTTGGTGGCGATAATAATCCGACGACCTTTGCCAGACGGGTTAAAAATCTTCTGCTGCTCAGCCAGCGCCAGCCGTGCGTATAGCGGCAAAATCTCGGTATGCTTCGGGCCAAAGCGTTGCAGGGTGTCTTGTAACTCGCGAATCTCTTGCTCGGTACTGGCAAAAATCAAAATATCGGCGTGTTGGGCATAGCCTTTGCTGTCGGCATCTTGGTAGCACTCCTCGACCGCCGACACAACCGCACGCGGCAGGTTTTCTTCAACATTATCAAATTCATCATCATCGCTGCCACCAACTGGCAACTCAGAAATCGGCCGATAGCGCACCTCAACCGGAAAGCTACGACCTTCGACCTGAAAAATCGGTGCACCGTTAAAATAATCGCTAAAGCGCTCCACATCCAAGGTCGCGGAGGTAATAATCACTTTAAGGTCAGGCCGTTTCGGCAACAACTGCCGCACATAACCCAAGATAAAATCAATATTTAAGCTACGCTCGTGCGCTTCGTCGATGATAATCGTGTCGTACTTGGTCAAAAATCGATCATGACCAAGCTCGGCCAACAAGATCCCATCGGTCATCAAGCGAATAATTGCGTTATGGTCGCCAGTTTCGTTAAAGCGCACCTTAAAACCAACTGACTTGCCCAACGGCTCGCCCAACTCCTCGGCAATCCGCTGCGACACACTGCGCGCCGCCAAACGACGCGGCTGGGTATGCCCAATAATCCCCGTCACGCCGCGACCAGCCAGCATGGCGATTTTCGGCAGTTGCGTGGTTTTACCCGAACCGGTTTCACCCGCGATAATCACCACTTGATGGTCAATAATCGCTTGGGTCAGCTCAGCCGCATACTGGCTGACCGGCAGATCTAGATTGAGCTGAATGTTCGGCAGACGACTACGCCGTGCTTCAACTTCGGCACTGGATTTTTCGAGTAGTGCAGCGTATTTTTCGGGGTCGGCTTGTTTGCCGGATTTTAGGCGTGATAGGCGGTGACGATCCCGCGCCATCACCGCAACAGTTGCCGGTGTTAGTTTGATTGAGTCGGCCGGTGAGCCGTTTACTGTAGACATCTCATATCCTGAACGACGGTCAATCGCTGTTGCCGAATACCGACAATACAAAAATTTGACCAATCAAAAATAAAGCAAAACAAAACGCCATCAATAGGATGGCAAAACCAGCGGAGATTCGGGACGGGCGCGCAGCGTATTAGAACATATTTTGGGGACAAGCGAATACTACAGAACGTGAGCCAAATCAGCGCATGATTTGGCTCACCCTAAATCTGCTAAATCTGCTAAATCAGCCTAGAAACGCCAATTATAAAAAACATCGACCGCTTTTTCTAAGGCCGAACTGGCCTCGATATACAAGCGACGGTTGATCTGATAACGCAGCGTCAGTTTATTGACTGGGGTAAACACCCCGACGCCATAGCGCAAATACAAGTCCGGCGTGATGTAGCCGGTCACATTGACCTGCGTATCGTTGCCAACCCCTTCAGCATCGACCGCCAAACCAGACAGCCCAAAGGTCTGGCCAATCCGATTAGTAAACTGCCGTGTCCCCCCCAAGCCAAAACTCAGCCCCGCTGCCGCTAAGGTATTATTCACCTCGGACTTAAAGCCTGCCGTATTGGTCGAAGAGTTATTCGAGCCAATACGCCCAGTCAATAGTGCGTTTAGCGCCTCTTGTTCGGTCAAGCCCGCATCGTTAAACACATTGATCTCGGGACGAGTCGGATTACCGCCGATTTTGACCCCAACCACCGCGTCTTGAATCGAGCGCACCGCTTCAATCTCCAGCACTGGATTGGTCAGACTACCCGTAAAGCGCGCAATGCCTTTGCGCAGCAACAGGCTCTGACCAAAGGCTTCCACTCGTGACTGACGACTGACCGCCACTTCACCAGTAGCAGTGAGATTGCCCAAGCCGCGCTGCCGCAAATTAATCCGACCTGCCAGCGGCAGACGCGCCCCAAAACCACGAAACTCCACCGCATCGCCCAAAATCACCGCCAGATCAGCATCGATCCGCCATGGACTGGCCGCTTGGATGGCGGGATCCTGCGCTTGGACAACAGGGATACGCCGATCCACCACGCGTACATCGGGTGATACGCTGACTACCTGTGCACTGGCGGCAGGTGGGGCTATCACCGCACGCGGAATCCGAATTTCACCATCGACGGTGACTTGGCGACGCTGCGGCAAAATCTGCACGGTAATCTCTGGACTGACCCTTGCGTTTAGCATCGGTGCTTGGCGAATCTGCAACTCATCGCCAGACAGTTTGAGATTAATTTCCGGAACAGTTGCCCAGACCGCATTGCCCTCTAAACGCCCAACACCATCCCCACTGTTAAAGCCGCCGGTTAAGCTCGCTTGCGTGCCACGAATGTTGGCATCAAGGTTGATTTTGGTCAGATTGATCGGTGCAGCCGCCAGCTGTACCCGACCGTCGCGCAGCTTAAAGTTGCCATAAAACTGCGGGCCGACCAGTGGCCCACTCATCCCGCCTGCTACCGAGGCAATCCCTGACAGACTACGCATCGCCGGAAAAAACGGCTTAAACACCGCCAATTGCATGTTGTCCAGCACAAGCGCACCGTTGATGGTTTTAGCGTTTGGGTCAATCACCCCGTCAATATAACCCGAACCGCTATTCGGGGTACGCGCATCAAAACGCACGCGCATCCCATCAGCTTGCGTAGACGCCACCAGACTTAAGCGCTGATAGGCCACCGTTAGGGGTGGATCTTGTGGGTCATCAGCAGTCAGCCCAATCAGGCCTTTATCGGTATAAATCTGAGCGTCCAGCGTCGGTGCTTGGCCTTGCTGCCAGCCGCCAATCGCTTGGCCATTCAGCTTGCCTTGCCAGATCATGCCAGTCGGCATTAGATCACGGAAAGTCGAAATTTCCAGATTCTGTAGTCGGACGGCGGCATAGCCTTTGGCGGGACTGGCTTGCAACGGCTCGACCACACAGAGCCGACTGCCATTACTGACCCAGCAGTGCGGATCGAGCTGTGCACTACGCGCATTGGTATTCCAGACCAACGCTGCCGGACGGTCTTGCCGCAGCTTAATTTTACGGCTGTCGATCTGGCCGTTGCGCAATTGCCCCAGCCACTGTAAATCGTTATCTAAACCACCCGCCAGTTGGGTTGCCGCTGTCACGGTGGGGGTTTTGACGCTCAGGTCTAACACGTGCGCCGCTTGTAACCCTGCAAACTTGAGGCTGGCCGATTGGATCTGACGTGCCCCCGCGTTCAGACCTTGCAAATCAACCAGCAGCTGACTCGGCTGCTGTGCCAGTTGGATGAGATTGCCGGTGATCAAGGCTTGATCGAGGCGATTTTCGCCAAACTTTACACCGTCAGCGCGTAGATTCACGTCAATATCCGGTGCGCGCTGCTGACCTGATAAGCTGAGCGTGCCACTGATGCGACCGGCCAAATCTGGATGAATCAGCGCCAGTTTTTCAGCGTTCACATCGACCAACAGTCGCTCGGTGTTGCCATTGGCGGTCAGTTGATTGCCTGCCCATGCCAGCCGTAATTGATTGGCGACAAAACGCTGTGGCACAAAATCAGCAGGCTTGCTTGGATTGGCTTGAAACGCCAGATCCAACTGACCACTGGCCTGAATCGGTTGTTGCCGTAACGTGCCTTGCAGATCGAGCTGACGAATCTGGACATCTTTGCGCTTGGCTTGCCAATGGCCACTGGTGTCGACCCGACCGGACAGCCGCCCTGCCCACGCCGGTGCAAAATAGCCGGTATCGAGGTTTTGGGTATTGGCAATCAGCTGCCACGCCAGTCCATCGGTGAGATCCAGCTGACCACTGGCATCGAGTTGGCCTGCGACGCCGCGATGACTGAGTTGTTCTAGTTTGATCAACTGTGGTGTACCGGCAGCTTTCAAGATCAACTGCCCATCCGGTACGCCAGCCGTGTTTAACTGACCATTAAAGCGAGCGGCAAAACCACGCAATCCGGTCACTTTGGCGGTCGGCGGCTGCATCAGCAACACGGTCTGCCCTGTGCCCGCTAAGGCGATGCTACGGGCAGCCTGCTTCGGTGCTGCCGGTTGACGTGCTTGTAAATCGACTTGATCGAGCAGAATGGTTTGCTGAAGCGCAGTCGATATGCCGCTCAGCTTGATCTGGCCACGCAGTTGATCAAATGGCACGCTGGCCAAAATAGCTTGCGGATTCAAGCCATCCGTTTGTACTTGCGCCTGCCAGCGGGTCGATGTGGTTTTTTGTACTGGCTTTTGTGTCGTTTTCGGGAGCGTCTGGGCTGAGGTGATGCCCAGATCAGCTTGTGCAGTCGCAGACAGTTGACCGGCGACACCTTGATAGTTCAGCTTCGGAATGCGAATTTGGCGTTGATTCGGCCGATCCAGTTGCAACTGATACGCACCCGCAGGCAAGCGCCCCGTGGTCGCCGCCAATTGCAGGTCAAGCTTGGCCTGCATCTGCTGGGCGGGTTTGAGCAGCAGCAGCGCCCGACCACGCGGGCTATCGACCGTACCGAGTGCAGGCACGTCACGGGTGAGATTTTGCCAGCGTCCCGACACTGCCAACGGCAAACTGGCATCGGCAAACCCGCCCAGTTTGCCAACACCGACTTGCAAATATTCTTGATTGTCTTGGCGCAGATTGATGCCGATCTGGGTCAGGTTCGGTTGTAGCAAGCCGGTGCTTTTGAGATTGGCATTCAGTTGTTTGGGAATATAGGCTTGTGCCGCTACAGGCAAGAGCGGCTGGAGTTGTACGCCTTGGGTACGGGCAAATAACTGCCAATCCACCCCATCGACCCAGTCCACTTGTCCGCTGGCGTTAATATTGCCTTGTAGCAGCGCAGCGGTCAGTTGCTGGATCTGCATGCGCTTAAAATCCGTCTGCGCACGCGCCTGATAATCACCTTTTGGCAGATCTTTGCCTTGCAGATCAGTGCCGAGTTGCAGCGCAATACCGGACAGATCGCCGCTGAGCTCGACTTGGCCTTGTGCAGAGCGCAATTGTTGTGCCAGTGCAAGCGGCCACACCACATCTTGCCAGCCCAATTGCCCCTCAAACGGTACGCCTTTACGCACCGGATGTGCGGTCAGCGCGCCAGCCAGCTGACCTTGTGCGGTCACGGCTGGATTTTGTGCTGTTGCAGCTGCATCGGTTGTGCTCGGGATCGTATCCGCAGCAACACGGCTTTGCGTCACCAGCCACGGCAACACCACATCAGCGCGTAGCGTGTCTAAACTGCCACCTGCTTGCAGTTGTATCGGCTGAAATCCCAACTTACTCAGTGCCGGAATCAGCAGATCCGCATCGCCTTCGAGCGGGTATAGACCCTTAAACTGCATCTTGGCATTGACGTTTTTAAGATCAAGCAAGCCTTTCATGTGTAAACTAGAATCGTGGATCTCCAGTCGATCGCCTTGCCACAGGGCGTCTTTGAGGATGATGCTGTCCAGCGTAGTGCTTTTATTGGGCGCATTTTGAATTTTAAAATCATGCACATAGGCTTGATCGAAGCGCAAGGTAAATGGTAATACAATCGGCTTAAATGCAAACGGCTCATCCGTCGACGGCACGGTGCGAATCAAGCGCAAGCCATGCAGTGACGCGCGCCGAAAATGCAACTCGCGCTGTACGACCGCCCGCCAGCCGATCTGCAAATGCGCCTGATCGACTTCGATGCGTTGGGTTTTTAGGCTAATTTGGATTTGGTCTAAGATCAGTCCCTGCCGAATATTGCCGCCCGCGTAACGGTACTGAATCAGCGTTTGTTGACCGCCAATCCATGCCAACAACCGACGGCTGCCCTCGTCCGTGCCGGCCACATAAAACAACGCCGCACAGGCCGTCAGCAACAGCGCCAACACGCCACACAACAGCCACACCCACCAACGACGTCGCGGCGGCTGACCGGATGATGGGTTTGGCGGCGGTGACGAATTGGATAGACCTTCGGATGCAGAGGCATCCATCGGCTGCTCACCCGCACCGACACTAACACTGGAGCTGTCGCTGTCGCCAGATGCACTCATGCTTAAATTACCCTGTGCCGAAACTGCCGTCATAGCGATGGACCGATAAAAAAGTGCAACCGAATCGGCACACTAGTTTCAGACAAGCCTGCCGCCACGTCGATCCGAATCGGACCAATCGGCGAACTCCAGCGCACGCCAAGCCC
>Ga0209599_10001408_pt1 | contig 11520 bp, 15 predicted proteins | sample Shrwel_input2_FT_FD_187534 | JGI IMG/M metagenome (GOLD analysis project Ga0209599, IMG submission 187534) | Subsurface microbial communities from deep shales in Ohio, USA - Utica-3 well 1 S input2 FT (SPAdes) (version 2) ... | reverse complement strand
ACAACTGGGTTATCACCCAAACCGACTACGAAACCGCCAACGGCTTCATCACGACCGCCCATTGGACTGCCTCTGCTGTTGATGGCGACTACACAGCCTCCATCTATTCCACTTGCAGCTTTGCCGCTGCTACACCATCTATTCCTTACGCCGATGTAACCATGCAAGAAGTTTTGGATTGGTGCTGGACATCGGGTGTTGACAAGACAGCCACCGAGGCTGCTTTGGCTCAGAACATCGAGTTGCAAAAGAACCCCGTGATTGCTACTGGCACTCCTTGGTCGGCATCAACCTAAATCTTGTTTCTCGCTGTTAAAAAACAAGGATCTTTATGTCCGAATATATAAGGCTACGAACTCCGTTTACCAACATGTCGTTTACTCCAGATGTACCGAGTAACGCTCTTGGTCCAAATGAATACAACAACGGGCGTAACGTAGAGTCTGATGTTCGTGGCATCAAAAAGATCTTTGGTGAACAAGAGATACTGAGCGTTATTCCCAACGAGCCTATCTTCATGGAAGGTGGGTATCGTTCGGAAACTCAGTGGGTTTACATTGTTGCCACTAGAAACTCTTCTAGTCAGGGTCGGTGGTACATGCTGACCTCTGCTGGTATCAGTAACATTACCCCTGGTGTTGGTGCAAATCCAAGTGTCACTCTTGCTGGATACACTGCTGACCTCAACATCACCATGTCTGTTGTTGGTGGCGTGTTCTTCATTAATGACACGATCAACAATCCTATGTATTTCACATCTACGGCCAATGAGATCACCATTGAGTCTGATGCAAACTGGAATTACGAGCCTGGGGTTACCAAAACAACTGCTGGGTTTGTCAGGAACTATTCCTCTCCCAACCTTGGCAACCTCTTAGTTGCTGGCAATATCACCAAAGTCATTGGTGGCATTGAGTACAACTACCCTACTACGGTACGGTGGTCACAGCCTTTTGCTCAAAACGGTTTTCCCGGTACATGGGAGCCAACTTTGTCTAACGTGGCTAACGAACAAGAAGTGCCTGTTCGTGGTCCATTGATTGACGGGTTTATGTTTGGTGGCAACTTCTACGTTTGCTCCTACTGGGATACTGTTGTCTTTTCTCCGATCAACTATCAGAACTCCACAGCCCCAGTGTTTGGCATTCGCTTGTTCAACCAAGGTCGTGGGTTGATCAACAACAATTGCTGGTCAAGCGCTGATTCCAACGTCTACGGTGTTGATTCCCGAGACATCTGGGTGTTTGATGGTGCAAGCTTCCAATCCTTGGGTAACCAAAAGGTCAAGAACTACTTCTACAGCAACCTGAGTACGGTTTACTCTGACCGTATCTTTATGGTCAACAACACTCAGAAAAACCAGATTGAGATTTACTATCCCGACCTGACTTCTACTGGTTACTGCAACAAGATGCTGTCATACCGTTATGACTTGCAGATTTGGAATGCTCCTAAAGACATTGCTGACGCTTGTATGGGTGCTGAAGGGCCTCAGTTCATCTCTGGTTCATTTAAGAAAGCATCCCGTGTGGTGACCTATGCCCGTGGTGGCGTAGCAAGCCAGAAGTTGATTCAAACCAACATTGGTAACTCTTTCATTAACTCAGCACCAATCCCTGCTTTGTTTGAGCGTAATAACGTGGTTTTGCAATCAGACAAAGGTCCTGTTCCATACAGTTCCAAGGTGTACACACACAGATTGCTTCCTGAGATTTCAGGTACTGGTGCTATCAACATTGCTGTTGGTGGTGCTAACTCAACTGCTCAAACACCGACATACGGACAGACGGGTATTACCAGCATTGATACAAACAGTCCTTGGGTAACAACTCAACAGAATGCTGTTCGTACAGTGTCTGTCAAAGTTGAGTCAAACGATGCTACAAACACCTGGAACCTGACGGCTTTGAACTGGCAAGCAACCATTGTTGAGGACGCTTTCTAATGCCATTCTTACTAGACAGCGATGCTCTTCCATCTGAGATGGCAGAGTCAATCAATTACCTGCTTGCTAATTTTGGAGCAAACCTTACTGCTGACCCAAACAGTGGTGAGATCAGTGGTCCTTCAGGGATCATTGTTGCTTACTTGTACAGGTACTTGGCAGTTAAGTATGCTGACAGTGCTGATGGTTCGGTTAACTTCAGTAACAGCCCTACAAACCGTGAATACTACGGTCTGAGGAACACCAACGACACCATTGAGTCTACTAACCCAGCAGACTACATCTGGAACAAAGTTGTTGGTGGATTTGGCACAACCAAGTTTTTGTTTTACCAAACCAATGGTGGTCGTCAGATTAACTTTGTTGCTGCTACTACTGCTCCTGATTCAACTTACCTGCAAGAGTCTGGTCCGGCAATTGATTTAGATATTGTCACCACAACAACTGCTTACAACACCGCTGCTCCATCGATTTACATTTGGACATCAACATCCACTCCTCCTGCAAGACCATTAACGACATCAACGTATACATGGGCTACTGGAGCTTATACAGCGCCTTCTGGCTGGACAACAGCACCAATAACCAACACCACCCCCGGTAGTTATCTTTGGGCAATCACCATTGTTTTGGTGGTCAATTCAAACACTGTCACATCCACGCTGGATTGGACTAATGGTGCTTACCCCTTGTATGCATTTTCTTACAACGGTGATGACGGCACTCCTGGAGCTACTGGTGCTAACGGCATAAGTGCAATAACTGCATTCTTGGTGCAAAACCAGTCTGCTGCTGCTCCTAGTACTCCTAGCAATACGTTTGGTCCTACAGCGCCTGCTGGGTGGTCTTTAACGGCTCCTAGTGTGGCTGTTGGTGAGGTCCTTTGGTACAGCTTTGGTCGTTACAACTCAAGTGCTGCAACTCTTGATGGTGTTCCTGCTGGTCAAACAGTATGGGGTGTACCTACTGCTGCAAGCGTTTTTCAAGACATCAGGTCTGACAACTGGAACGGCTCAAACCCGCCAACAGCGGGAACAATCTCCACTCACGGCACAGCGGGTTATTACATACAGCGCAGTACTGGCGACATGTATTTGAACAGCGTGTATGGCCGTGGCGTTGCAAGGTTTGATGGAGCAAATTCAGGAACAGGCGGCATTACTGCTGCAATTATTGCCAATGCTAGTCTTGCACAAAACGCTGGCGTTGAAGCACTTACAAATAATACGTTTGTAACGGCAGGTGCTGTCAGAGCATTTAACCAATCCAGCGGTGGTGGCAATGCAATTTATGCCTTTCATTCTGGATCAGGTAGAGCGTTATTAGCGCAATCTGTATCTGGCACAGGTGTTGAAGGTACAGGCACTACAGGCGTAATTGGAACTGGCACGACAGGCGTAAGAGGAAACGGTGGTGGTCCTGGTGGTTTAGGTGTAATTGCATTTGACGATGGCAGCGGGGTTGCTGCACTTGACGTTCTTGGTCCTATGCGGATCAACAACAGCACGTTGGTTACAAACCTTAATGCTGATTTGTTAGACAATTTTCAAGGTTCAGCATACGCAAGAACATTTGCCACAAACTCTGGCGATGCAACCCCATCAAATTCTAGAATTGTTCTTAACGGCAACACCGCAACAGGAATTCCCGGCGCTTATGTAGGCACATCAGGTAGTGGTGATACGGTTATCTTTACCGTTCAAACAACCAGTCCTTCTGATGTTAGGCTAAAAAAAGAAATTCACGACACAGATTTGGGACTAGAGTTTGTAAACAAGTTGCGTCCAGTTTCGTACAAGTTAAAAGCCGATCCTAAACAGCAAAAGGGCTATGGGTTTATTGCTGATGAAGTAGAAGATTTGATTGGCCTAGATTCATCATTAATTTACCATGAACCAGATTGGCAAGTAGGCGATCAAAAAGGATTTAAAGTAATCCACTACCCGTCATACATTGCGGTTTTAACAAAAGCCATCCAAGAGTTGTCTGCTGAAGTTGCAGCGTTAAAAGCAAAAGGTTAATTATGCCAAGAGAAGTCACAATCCCCCAACAAACAGTCATTGAAGACATTAGCCAAATTGACGAGACACCGGGACTACAAGTGCGGTTTACTGTTGGCAAAAAAGACGCGGATGGGGAATGGATTGTTCCTCAACAATTCCAAATTTTTGTTGTTGCGGGTGATGAGTACACAGAATTAAATGGTCCTGCGTTGGATTGGTGTCCTGACAAACCTGTTGGAACATACAGAAACGAAGATCTTTGGCATTACGTTGATTTGGCTAGGAGTTAATTATGGGCGGTTTTGCACCTCAAATACAGCAGCCTCAGTCGCCACAAACTGGCAAAGGAACTGGCATTAACCCAATTCCTCAACAAGCTGGTCAAGAAAACGACTTTCAGAAGTTCCTGACGGGCTTAGGAGGGGGAAAGATAACCACTCCCGGCCAAGATGGTCAGCCTCAGATGGGTATGCCAAACCCTTACGAAAATACGGTGCAGCCGTATAATCAGCAGCAACCCAAGCCCAGCACAGGCAAGGGAAGTCCGGCAAACAGCCAACTTGCTCAAATCGCAACTGGCAAAGGAGTGTAATCATGGGTTTCGGTAAAGGTAGTTCCTCATCCGCACCAGTTGTAACGGAAGAGCAAAAAGAGCTTTTACGGGCACAAACTGGCTTTCTGACAGGCACGGCTCTCCCTCAGTACCAAAAAACCATTGGTGGTGCTGAAGAGCGCATGACGGGATTGCAGCCTTTTATTGAACAGGCTTCTAAAAACGTATTTGACCGTTCTGGTGAAATTGCTTCTGGCGCTACTAAACAAGCTGGCGAACTGGTAACAAGTGGCGCTACTACTCTCGGTGCTTTGTTTGACCCTCAGTACGAGCAAAACCAGATCCAAGCAGCATTGCAAACAGGCCGTGAAGCTGCTCGTGAGTCACAGTTGGGTCAAAACGCCATGTACGGTGCTGCTGGTGGTCTGGGTTCTTCCCGTATGGCCTTGGCTGATCGCAACTTGAATTCCTTGAATGCTCAACGTCAGGCCACTGCTGCTGCTGGCGCTCAGGCTCAGGTTCAAGCTAACCGTATGGGTGCTGCTAGAACAGCATTGGAAAGCGGTCAGAGCTTGGGCACTTTGGGTATGAATGCTGGTCAACAGCAAATCTCAAGTGCTGGTGCGCCTTTGGACCTGTATTCCAAGTACGCATCAATTGTGTACGGTACGCCACAGGCATCTACTACCCCAAGCTTCCAAGGCACTCAGGGTCAGAAGACGGGCAGCAAGGGCTTTGGCTTTTAAGGGGCAATCATGGCAGCAGAAACACCATTTGGGCTTAGTTTTGGAAACTATGGGGACCCTCGTAAATACATGGGGCAAGGTGAGTCACCTGCTAAGAAAATCCAACAAAAAATTGCAAAGATTCAAAAAAGCCCAGTAGCCAATCTTTTGGGTATTGGTTTGGCGGGTATGGGTGGTGAGCCAGTACCTAGTCCAACTTCTGCACCTGCTTTGGGCCAAGGAATTTCTGCTCCTGTTGCACCACCTATTGGAATCAATCCGAATGCGCCAAGTGGTACTGGAATAGCTCCAGGCTCTTTTGAAATTCCAAACCTGACATTGCCTCAAATTGGTTTGCCTAATATGCCAGCCCAAGGTGCTGATTTAGACGGCGATGGATTAATTGATGATTTTTGGGGACTTAAAAAATGACTCCAGTACCTGCATTAATGCAAGCTCCAGAAATGGCTGCTCCGGTGGCTCCTCCCGACATTAACAATCCTGACCCTGTTGGCGGTGCAATTGCGCCTGTTCGGGCTAGGGATGCTGATGTATCCATGATGTATGAGGATGCCTTGTCTTCAGGCAACCCTGCATCTATGTATTCATTGACAAGCCGAGTCAAGGGTACTGAGATTGAGCCTATTGTTAAGCGTTCTGCCGAGATCATGCAAAGAAATTTGGCGGACTTTGAGAAGGACGTTAAGCCTGTAATGGACAAAGGCGGTGTTAACACCCCAGAAGGCCGTCTTGCTGTTGGCAAAACCATTGATTACATGGCTGACAAACCTCAGAAGATGAGGGCATTTGTTGAAATGCTTGTTGGCAATCCTAATTGGCGCTTGTTTGTCACTGGTGGAACCGAGAAGACGGAAATCAAATATGACATGCAAGGCAACCCAATTGAAAAAACAACCAATGAATTGGGCAAGACCGTAAAGGCTGTTGATGCCAACACTGGTCAACTGTTGACCCGTGAGGAAATTGCTGCTCGTGGTAACTTTGTTCCTTCTTTGCAAGAAGCCATTGGCTATCAAGAGAAGAAGGCCACATCTACATTCAACACTCAGGCTTTGAATTCAGCCAATGCAGCCACTGAGGCTTATTCGGCAAAAGCTCCTGAGTTAAAAGAAATGTATGGCGAACTACGTCAACGTCTGCAAAACCTTGGTGGTGCTGATTTGAGTGAAGAGCAGCGTAAGGCTATTGGTGCGTTTACCAACAGATCTCTTGGTTACTCGCAAACAGTGTCTGAAGGCCTTAATGCTCTGCGTCAAAAGGTTGACAACAAGAATGCGTCTTTGTCTGAAGCACAGCAAAAGTCTTTGAGTGCTGTTCTTGATAGGCTTGGTTTCCGTGTAGGGGCCGATGGCACTGTAACCAACAAAACTGGTGAGGCAGTTACCAAGACTGACCTTGACCAAGCTCAAAACAGCCTGACAAGCGGCACTCAGTTTGACAGGAACTTTGCTCAATCCAAAGAGGACTTCATTCGTTCTGAAGTATTTAAAGGATTGAAAGAAGGCGAGATGCGAAATCTTGGCCGCATTCTGGACATCCAGCAAATGGTTGAAAGAACTCAACTTGAGTTGTCTGCCAAGCATGGCACTTTGCCTTTCCTGATTAACCCCAAGACGTATCAACTTGGTGATGAGTTTGTCCGTGGTGAGGCTTTGTCTTTGATTGGTGAATTCAATCAGGACGCTACTCAAGCATTTGCTGAATGGCGCAAAGGACAATTAGCAAAGTTTAAGGACAAATCACAAGTACCAAGTGCTGGTGAACTTGAAAGTGCTTTTGCTCGTACACAGGGATTCCGTGATTTGCGTCAGCAGTTTGCAGACAGGAACCGTGAAATCATGCGTAAATCGGGTCAAAGCCGTCCGGCAACAGGTGAAACTCCTGCTGACTTTGGCATCTCTCTTGGCATTGGTGGCGCACCTAAAGAAGAGCCTAAGTCTATTCGTGGTCGGTCTATCAAGAATCCCGAGATTAAATCAAAGGCCCCATCAGCCCGTGATTTGGCAAGTCAATTTGGTGGAAGGAAATAATCATGGCTTTTGATGTTGAGGGATATCGCAAAGCGGCTACTGCTGCTGGCATTTCTAAGGCTGAGATTGAAAGCGAAATCCGTTTTCAAACCAGTGATCAGAAGCAAGATAAGACTTTTGAAAAGACTGAAGACGGTTTTCAGCTTGGTTCATTAGACCAAGTCAAAGAGCGTCTTGGTAACGATTGGTGGCATCTTCCTGCTGGCTTGGCTGTGCTTGGTGCTGCTGCATATGGCGCAGAAAAGCTAATGGGTGGGTTTGGTAAATCAGAAGCTCCACAAAGCCCAAGGATCGACCCAACAATGTCGCCTGAGCCTGTGCAGCCACTTCAACCTGTTCAGCCGTCTTTGCCTCAACAGACCAACCTTACACCTCAAGACATTCAAGCCCGTGCTGCTGCATTGAAGCCTGTAGCTCCTGTAGCTCCTGAGATGCCTGTAAACACCCCAATTACAGCCGCTCCCGTGGATGCTCCAGCACCAACACCTTCTGCTCAACCCAACTCTCCTGTGACCAGTATCGTTACTGACACTGTCAAGGAGATGATTCAGGAGACACCTGCTCAACCAACAGACATCACAAAGCCTGTCGCCGCTCCTGTTGCTGCACCGCAGCCTGTTGCACCACCTCAAGACTTGGTTACTGGTACTGGTAAGCCTGCCTTTGCTGGCATGGGTCCAGAAGCTGCTTTAAACAAAAAGGGGGAGCCTAAGTTTAAGCCTGAGTATGCAGACATCAATGCTGTTCCTCGTGGTTACGCTTTTGTTCCAGGCGCTCAATACATTGACACACCCCGTCAAAACATTGGTCAAGCTGAGTACACCAAGGCGTTTACTAATCAGCCTTTCCCACTGACAAACGAGTTGGCTATCCAACAGTCCAAGGACATCAACAAAATGTTGGGTAGGGCTACTCGTGCTGAAAACATTGCTGCTGGGTTGCCACCTGCTGAACTGACTCCCGGCATTACCAAGAAAACCTCTGCTGGCACTAAGCCTGTACGGGTAGCGGGTACTGTGGGTGCTTTGATGGCTATCAGTGACCTTGCTAAAGCAGAGACTCCCGGTCAACGTGGCATGGCAGGGGCTAACTTGCTAGAGGCCGTACTACCTCCGGGCATGATGATGGGTGGTGCTGGTGAAGGTTCTGGCACTGTTCCTAGCATGTCTCAGGCCATGTTGTTGGGAAGCCCTTACGCTCAATCCCCTCTTGCTGTCAAACAAAGGCAAGAACAGGAATACGTCCGTAAAGTTGGGGCTGGTCGTGGTATTGCTCCCCCATCTGCTTATCAGAGATAAATCATGCAACAAGAAGTCTCCCATGCTGAAATTTATGCCCGTCTTATTCTTGTTGAAGAGAAGGTGGATCGTATTGATCAGAATACTCAAGGTGTTGTTGCTGCATTTCAAGCAGCGTCTGGTGCTTTTCTGGTCCTCGAAACACTAGGTAAGCTTGCCAAACCAATCCTCTACATTGGTGCGGTGTGTGCTGCTGCTGCTATTTACTGGCAAACAGTCAAGGATCATTTCAAGTGAAAGAATGGGCCGTTAGCTTCATTGCTGCGGCCCTTGTTGTTGGCTTTGTCATTTGGTGCGCCAAAGTCTTTATTGAGGTGTTGAAGTAATGGACCCGATCACATTGGCGCTTGCTGGCATGGCGGCTGTTCAAAAGACAGTCTCCCTGATCAAAGAAGTCTCAGGAACAATGGATGATGTGCGAAGTCTTGGCCCATTGCTTGGCAAGTACTTTGAGCAAAAGCATGAGGTCACCAAGGCACTAGACCAAGCCAAAAGCAGTGGCGGTTCCAACATGGGAAAAGCCATTCAAATTGAACTTGATCTCAAGGCACAAAAGGACTTTGAGGAACAGGTCAAAGGACTATTTTTCCCCAACAACATGGATGTATGGAATGCCATCATGGTCCGTGTTGCTGAAATGAATAAGCAAGACAAGATTGACGCACAACTTGCTCGTGACCGTGCATTAAGGGCAAAACAAGAGCGTGAAGAACTTGTTGAAATTCTTATCGTGGTCGGTGGCGTAATACTGATTTTTCTTTTGGTAGGCTTTGGGGTCTACATTGTCCTAGACGCAAGGAGCGCATAAATGCTATCTCTCATTTCTACCCTAGGGGGCCTTTTAATTTCTGGCTTACCAAAGCTTCTTGAACACTTTCAGAACAAGGCTGATCAGCGTCATGAGCTTGCCTTGGCCCGTGTTCAGACAGAGCGTGAGTTGGCATTGGCTGCTGCTGGTTTTGCTGCTCAAGCAAGGGTTGAAGAGATACGCACCGAACAAGTTGCCATGCAGTCTGAAGCCCAGATGACTGAGGCGGCTCTTAAACACGATGAGAAGGTGCTTGAAAAGGCAAGCCAATGGGTAGCTAATTATGTGGGGACTGTACGTCCTACAGTGACCTATATCTTTGTCATTGAGTTGGTGTTGGTCAATGCCTTCATGTGCTGGTATATGTACCACCACCCAGGTTTGATCCAGAACATTGACGATGTCATTCGTTATTCTGAACTGGTGTTTTCAAGCGATGAGATGGCAATGCTTGGAGGCATCATTGGGTTTTGGTTTGGTTCACGCAATTGGGCCAAGAAGTGAGGTTATTCCTCGGTAAGGCTTGCCCATCGTTTTCCTTTTTCAATAAGGTGGATGGTGGACGGGCTAAGTCCCGCAATGATTGCAAGCGAGTTGGCTGTTACTCCAAGTCGAAGCGCTTTGCGTATCTCAATGACTTGTTTTTGGGTCAACTTATGACCCGGAGCATTTTCGCCTCTTAGGTCAACAAGCCCAGTTTGCCAAGCATGAGAAACGTTTTCTTGATTTGTAACCCACTCAAGATTCTCTGGCCTGTTGTCTGTTTTCACTCCATTTATATGGTTTATGTGCAGACCATCTTGATACCCAGATACAAACGCCTTGGCAATAATCCTGTGACAAGAAAATTTTGGCCGCTTATCTCCAGTTTTTATGCTGACGTACAAGTATCCGTTTCGATCTTTGGTTTGTGCAAGTTTTTTTTCAAGAAAATTTACAGCAAACTCTTGTTGTTTGCCAAACCGACTGCGAACAGATTTTGTTGTAAACGCTGGGCGGTAGATGTTAAGGTCTTGATCTACAAGAAAGTCAAAACCTTTTTCGGTAATCTGTATTTTTTGCATGGTGTCGCAATTATAGCGCATCAAAGATAAGGGTGCAACATGAAAACTTCTGAAGATGGCCTTCATCTTATGCACAAATTTGAAGGCTACAAGAACAAACCATACTTGTGCCCAGCCCATATTTGGACTTGCGGTTGGGGAACTGTACTGTATCAAGAGCAGATCAAACTGCCTATGGTCAGGAAAGAAGGCTACACAGGATTGATACGCAGTAAATACGCATTGAAGCCGGAGGACAACCGTGTCTGGTCCAAAGAAGAATTGGTTGCGATGTTCAAAAATGATCTCGCAAATTTTGAACGTGGTGTTTTACGACTTGTTCCCGGCGTATCTGGGCATCAAGGCCGCTTTGACGCTCTGGTATCTCTGGCCTACAACATAGGCTTAGGCAACCTCCAACGCTCTACTATCCGTATGAAGGCTAATAGAGGCGATTGGGAGGGTGCTGCCGAGGCTTTTATGGCTTGGACCAAGGGTGGTGGCCGAGTGTTGCCAGGACTCGTTAAACGCCGTGTTGCAGAGAAGACTCTGTTTCTAGCTGAATGAGCAATTCAAGGTAATGGATTGCCTTTCGTAGATCATCCTCACCTCCCTTGTCTTTCCATCTGGTGACGTATTTCACTACGTTACCTTCACAGAAGCCAAGGTTGTTGGCATGGATGTACTCAATCGGCTGGATGCCTTTAGCCCTGTAATGGTCGCCACCAACTTGCTGTTGTAGAGCAGTCATCACGACTCCTTTACAAATACGCCATCAGGACGCAAGAACCCCTTACGGTCCTTGATTTCCTCATACGCACCTTTGTAGCACTGAACCATGTCAATGTCCAAAATAGAACAGATCATGGTCAGCACCACCATACAGTCGCCAACAGCGTCTTTGATCTCTGGCATGTTGCATTCTTCAATGGCAAAGATCAATTCGTCTAGCTCTTCTTGAAGCTTGACCTTAGCTTGTGTATGAGCGTTACCGTTCTGAATGATGCCTCTGGCCTCACCCCATCTGATAACGTCCATCTCAATCATTGAGAAGCTCATTAATCAGTGCCTCCGACCTGCATCACCTCTGGTTC
>Ga0209599_10001407_pt1 | contig 11530 bp, 7 predicted proteins | sample Shrwel_input2_FT_FD_187534 | JGI IMG/M metagenome (GOLD analysis project Ga0209599, IMG submission 187534) | Subsurface microbial communities from deep shales in Ohio, USA - Utica-3 well 1 S input2 FT (SPAdes) (version 2) ... | reverse complement strand
AAACTACTTCGTCATTAGAACCTACTAATATCCCAATTTCATTCAAGGGGACATCCTGTTTTAATAGCTTGGGGATTACTTTTTCAGCAACGGTCTGGTATTGTTCATACATGTCTTGTGCGCAAGTTATAAAAGTAAAATCTGCTTGTTCATCAATACGCTTTTGTGCGACATAATCAGGATGTGGGGGCTCAAGCTGAAGTGTTTCCAATGATGCAGCTATTATATGCTGGGAACTACGATAATTTGCCTGTAAATAGACTGGGACTATATCATCATAGGTTGTAAGCTCTTTTAAAAAATCCGGATAACCGCCATTAAATCCATAAATTGACTGATTTTCATCCCCAACCGCATAAAGTTTCATCCCGGCATTAAATACCAGTTCCAAAACCATTTCATGCAATGCTTTTCCTAAATCCTGGTATTCATCAACCAGCAACCACGGAAACCTGCTTTTTAAAGCTTTGCGCACAAATTCTTTCTCACGAATTATCGTAGCAGATATATTTATAATACTTATAAAATCAAGGTATTCAGTTTCTCGAAGATATTTCTCATACTTGATTGCCGCTTGCTGGATTAACACTGTTGACTTTATTTCGACAGTGCTTATTCCTTTCAATGCTAATGAACGGTGTTTGTGGATATCGCCTAATTGCAACTCTTTACGATCAACATTCATTTCTTTAAGTACCCTATTGTAAATTTGGTTACTGATATCATAGGGAATAATTTTTATAGGGTAACTAATTCCATACTCTGGATACAAATGTGCAAAAGGCTGTATGACATGCAGAAGACTAAAACTATGTACCGTCCCTATAAAATCTTTATTGCTCTGAACATAGCCATACTGTTTTAACCGTGTCTTCAGTTCCCTTACGGATTCCCTACTAAAACTAATACAGGCAAGCCCTTCAGGTTTATGAATTTGTGATTTGGAGAGTGCAACGGCCTTTAACGACAGTACTCTGGTTTTACCACTTCCCGGGCCGGCAATCAGTACTGTATTTGCCATGGATTGATATGCCTTCAATTGCGCGGGATCTTTTTCGATAAGGCTAAGGTCTTGGTAAAAAAGATTATTCATGCTCTTCTAAAATTATACTGATAATACCTTCAATACCATCGCGGATATAATCGGGAATCATATCGTTGTTTAAATTGCCGGCCAACCTTTGCGCAAACCTTCCTTTACCAATATTATTATCTATTTTTTGAAGCGCATCCCAATATCTACCGGCATCTAAGGCGTTATCAAAATTCTCGCGCATCTTTCTCCCCCCTGTTACCAGGTCACTGTATATTTTTTTTATAGTCTCGATTGTTCCTGCATCAGCATTTTCGAGTAAATCAACTTCAAAAGTATAATTCCCGACATAACATCCTTCATCCCTAAATAGAGATTCCTGTGCTTTATAGTCACCAACCGGAATTTCCTCTTCAGTAAGCTCGCCAATTTCAATCAGGATATTAGCAATATTTTCAAGCCCTTTATAAAAACCGCCCCTATCGGTAGCCATTATATGGAATTCTTTTTCAGTTTTTGGTTTGCCTGTCGTTGGATCGGTAATTGTATTTTTTTCATAGTAATCACCATCGGTAAACAGTATCCAAGGAATATTTAAACTCTTTAGCAGCATGATGTAGGGCTGAAAGTTAGTAGAGTTAATATTACAGACTACTATCCCATAATCATCCAATGGCTTCCCTAGGACACTTGCAGCAGCGGGAACCAAAAACTCTTCAGTTATACCCTCTACAAGTATGATGGCCTTGCCAAAATACAGTTCCCCACGCTTAGCATCGACATAACGCTCAATATCTTCTTTCTCTCCATGGCTGATGGCCAGTTCTGCTGTAGAATATATACCACTGGCACCCGCATTTTTTCTAACATGAACAATTGAATTCAAAGGTGCAACAGATGCGATAAATGTTGAGTGTGAAGTAAAGAGTACAGAAGTATTGCTTTTATGTAATACTTCGCGGTAAATTAAGCGTTGTAATACCGGGTGTAAATGCGCTTCCGGTTCTTCAACAGCCAAAATTGTAAAAGCTTGATGTTTAAAATTGTTGGCATCCATGAATTCATAAAGTTGTTCAAAAATTGCCGACTCAATACCTTCTTTCAAAATAAAATTGCCTTTTTCACTTTGGGCATAATTCCCTTTAAGTATAGCCCCTGTATCTTTAGCTAGAAGTTTTACGAAGTCATCATTTTTAATAATTGGCTTTACGGTTTTATCCTTTAATAGGAGTAACATGAGGGATACATAAAGGATATTTGTAAGGCCCAGGCTTAACTCCCCAACAGGCCTCTGCTTTAATCCCATATAAGCCTGCAAAGCATAAAGTAACCTTTCCGTATCAACGTCAAATGTCCGAAGTGTTACATCGGTGTCATTCTGTAGTCCCGAAAGTGTCTGAAACCTATTTTGTATTGCATCTTTGATATGGACAATTTCATCGAGGTCGAGGATTTGGTCTGCGGCCAATTGCATGGCATCGGAAATGCTTTCCAGATCTTCAGAAGAAATTTCATATTGCTTAACCAGTTTATAAAGTGTTGAATTTTTTCCAGGCCGCAATTCTTTTTCAACATCCCGTAAAGCCTTTATCACAAATATGTTGATATAATTCCGGTCTTCATGTGTAAATCTTACACTGTCGCTTTTGCCTTTATATATTTCATATTTGTAATTGAGTATTGCCCCTTTATCGTCTAAATCTGGGAAAAATCTATAACGAAACTGCAAAGTTGCGGGGTCAGCCGATATGATAGCATCTTCAAATTGCGCAACAAGCTTTTTATTGTGTTCATATCCTTGAATCTCAATTATAATCTCAATAATTTCACCTGTAATCATAGGGGTTACGAGACTATCGTGAAAATCGCTTTCCGTTAGTTGTCGGTCATTATCTGAATAATCGCGATCAAGTATCAGCTGTATAGCTCTTAAAAAATTTGTCTTCCCAACGTTATTTTCACCAATAATAACCTGCTTGTGGTCAAGGACAACATCTACATCTAAAAAGTTTCTAAAATTTTTAATCTTAACTCTTGAAATGTAAGGATTTTTATATTCTGCCATTTTAAAATCAATTTAATCATATGTAGTAAATTTATGATTAATATTTAACATTCAAAATCATTTAATCTGCAGAAAAAATTGTCAGTAGTTGTTACAAAGGTTAAACGGTTGAATAATCAATATATATTATTGAACTGTTCACTTTGATTTCAACAAATGCTGCAAACCCGGATCATTTTTTATACGTTCTAATTCATCTGTTACAATTTGTATCACATCATCTTTAATCTGTCGGTAGTTAGCATCAATCTCCTCTTTCATTCTATCGGTACCTGACTTATCAATAAAAGATAGTATCTCAGGAATTTTTTGATAGGTTTTAGTCTCACTAGCAACTTGTTCATTATCTACTACAATTTCAGCATGGACAATCTTTTGGTCGATGCGCTCGTCAAAGTTATCCGAGACTGCCCCTACGAACATTCCTTGGGTAAGAGTAGCAATTTTGGATGCCGGTATCAGGCTATCGAGCTGCGTAGAGATAGAAGTCGATGTATCATTTCTGTTGATACTCATACTCTGCCTTTTCTGCAACACTTTGCCGAAACGTTCTGATAGGCTTTTGGCAGTCTCACCAACTACCTGTCCACTAAAAATATTACCTACCGTATTTTGAATTACCTTGCTTTCCTTATCTCCATAGTCTCGGGTTAACTGTGAATAATCCTGAAAGCCCAGGCACACCGCTACCCTATTGCTCCTTGCCGTAGCGATCAGGTTATCCAGGCCACGGAAATAAATGGTAGGCAGCTCGTCAATAATTACAGAACTTTTTAACTGGCCTTTTTTATTTATGAGTTTTACGATCCTGGAATTGTACAATCCCAGTGCTGCGGAATAAATGTTCTGGCGGTCGGGATTGTTACCAACGCATAGTATTTTGGGTTCTTTTGGATTGTTGATATCCAAAGTAAAATCATCACCGGTCATTACCCAATACAGTTGTGGAGAGATCATCCTCGAAAGCGGAATCTTTGCGGAGGCAATTTGTCCCTGTAATTGGTCTTGGGCACCACCGAGCCACGCGTCCATAAATGGTGAAAGGTAATTTTCAAGTTCTGAATAGGACGTTAGTATGGTAAATACATCTTCGTATTTTTTGTTCAGTAATTCAATGGCGTGCGGAAATGTACAATACCTACCATTCTCATAAATCTTAAGGTACCATATAATTGCTGCCAGGAGTATGATTGGGCTCTCTACGAAGAAATCGCCCTGTTTCTGTATCCAAGAACGGTTTAAATTCAGCATTATCGTATACGCCGATTCATAGGCATCCGATATATCGGTCATTGATTCGGGGTTGATGGGGTTGCAACGGTGGCTTCGCCTTGGGTCGTCAAAATTAATAACATAAAATTTCGGCTTTACCTTATATTTATCGGTATGCTTTAAAAGGTGGTTATAAGCTATTGTAGAAAGGTCATCAAATTTAAAGTCATAGATGTACATTGAGAATCCCTTTTCAATTTGCTGCTTGATGTAATTGTTTACAATGGCATATGACTTACCTGATCCGGGTGTACCTAGTACTATAGTTGCCCTGAATGGGTTTACAATATTGATCCAGCCGTTATGCTGCTTTTTATTATACCAGAATTTTGTAGGCAGGTTAACTGAGTACTCGTTTTCCATCAATGCCGTTTCCTGCATAAAGCTTTCGTTCTCATTATTAAACACATCATCCATCATGGAATTACTTAGTAACCGGCTCATCCACAAACCTGCCACAAGCAGGGCTATATAACCTAAGCCGGTTGTAATCGTGTAAAAGAATGTCGCCCAATTTACAGGTAACTTTAATAATGGTGTGTTGAGAAAAAATAATAAGAAACCCAGTGCTAATAAACTATTTATCTTGCGCCATGTGATCTTTTCATTCTTTACACCTTTGGTACCGAGACAGCTTAAAGCTAACAGCACAACGGCAAACACTTTGGTGTAAAGGGTATGGGAGAACAGTCCTGCTGTATTTTGGAAATTCCACAGCACCTTATTGACAATCTGGAGTATCCAGCCCCGTGCCTGAAAAAATCCGTAACAAAACCAGTAGAGGTGCATCAGTACAAGTAAAATACTCACTGCCCTCATAAATGCCATGATTTTGGCTAACCCTCTTGCATCATCTTCTCCTTGCATAACTATATCATTTAAAAATTCTTATTTTTTGTTCCTTCCTTTTCTGCGTTTCTTCATTCGGTTAGCAAATGCTGTCTCTTCGTAATCCTCCCCCTTGGCATCCGGCAGTAAACCTCCCAATGCTTCAAAAAAGTGGTTTTCTTCGTTTGTATATAATCCAGGTTCCTTACTAAGTTCAAACGGGTCCTCTCTTAGATTACGGCTTGTATTTGCTGCTATTTCTTTCTTAGCGTTGGGTGTTTCCTCTATAGGTAGCTGAACCGGTTTTTGACCGTTGTTCCACCAATCATTAAATATGTTAGCTGAAAGATCCTTACCCAATTGGGAGCCATTCCAGACCGATTTTGAAGTATGGTCAATAAATGTCATGCCATAAATACGTCCTTCGTTGCTCTTCCGTACCACTGTATTAATACCCTGTTCCAATAGTTGTTGTTTAAAAGAGTTCTCGTCAGCTGCCGTATGCAGGGCTACTTCTACAGTGTTCTTTATAACACTCTTAGCAGGCTCTGATTTAAGGGCTCCTTTTGACTTTTCAAAATGCTCTCCCAACATCACAAGACCGGCCTGCTTACCAAAGAGGGAAGACTTAAAAGGGTTTGTGGTTTTCTCTCCCTTTTCATTTAATGCAAAATACACAAGCCCGCTTTTAGGTTGCCCACTCAATTCACCCTTAACTTCTTCCGCTGTCAGGTTAAAAAGTGAAAGCAAAGCGTTGTAACTTCCTAAAGTCTGAAACCGGTACAATCTCGGGAGGTGGCGCACTACCGCTGCAATCTGGCTTTTTACATCACCTTTCTTATAATCTACAGATTTGAATATCTTTTTATCATGCGATTCATTATGCTGTGTTGCCACGGTTAAGTGGTATTTTTTTTCAAGTGCCCTGCATATCTCCATAGACCTTGGGTGGTCAAATTTGTCTGAAATTTTCTTGCCATCAATTCCTACGCTGGTGGACACAATGTGGATGTGGGTACGGTCAATATCTGTATGCTTAAACATAACGTAGGGCTGGTTTCCATACCCCATCTGTTCCATATACTCTTGTGCCATTGACTTAAACTGCGTATCACTAACTTTATCACTGGGGTCAGGATTAAGTGAAATATGCAGAACAGGCTTTTCCGTTTTGATATTTGCGATTAAATAAGGTTCAAAAGAATGGTAAAAATGAGCCACGGTATAGTTACCGTCAAGTGTTTCCGGTATCTTATGGGTAAGTAATATTTGCCCCTTTTCCTTATCCACTTTAAGCTGGTTATAGGAAAGCGCTCCCCTTAAGTTTTCACCTTTACCAATTTTTGCTATCATTTTATAATTCTTTTTTTAGATGGGCTTTTTCAAACTCCTGGGTCAGTGCTACAATTTTTTGAAACAATGCCACCATTTCAGTGGTTTGTTTTTCAAGTTTAAAGAGGTACGCTGCGGCTTTTTTCTCAGAAAAATTGCGGTACAATATCTTTACAATCTGGTTGTAATTAACTCCAACAGCCCGGTATTGGCTGTAAAGAGTAGTTAACCGTGTATGGTATTCCATCGCTGCCATGTCAATTTTAACGGACTTTACAGTTCGCTCAAATACACAGGAGGTGATAAAATGTGCTTTTACGTGCATGCCTGACTGCTCAAAAAGGGAAAGAAAACGTGCGTTTTCCACCTCATTAAAAGATATAGAATACCTAAATACCGCCGGATCCTTTTTAGGGTTACGGCCAGCCTTATGAAGGGGCCTTTCATTTTTATCTTCCATAATCTTCCATTTCATTAATTTTTATAAAACACCGACTTCGGAGGTGTTTTTAGCCCCCGGCGTAAGGGCAAGTCGTTTTGAGCTGCGGAAAGTATTTCAAGCAGCTCAAAACATAACTCATACTTTAGCACCAGTAATTATATATGGTATTGGTAGAGCTTTAAAGTAATACTTTTCTTACTATTTAATGATTGCAATATGAAGATAAATTAAGGTTTATGAGTAACTAACATAACTCTACAACATGTTTAACATGGATGTCTAGCAAGACTTTACCTTAAACCTATTTTTTCTGTTTAATTAACATGAAAGTATCTTCATAATTAGTATTCAGCCAGGATTATCGAAGAACTTAATATCTAAATAGTGAGGTCTTCGATTTCCTGTTTTATGAAAAAATGATAATTTGACTTAATAGTAACAAGATTAAAGAAAGGGGGAAATGGTAAAAGAGCAACCAAACAACCTGCAACATTATTGATTTATGATGTATGCATAAGCAAGAAACTGCCTTTACCGGTTTTCTATCCATGAGTCTCTATAGTATTTTAAGCCAAAGGCATCAGTTCCTTTGAGCCTGTGTAGTACGATGAGTATAGACTGTGGGATCTCTCTCTTAATTAAATCGGATAAAAAGTATTATGAATAAAAAAACAGCATTAAAACAGTGCCTGGGTATAGATGTATCCATGAAAAAGATTGACTGTTGCCTGTCATTGCTTACGGAGGAACTAAAAATAAAAGTAGTTGCCTCACGTTCATTTGACAATTCACAAAAGGGGTTTACACAACTTGGAGAGTGGCTTATCAAGAAGAAAGAAGCAGCACTTGTCCTGTATATCAACATGGAAGCTACTGGGACTTATCATGAAGAAGTTGCTTATTTTCTTTCGTACCTGGGATATTCCCTAAGTATAATTCAACCTTCAAAGGGCAAACAATATGCTAAAAGCCTGGATGAGAAAAACAAAACAGATAAGATTGATGCTTTAATGCTTTCCCGGATGGGATTGGAACGTCAGCTTACCCAATGGAACCGTCCTGATGAGAAAATGCGTATTTTAAAGAGACTGAGCAGGGAGCGTATGTCCCTTATCAGGGATCGTAATGCTCTTACCAACCAATTACACGCCTTGTGCCATTCTTTTCAGGCCTTTGCCGATAGTAAGCAGCGGCTTGAAGATCGTGTAGTGCTAATTAACAAGCAAATTAGTGAAGTTGAGCTTCAGATGAGGGAGTTGGCATCAGTCGATCCTAAACTATGGAAAAAAATCTGCCATGTGATAACGATTCCGGGTATCAACTTTGTAACTGCTATTACAGTGGTTGCAGAGACTGATGGATTTGCCAACATTAGTGGACGGCGTCAGCTTGTAAGTTATGTTGGGCTTGATGTAATCCTGAAAGAGTCAGGAACACTTTCATGGCGCTCCCGTATCTCTAAAAGAGGAAATGCCCATATCAGGGCAGGACTTTATATGGCTGCTGTAGCCTCCATTATTCACAACAAAAACTTAAAGGCTTATTTCAACCAGCTAAAAGATAAAGGAAAGCCTGGGAAAACCGGCATCGTTGCCCTCGAAAGGAAATTACTTGTTTTAATCTTTACACTTTACAGAAATGAAGAAGATTATATCATTGATTACAATACCTCTGTCAAAGAATGGGAAGAACCTTCTGTTTTAGAAAGTAGGTAGCCCGCGAAAGCGGGCTACAGTAGATGGTCTCTACCTTTTGACGGGTATAACCTCTGAGAGGTAAATATAATTATTTTTTACGGGATTGTAAATTTCTGAATTTATATTCCCGGTGGACGCTTTTTTCTTTTTTTCTTGTTTATCTTATGTGAAAGATGATCCTGCGGATTCTCGTATACCAATGGCTCAGAAGATGGTAAAAGGTCAAAGAGGCTTACTGTGGAATTACCGATTCCCTCAATGAGTTGGCTTAATTCGGTATTGTTATTGTGGTAAATATCCCTGGCGGTATTCAGAACATTTTGACGGTTTGTATCGCCCAAACTACTTTCAAGTTGATTCAGCAGATGTATCGCCCGCTTTTGTCCTACACTACCGTTTTTGATTGTAAGTGCATAATTCATCGAGTCCTTTAACAAACGGTCAAAACCAAACATCTGGTCGAACAAGGTTTCTCCTGACTGTTTGAACGCCCTGCGGTCAAACTGCCCAAGCTTGGCAGAATGCTGCGCGTTCCTGCCCCGTGAGTTGTTCATCGGGCTAAGCTTTATGCTATTGGTAATATCCTTTCTGCTGACAATGATTTGGATGTGCATCTGTTCTCCGTCCTTGCGCTCGCCCCGCTGCCGCTGGCCTTGCTTTACCTCGGGGTCGTTATGCCCATAATAGCGGAAGTGTTCCAGTTTACCATACCATAGCAGGCTGTTATTATCTTCGATGCCTGGGCGTTTAAAGTTTGCGGCATACCCATCCATGACTTTTAGTGCAAAAGCTTTTAGCTGTTCTGCCATCCCTTGCTCCCCAAAATTCTGTTTTAACCATGCTATTTCTTTTTGGCTGGGGCTGATATTGATAAGATAAAACTTTGCATCATTCCTGCCCAGCTTTGCAATGTTGTTATCAATAGTTACCCGCACCTGTTGGGGTGTAATGGTATTATCCCTGCCGTTAAACCAGTATTCAGGCCGTTGCTCTTTTTCAGGCAGGCGGTTTTCTTTTTCAAGATAGTTTACAAGTGCTGCGCTACTGGCTTTGTTGTTACCTGTTTCGGAATCGGTAATATTGATGTACATGGCTTATAGGTTTTTAAGTGACTGCCTGACGTGTTCAACGAGTTCTTCTTTTTTCACGGAGGTATTCATCCAGCCCATTTCCTCACGCTGGGCAATGTAGTATTCCAGCAGTTCGCCAAAACGTTGTTTCAGGGTTTCTTTATCGGCTTGCCGTGATACCAAAAATTTAATTCCTGACAGTACTTTCTCATTGCGTTCCATCATGGCTTTGGTTTTCTCGGTTTCTTCCAGCAGTAGCCGGGCAATGGCTTCTAAAAATTCAGTATGCCTTAAGGCAGATGTTTTTAATGTGCCTGCATCGGTAAAGACGGGCAGTAAAAAATCTTTTTCCTGCTGGCGTATGAACGACAGTATACGGCTGATGCCTGAAGAAAGTTCTTTTTTAAGGGCTTCATCGCCCCAGTCTTCAGGGTCTTTCTTGCTGCGGTAAAAATAATCCACCATCTGACTAAACAGTTCTTTTTTACTCCTTTTAAAAATCTCTGCCAGCTTGCCTAATTTTTCGTCTACTGCTGCCGGATAACGGATGCTGTTGGTATCTGTCTGTTTCATAATCTCTCTCCATTTTAATCAACAATGAAATCCATTTTAAAGCCCGGTATACCATGAGGTATACCATAATAAACGCTGTGGGTGTGCCCACAGTCCATGGGTATACCCGGAGTATACCCCAACCCCCTGCAGCGCCAGCAAAGGGGCAAGCGAGTAGGGCTCTGCCCAACTCCCGCTTGCTTTTTTCAAAACATTATAAGAATGGCAAAAAGCCTTTTACAAAGTAAAGGCCACATGTGAAAATAAAGGCAATGTGCTCCATTGCCAAAACATACCGTAAAAGTGCCGACAAATGCCAACTATAAATTTTTGATGGTCCAGATGAAGAAAAGCGGAAAAAAATTTGGTTTTTATAATAGTATCTTGCTCTGTTCTTTCGAACAGAAAATCCGCCCTTCGGGACGGATTGGGTAAAGCAGGGAATAAACAGCCTTGCGGCTGTTCTATGGATTATCATAATATCCCGAAGCTTTTCTTATTACGTTTCGTTTTAAAACTTTTACAAAGTAAAGTTTTGAAAATGAAACCATTGTTATGGCGAGCACTGTCAAATAACGCCCCTGAGCGCCAAAGCAGGACAGCTGCAAATAAGATGGAAAATTATCTTTTTTCTTTACGTTGAAATCAGGCAGGGGCTCAATCGTGTGTGCTCTCTTGACAGCTGGAATGCAGGAAGCCGGGATTGCGGGAATGCCGGGCAAAGGTCAGGCACGCAGGCCTGACAGGCTGATGTGAAGCTATCCTGAGATCATGCTGGGAGAATTCTTAAAGAGCTGGCCTGCATGATGGCAGGGTAACGATCTGGGCAGCCATCCCTACTGAAGGCATGATTCCCTGAAAACAAGCGAATTTGTAGGCCGGCACACATGATGGCAGGCAAGCAAGATTACAAGGCTGCATGCAAAAACGCCTGCTGGCTATCTGGCCTGAAACCCAGGCCACCTTCTGTACTGTAGGAGTGCTGTCAGTCACGGGCAGAAAAATGTAGAATTAAAGAATAATACCTATGGAAAGAAAAAACAAAACAGTATTCATTGCCTTCTCCTCCCAAAAAGGAGGTATTGGTAAAAGCACTTTTACAGCACTTACGGCCAGCATATTGCATTACCGGCTGGGTTATAACGTAGCAATTTTCGATTGCGATTTCCCCCAGCATAGCCTGATAAAGATGCGTACACGCGACATGGCGGCAGTCATGCAAAATGACCTGTTTAAGCG
>Ga0209599_10001402_pt1 | contig 11589 bp, 11 predicted proteins | sample Shrwel_input2_FT_FD_187534 | JGI IMG/M metagenome (GOLD analysis project Ga0209599, IMG submission 187534) | Subsurface microbial communities from deep shales in Ohio, USA - Utica-3 well 1 S input2 FT (SPAdes) (version 2) ... | reverse complement strand
CCCGCGCGAACGCGAGATCGCCGTCCTCATCGCCCAGAGCCACAGCAGCAAGGAAGTCGCCGGCCGCCTGCATATCAGCATCAAGACCGCCGAGAACCACCGGGCCAACCTGATGCGCAAGCTCGGGGTCCGCGACGTGGCGGGCCTGGTCCGCTTCGTGGTCCGGCAGGGCTTGGTCGACCCGGCGTCGGAATAAGATTGTTACCAAGCGGCGCCTTTTTGCGTTCGCCTGCGGCCGGGGGGAGGCCAACATCTCTGCCACCCCCATGAAGACCTCTGTCCGCAAGGCAAAATCCGTCGTGGTCGTGGAAGACCAGACGGCCATCTGCGAACTCATCATCGAGATGCTCGAGGCCCGTGGCGCCTACCGCGTGCTGGGCTCGACCGCCGACGGCAATGAGGGCCTGGCGCTCGCGAAGCAGCTCAAGCCGGACATTCTCATCCTCGACATCCTGCTCCCGGGCATCAGCGGCCTGGAAGTCCTCCGCCAGCTCCACGACACGCAGCCCGACCTCAAGGTGCTGATCTTCTCCGCGAAGTCCGAGAAGCAGATCGCCCGTGGCCTGCTGAAAGCCGGGGTCCGCGGCTACGTGCCGAAGAGCGCCCGACTGTCCGAACTCCGCCAGGCGGTCGACGCGGTAGCGGCCGGAGACACCTGGTTCAGCGAGACTTTCCAGAAGGCGATGGCCGACGCGCTCACCGCCCCGGAGAGCGACGTCGACGCCAAGGGCGCGACCCTGACCGAGCGCGAAAAGGAAATCGCGGTCCTCCTGGCCAAGAGCTACTCGAGCAAGGAAGTCGCGGTGAAACTCGATATCAGCGCCAAGACCGTCGAGAACCACCGCACGAACCTCATGCGCAAGCTCGGCGTCCACGACGTCGCCGGGGTCATCCGCTTCGTCGTGCGCCAAGGCCTCTACGATCCGACGGAAGGCTGAGCGGATCAGTAATGATAGCGGGCCTGGAGGACGTAGATGACGCCCTTCTCGACCCGATAGACCAAACGGTGCTCCAGCGTGATCCGCCGTGACCACCATCCCGACAGGTCGCCTTTCAAGGGTTCGGGCTTACCGACGCCCTTGAACGGGGTCTTGGCGATATCGGCCAGCAGGCGCTCGAGCCTTTCGTCGGTGCGCGGCTCCGCCTGCCGCCAATAAGCATGGTCTTCCAGGGCACCCGACGACCAGCGGACCTCAGCCACGGGAGGCCTTCTTGAACTTACCGGCCTTGAATTCGGTCAGGCCCTTGCGGAGGCGGTCGGCGTTACGCGGCGAGGAAAGCAGGTGGAAGGTCTCGGCCATGGCCGCATACTCAGCGGCATCGACGAGCACGACGGAGGCCGCGCCGTTGCGGGTGATGGCCACGGGTTCGCGATCCGCATTGGCCGACTCCATGAGGCTGGCGAGCTGATTGCGGGCGTCGGTGTAGGAGACGGTCTTCATGCGTGCAGCATGCCTTATGTACAGAATTCTGTCAAGCAGGTGGCCGGGGCGTTCTGCGGATGTAACCAAGTTCATGCACCATCATAGCGTTTTGCAACGTCCCAAGGAAATAAGGTCGATCTATCAGGCCGAAACGGAGCCGCCTCCCCTCGGCTTGCGTCCAGAGGGTTTCCGCATCCCAATGAGGGCCTACCTTCCATGACCACTAACGCCAAGGCCTACGGTTCCGCCGCTCCCACCTCCCTGCTCGCCCCGATGCAGATCGCCCGGCGCGCACCCGGCCCGACGGACGTCGCGATGGAGATCCTCTACTGCGGAGTCTGCCACTCCGATGTCCATACGGCCCGCGGCGAATGGCCAGGCACGAACTACGGCTGCGTCCCGGGCCATGAGATCGTCGGCCGCGTCACCGCGGTCGGCGCCAAGGTCACGAAGGTCAAGGTCGGCGACATCGGCGCCACGGGCTGCATGGTCGATTCCTGCCGCACCTGCCCAAGCTGCCAGAAGGGCCTGGAGCAGTTCTGCCTCACGGGAGCCACGTTCACTTATAACAGCCCCGACAAGCACCTCGGCGGCCATACCTTCGGCGGCTACTCCTCTGCCATCGTCGTCGACGAAGCCTTCACCCTCCGCGTCCCGCAGGGCCTGGACCTCGCCGCGACCGCCCCCCTGCTCTGCGCGGGCATCACGACCTATTCGCCGCTCCGCCACTGGAAGGTCGGCCCGGGCCAGAAGGTCGGCGTGGTCGGCCTCGGTGGCCTCGGTCACATGGGCGTGAAGTTCGCCCGAGCCTTCGGCGCGCACGTCGTCCTCTTCACCACCTCGCCGTCCAAGGTCGCCGACGGCCTCCGTTTGGGCGCCCATGAGGTCGTCGTCTCGAGCGATCCCGCCGCGATGGCTAAGCATGGTTGCTCCTTCGACTTCATCCTGGACTGTGTCTCGGCCCAGCACGACCTCAACGCCTACATGGCCCTCCTCAAGCTCGACGGCACGCTCTGCCTCGTCGGCGTGCCGGAGAAGCCCCTGGCGGTCCATGCCTTCAGCGTGATCATGCCGCGCCGCAACTTCGCGGGTTCCTGCATCGGCGGCATCGCTGAGACCCAGGAGATGCTCGATTTCTGCGCCAAGCACGGGATCGTCTCAGACATCGAGCTGATCCCGATCCAGCAGATCAACGAAGCCTGGAACCGGATGATCAAGCAGGACGTACGTTATCGTTTTGTGATCGACATGGCCTCGCTGAAGCAAGGTTAAGACCATATTGCCCGGCCGGTTTCTTAGTGTGCTTTAGCCGGAAGGGGCTATCCTGACACCATGCTCGAATATCACGTCAGCGCCCATCGCCTCGATAGCCACGGCAGCCTGGTCGCCGCGAAGGAGGCCAGCCTGATCGCCGATACGGACCTCGCCGGACGACCCGACGCCTTCAACCCGGTCGAGCTGCTCCTCGGGGCTCTCTCGGCTTGCCTCATCAAAGGCGCCGAGCGCGTCCTGCCGGTCCTCGACTTCAATCTCCGCGGCATCGAAGTCAGCCTGCATGCGGTCCGACAGGACAGCCCGCCCAAGCTGCTTTCGATTGATTACCTCATCACGGTCGAAACGGACGAACCGGACCATCGGATCGAACTGCTGCATACCAATATCCGCAAATATGGCACGATCTCGAACACGCTGGCCCTGGCGGTCCCGATCGCCGGCCAGATCGTCCGCAAAGCCTGAACCAGCCGGCTCCCGCCGACGGCCTACTTCTTGAGGTCGGCGGCGATCGCGGCGCGGTAGTCGGCGAGCGCGATGAAGAAATCCGCCTGCGCGGTGACTTCCGCGAACTGCGCCTCAAGGAGCGCCTGTTCTCGGATCTGCAGGGCGAGAAGATCCGTGGCGCCCTGACTGAAGCGCGTCTGTTCGGCTTTCACGAGGATGGCGGATAGCTCGACGTTGCGCTTGGCGGCGCCGAGCAGTTCATGGGCGGCGGCCAAGGAGGACCAGCCGTCCTTGACCTCGACGCGGATGCGGTCGCGGACGAAATAAAGATCCTGCTCCAGACGACGTAGTTCAGCCTCGGAGACCTGCGTGCGACCCAAGGCCTCGTTCCGCTGGATCGGCAGGCGGAACTCTAGACCGGCGCGCGATTCGTCTCGACGGAGATCGTTATAAGGTCCGTCGCCCTGGTTACGGGTGATGCCGAAGGTCAGATCAAGATTCGGCAGGGTCGCGTTACGCGCGAGACGCAGGTCGATCTCGACCTTCTCCTTAAGCAACCGGACGCGACGCAGCTCCGGGCGGAGCTCCGCGACGGCCTCGAGCAGCGAGACATCGCCCATGCGCTCGGGGAGTTCGGCGGCGGGCAGATCCTTAGGCAGGCGATCGCGCGCCGCCGTGATGGGCTGATCGTCCGGACCGCGGTAGAACAGGGAAAGTTCCAAGGCAGCGGCCTCGAAGCGGCGGCGGGCCTGGGTGGCGATCAGCTGGCGGCTCACGATGAGGCGCTCGTTGTCGGTGACGACGATCGGGGCGACCATCCCCTTCTTGGCCTGCTCGGTCAGCGCGGCGGCGCGGTCTTCGGCCACCTTAAGCTGCTCGCGGGCGACGGTCTCGCGGAGTCCGGCGGCCGCCCACTGATAATAGGAGCGGGTGGCGGAGCGCACGATGTCGAGTTGCTGACGCTCGATGAAGGGATCGGCCAGGTTCAGGTCCAAGCGAGCCTTGAGCCGTTCGGCACGCTGACGGTCGATGGGGCCGTCGCGGAGGAGGTTGAAACGCAGGCCAGCGCGGAATTCGCCGTCCCGTTGGGTACGGTCCTTGTCGTAGTCGGCGAGCAGACCGCTGCTGCGACGATAGCCGGCGAAGACATTCGCGCCCCAGAAAGGCAGGCGCTGCTCCAAGGCGACATCGGTGGTCTCACCGTCGTAATAGCCCTTCGGGGTGATCCCCGCCCGCAACGCGAAACCTAGGTCGAAGGCTCCGTCCGCCTGTCGCAGGCGGCCGGCGGCGATATCCTGCTCGATCATCGCGATGAGCAAAGGCGGATAGCGCTCCTTGACGCTCGTAAGTACCTCCGGCAGGCGCAAAGGCTCCGCCGCGACCAGCCAGGCCGGCAGCCAGGCGATGAGCGCGAGCCACCTCACTTCTTCGCCTCCTTGCCGGGTTCATCCATCGCGACGACCGGCGGGAAGCCGTTGAGCTGACGCCAGATTTCCTTCCAGAGAGGCACCTGCTGGAGCAGGACCCAGCCGTTGGCGCGGACGCCTTGGCGCAACCAGCGGTTGCCGGGCCAGTCGACCTTGGTCGGTTTGCCGTCACGCATCACGATGTCGGAAGCAGGAGCCACGACCACGCGGAACTTGCCGGAGGGATCGCCCGCGGCGTCGACGAAGACGACTTCGCCGCCGAACGTGCCGATGGCCACGCTCGGCCAGCCGACGAACTGGATGGCCGGCCAGCCTTCGAACTGCAGACGCACCGGGCTGCCCGGGATGACGGTGCCGTCGGGCTTGGTCACCCGGGACTGCAGCAGGGGCATGTCGTTACCCTCGAGCCAGATCTCCACGAAGCGGCTATCGGTCTCAGGGATCACCACGCAGATGGGGCTGCCGGGGCGGAGGTAAGTGCCGTCGGTCGCCTGGACGGAGAGCACGATGCCGTCGCGTGGGGCGCGGACGAGCTGGCGTTCGTTCTGGCTGATCTGGACGTCGATGACGCCGAGGTCGCGCTCGACGGAGGCCAGGTCCGACTGCGCCGAACCGCGCTGGGCGCGCACGCCGGCGATGGTGGCGCTGAACTCGCTCTCGGTCCGGCCGAGGGTCGCTTCGGCGGCGACGAGCGCGGCGCCGGTGCTGTCGCGGGACTGGATCGCGAGTTCGTAATCACGGACCGAGACCAGGCCGCCTTCCTTGAGTTCCTTGGTACGCGTGAAGTTGAGGGCGGCGGTCTCCGCGGCGATCTTATCGGCGACCACGCGCTGTCGGGCGGCGTCCACGGACTGCCCGCGGGCGAGCTCGAGCTGACGGACCTGCAGGTCGAGGTCCTCGATGCGACGGCGGGTCGCGGCCTGGCGATCGGAGAGCGAGGAGCGCTGGGCTTTGAGATTGTTCAGGAGGTTCGGGTCGTTGTCCTGGAGCTCGGCGAGCACCTCGCCGGCCTTCACGCGCTGGCCTTCGAGCACGTACATCTTACGCACGAGGCCAGCGACGGGCGCTTCGACGTTCACGCGACGCTCCAACGGGTCGAAGGCGATGACCTTGCCGGATCCGCGCACGAACTGCTGCCAAGGCAGGAACCAGATGGCCAGCAGGATGGCGACGAACCCGATTCCCGCGATCCGGGAAAGCAACCGGATACGGAAAGAGGAACCGGCCAGCAGCAAAGCAGGCAGACGCCCGCGCAGGGCAGGAGCGGGGGTGTCGGTGGACGAGCTCATGCGTGGGAAGAAGCGAGGTTGAGGACCGTCGGGCAGCGACGGAGGAGCTGCGGGTCTCGGGTGGCCAGCAGCAACGTCCACGGACGTTCCGGGGCCATGACGAGGTCCACGAGATGGGTGGTGTTTTCGGGATCCATGCCGTCGAGGAATTCGTCGATGACGAGCAGCCGCGGACGGTGGAGCAAGGCGCGGGCGATGAGCAGACGGTTCCGTTGGCGGCTGGAGAGAGGAAGGCCGCCGGTGACGAGTTTCGTGGAAAGTCCGTCCGGCATCGCGAGTACGTCCGTCAGCAGGCCGACTTCGGTCAAGGCGGACTGGACCTGGCCGAGCGTGATGTCGGGGCGCCCGAGCCGGAGATTATCCATCAGGCTGGCGCTCAGGATATCCTGCGAACGCAACACCATGGCCTGGCAGCGATAGGCTTCCAGGTCCCATGAGCGCAGGTCGAGACCGTCCACCAGGAGCGTGCCTCCGGTCGGTTCGCGCATGGCGGAGACCAGGTCGAGCAAAGTGCTGCAACCGCTGCCCTGCGCCCCCGACAAGGCCAGCCGGCCGCCGGCAGGGACTTTGACGTTGAGGCCGCTCAAGAGTTCACGGCCGCCCGGATAGGCGAAGGATACGTCGCGGAGTTCAAGCGAGACGCCGGCCGGATCGCCGACGGGGATCTCGCCGCCCTCGCGGTCGGTCTCGAAATCGACGAGGTGCCCGAGCTTGTCGACGGCGGCGAGCGCATCATACCAAGCCTCGAACTGCTTGCCCAGTTTGGCGAAGGAAGCGACGACCGCGCTCACGATGAGTTCGCTGGCGACCAGCTGGCCGAGCGTGAGCTGCTGGCTGAGCACGAGACCTCCGCCCACGATCAGCAAGGCCGCCGTGGCCAGCACCTCGAGGGTGAGCAGGCCGATGATCTGGCGCATGAGCACGCGGAAATGCCAGGCGCGCGCCTCGAGGTAATTACGGGCGAGCTCATCGGTCCGTTCACCCGCCAAGGCGAGGCCCGAAGGCCCCTTGAACAGGCGCGGGTAGCGGGCGACTTCTTCGAGCCAGCCGACCGCCGCATACTTGCTGCGGGATTCGGCCAGGCTGGAAGCGATCGCGCCCCGACCCAGGACATAGACCACGAAGCCCAGGCCAAGCAGGGTCACGAACATGTAGGCGAGCAGGAACGGGTGATAGAACCCGAGCACGACCAGGCCGACGATGGCCCCGACGACGATGTTGATGCCGTTCAGCAGAAGCATCGCCGAGCTCTTCTGCACCGTGACGACGTCGAGGAAACGGTTCACCATCTCCGGAGCGTGGACGCCGTCGAGGGCCTGCGTCCGGACGCGCGGGAGGCGCCAGGCCATGTCCGCCGCGAGCCGGACGAAAATGCGTCGCTGGATATGCTCGGCGACGACATACTGCAGGCCGCGGATGATCGCGGAGAGCACGAGACAGCCGGTCAGGGCGATGGTGATGAAGATCAGCGCCTGCTGGAAAGGCGTCGACTGCGTGCCGAACGCGAGATTACCGACCACGCCGTTGATGGCGAGAGGCAGGGCGAGATAGAGTAGGCCCGTGACGAGACTGAAGATAAGGATGGTGGCGATGTCCGAGGCCTCCGGCCTCATGAGCCCGAACAACCGGCTGATGGGGCTGGCATGATGCCCGTGATGAGGGTCGGCGTCCTCCTTGCCCTTCAACCCTTCGGCCGGCATGGTCGGAGAGACGAAGGCGACCTCGACCTCCGCCTGGGCCGAAGCCAATCCGAGCTGCTGGACCAACGCGGTACGGCTGACGACATAGGTCTTCTCGTCGCCGTCGAAGGAGGCGAGACGCTCCCGGAAAAGGCCGCCGCCGACGACGACGGTGAAGCCCTTGCCTTCGGTGTGGATGACCAAAGGCAAGGAGGCCCGGGCCTGCCAGAGGGCCGAGGCGAGCGGCATCCGGCAGACGTCGGCCTTGAGCCCGGCGGCAGGCAAGGAGGCCGCGATACGTTCGAGCGGCTCTTCACCCGCGTGAGCCGAAAGCGTGCCGGCGATACGCGACGCATCCGGCTCCAGACCAGCCTGGCGGGCGAGGAAACCGATCAGACGGATTTCCTGTGAATGTCCTTCGTCCGGACCAGAGGAAGACGACGAAGAACTTCCCGCATTCTTGGAGTCAGCCATGCCGCACTAAATCGCTGGCTGACTCACAAGATGCAAATCAAACCCACCTTAAAAACCGCTCATGAGGGAAACACCATCGAGGCATTTAGGATGGTCTATACCATCCATAGTATAAATCAGCGAAGCAGCGCGAGCACGTCGGCCTTGATGGCGTCGCTCCAGATCTGGTAACCCTTCTCGTTCGGGTGCAGGAGGTCGGGCATGATGGCCTTGGAAAGCGTGCCGTCGGGCTCGAGGAACTTAGCGCCGACATCGAGGAAGAAGATTTTCTGGCCGTCCGCGAAACCCTTCACGATGGCGTTGGTGGCCTCGTTCTGCTGCCGGAAATTATCGTTCTTATCGGCGCCGCGCGGGAAGATGCCGAGGACGAGGATCTTGGCGTCCGGGCACTTCTGGCGAAGCTGGGCGAGGATTGCCTTGATGCCTTCGGCGGTCTGTTCGGCCGTGCACTCGTAGACGGCGCCATTGAGCTCCTTCTGCGGACGGCCCTGGTGGCCGGTGTTGTTGGTGCCGATCATCAGGACGATCGCCTTGGGTTTGAGGCCATCGAAGTTACCGTTTTCGAGACGCCAGAGGACGTGCTCGGTGCGGTCGCCGCCGATGCCGAAGTTCGCCGCCTTGAGCGGAGCCCACTCCTTGGTCCAGACAGCCTTGCCCTTCCCCTCCCAACCATGGGTGATCGAATCACCGAGGAAGACGAGCTGCGCTTCGCCCTGCTTGGAGATGACGTTGAAGGACTCGTGACGCTTCTCAGTGCCAGGATGAAGGACCGGCTGGACGGCATAGTTAGCGCAACCGGACAGGAGGGCGGCGGCAGCGAACAAGAGAGCGATGCGATGATTCATGGGGGTGAACTGAACCTATGCCCTCCCCTCCTCGGCTGGCAAGCCGCTCTATCCGCTTAGGCCGGCCCGGGGAACATGCCGCGGGCCAAGGCCACGAACACCCACGCCATCATCAGCACCCAGAGCCCAGAGAGAGCCCAGACCGCCCAAGCCAACCTTCGCTCCCAGACCGGGGCGCCCTCCGGAGAAGGCAGCCAGAGGAAAATCCCCGACGACAGGAAGGCGATCGGGATGGCGACGAAACTCTGGAGCAGATGCGCCGGCTGCTGATTCCAGCCGTAAGCCTCGGCCGCCAGGACCCACGGCATGCAGAGCAGGACGATGACGGCCGCCCCGATGAAAGAAGTCCGCAAGAAACGTCGAGCTGTAAAGCCGGTGAGCATGCCGAATCATCAGCCATCAAGCCCGGCTCCGCCAGCCTGATGGCTGGTGTTTCTTTTTAGCAGTTATCCTAATCTGCCAAATTATTGTCTTTTCCAAGAAAGCTCGCTTTATCTCTTACTTTCTTCTGACCTACTCTTATCGTCAGTCTCATGACCAAATCGCTGAAACTCATCCTCTCCGCTCTTCTGCTCCTCTCGGCCGTACCCTCCGAAGCGCAACCCCTGTCGACGTCGATCAAGTTTGCCACCTGGGATGGCGCAGCCCTGCTCGCCAAGGCCGAGCAGTCGCTCAAAGCCTTGCCGGCCAAGGAAGCCGATGCCCTGCGTGCCCTCCTCACTTCCACCGGCCCTAGCCGCTACGACGACCGAGCAGGCGCTTGGTTCAAGAGCTTCCGCAAGGACGACCTCAAGCCGGTGGCGGACTACGCCGAAGCAAGCCTGCGCGCGATGGCGGAAGCCGGTGACGCCGCCGCGATGTGGCACCTCCACTTCGTACTCACCCAGCGGATCGCGACCGGGGACGAGGGTTTCCAGTGGCTGGACAAAGCAGCCAAGCAGGGCTACCCTCGAGCGGTCTTCGATGTGACGAAGCAGCAGTTGAAGGACCAGCCGGAGAAACTCCGCGCCGCGATGGAAGGATTCTCCCAGCAGGAAAACGACGCCGGACTCCAAGCCCTCTACTGGTTCGCCTATGGCCACGATAAGGGTCAGGACGGACTCCCGAAGGACGCGGCCAAGGCCGCCGACTACCGGAGCCGCGCCAAGGCCTTGGGTGACAAGCTCCACGCGGCCGATAAGGCGAAGTGAAGTTTCACTTCGCCTCGGGCAAGGCGTAGTAGGCGACTTCGGCGAAGAAGAACTCCGCCATGTTCAGCTTGGCGTAGTCGTAATGACGAATCGCCTTGAGCACCTGCGGTCTTGCTGAGGCTTCGCCCGCCAACGCCACGACCGCGGCGGCGGCCAAGGGATGACGCATCCAGGTAGACTCGTAGTTCTTCCGCGGTCCCCTCTTCTTGTAATCGACGATCCTGGCCAGACGTTCGGCCTCGGCCTGCGTCGGCTGAGGAAACCACGTCGGATTGGCGGCCCGCCAGTCCGCGGTGCCGAAGAATCCTTGGTCGGCGTTGTCGAATTGGACGTGCGCCTCGAGCGCGGGGAGCGCGTACCGTGCGTTCACAGCGAGGCCTTGGCGATACGCGGCCCTGACGGCCGCATCCTTCTCGATGGCGGCGAGTCTCGCCAGACCGGCCTGACTACCGACGTAAATCCAGAATTTACCCTTATCGATCTGCGGGATGAACGGCAGGTCACGCGGGCAACCCAGGGCGCAAATCTCCTGGCGGGTCTCAGCTGACTTATAGGGCTTCTCCGCGAGCGCCCTTCGATATCGCTCCAGCCAGACCGGGTCACCGGTGATCTCGTAAGTCGCATGGAGCATATAAAGATACCGCACGGCGTCGCGGAAGTGCACCCCCTTGAAGCCGCCGCGGAAGTCGCCCTTGAACGCGCCATCGCACGGCACCAGCCAACCATTGCTTTCAAGCACGTCGGCGACCTCGCGGACTTTCGCCACGAGGACGGTGCGCTCGGCGGCCGAAGGGATATCGCTCAGCAGATAAGCGTGCAGCCCCAGGAACCATGGCTGCATCTGGTCGTCGGAGCTCAGCGGGTAGTGGCACTTGCCATCCGAGCCGACGCCACGGGCCACGAAGCCGGGGACATCTGAGACCGAAGCGCACTTCAGCAGACCCTGCGCCAGTTTCCGGGCCTGCTCCTTATCGGAGGCCGCACCGGAACGGCGCGCCCTCTCGACCATGGCGTGGAGATACATGCCGGTGAACATCGGTCCGTTCTCGATCGGGCTCCACCAGCCGATCGCGTTGGGCTTGCCCAAGCGGCAATCCTCGGGGGTCGGCAGCTCACCGACGTAATCCCGCATGACACCGTGCTCATCGATGAAGCGCCGCCAGGTCTCCGCATGCGCCCGCTCAACGGCGGGCTCTGCCGCGCGGAGGGACGCGCCAGTGAAGGTCATGGCCAGCCAGAGAATGCATGAACGGAGAAGGCAGCAGGTCATGCCGTATCTCAGCCAGCCCCGCTGGTCGTCGCAACCGGATTCCCCCGGCTTCAGGACACCAGACCGACGATTTCCTTGGAGCCGACGATCTCCTTCGCGGCAGCGATGAGGTGCGCCTTGAAGGCCGCGGCCAGCGGAGATAACCGACGTCCGGAGGGATGGACGATCTGCCAGCTGGACTGCAGCGGAAAACCTTCAAGCGGTAGCGTGACCAAGCCCGGATGGGCACCTTTACGCATGGCGTGCGCGGAGACGATCGCGATGCCCATCCC
>Ga0209599_10001401_pt1 | contig 11599 bp, 11 predicted proteins | sample Shrwel_input2_FT_FD_187534 | JGI IMG/M metagenome (GOLD analysis project Ga0209599, IMG submission 187534) | Subsurface microbial communities from deep shales in Ohio, USA - Utica-3 well 1 S input2 FT (SPAdes) (version 2) ... | reverse complement strand
TTGTTCGCCTACGGGACCTTTTTCATCAATAGGATTCCCAAGCACGTCCATAATACGACCTAAGGTTTCTTTCCCTACAGGCACTTGAATAGGACGACCGGTATTGCTAACGGCTAATTCACGACGCAAACCGTCGGTCGTACCCATCGCAATGGTACGTACCACGCCGTCGCCTAATTGTTGTTGTACTTCAAGGGTGAGTCCTTGTGAATCGACTAACAACGCATCATACACTTTCGGCATGGCATCACGTGGAAATTCCACGTCAACCACTGCGCCAATGATCTGAACAACTTTGCCCGAACTCATGTTATCCTCATTAAAATTAAATATTCTAAAGTCTAGACGGCGGCTGCCCCAGCCACAATTTCAGACAGTTCTTGGGTAATTGAGGCTTGACGTGCTTTGTTATAAGCCAATTGCAACTCACCGATGATGTTACCAGCATTGTCCGACGCGCTTTTCATAGCGACCATACGGGCGGCTTGTTCACAAGCGAGATTTTCTACGACGGCCTGATAAACTAAGGATTCCACATAACGCATCAACAAACCATCTAACACGGTTTGTGCTTCAGGTTCATAGAGGTAATCCCAATGATGTTTTAATTTATCATCCAGCTCTTCCGCTTGAATCGGCAACAATTGTTGCACTTGCGGGGCTTGGCTCATCGTATTGACAAAGTGGTTATAAATAACAAACAGCTGGTCAATTTTGCCAGCTTGGTAGTCATCCAACATTACCTTAACGGTACCAATTAAGTCTTCTAATTGGGGCGTATCGCCTAATTGGGCAGCTTGTGCAGTAATATTCCCGCCAAAACGTTTAAAAAACGCAGACGCTTTATTACCAATCGTACACAATTGAATATCGATATTTTGATTACGCCATTCCTTCATCTTGTTCAGGGTTGCTTTAAATAAATTACTATTCAAGCCACCGCATAAACCACGATCTGAAGAAACAATAATGACCCCAACGCGCTTAACATCTTCACGGGGAATCATATAAGTATGGCGATATTCGGGATGGGCGTGTGCCAGATGTCCGATTACTTTACGGATTTTGTTTGCGTAAGGACGAGATTTACGCATTCTGTCTTGTGCCCGACGCATTTTACTGGCGGCCACCATTTCCATCGCACGGGTGATCTTCTGAGTACTTTTGATACTAGCGATCTTAGTACGTATCTCTTTTCCGCTTGCCATAGTTTATTCCATTTCGGTGAAGCCTGATTGAACACACCGTAGTGTATTCAACCAAGCCTTACGGCTTACCAATTGCGATGATTTTTCTTGAAATCTTCGAGGGCAGCTTTGAAACCATCAGCGATGGCATCATTGTAGTCCCCAGTCGCATTCACGGTATCGAGCAACTTAGCATGATTGGCTCTCATGTAAGCATGTAAATCACGTTCAAAGCCGACCACCTTGTTTACGGGCACTTCGTCTAAGAAACCTTGGTTTACGGCATACAAGGAAACAGCCATATCTGCCACCGTTAATGGAGAATATTGCTTTTGCTTCATTAATTCGGTCACCCGTTGACCACGTTCGATCTGTTTACGGGTACTGTCATCTAAGTCAGAAGCAAATTGGGCAAACGCTGCCAATTCACGATATTGTGCTAAGTCAAGACGCACACCGCCGCCCAACTTCTTAATAATCTTACTTTGAGCCGCACCACCCACCCGAGACACTGACAGACCTGCGTTGATAGCAGGACGAATCCCTGAGTTGAATAAGTCGGTTTCTAAGTAAATTTGACCGTCAGTAATCGAAATTACGTTGGTAGGCACGAATGCAGACACGTCACCTGCTTGAGTTTCAATGATAGGCAATGCGGTTAAAGAACCCGTTTTTCCTTTCACTTCACCATTAGTGAGCTTTTCAACATATTCAGCGTTAATACGTGCAGCACGTTCTAATAAACGAGAGTGCAAATAGAACACGTCACCAGGATAAGCTTCACGACCAGGTGGACGACGTAATAACAAAGACACTTGGCGATAAGCCCAAGCTTGCTTGGTTAAGTCATCATAAACAATCAGTGCATCTTCGCCGCGATCACGGAAATATTCACCCATAGCACAGCCAGCATAAGGCGCAATAAATTGTAAAGCAGCAGGATCAGAAGCAGAAGCAGCAACCACAATGGTATGATCCATTGCGCCGTATTCTTCTAACTTACGCACTACGTTAGCAATTGAAGAGGCTTTTTGCCCGATTGCCACATAGATACATTTAATGCCCGTGCCTTTTTGATTAATAATTGCGTCGATTGCGACAGCGGTTTTACCCGTTTGGCGGTCACCGATGATTAATTCACGTTGTCCACGACCTACAGGAACCATTGCGTCAATTGCTTTCAAACCCGTTTGCACAGGTTGATTCACGGATTGACGGCTAATAACCCCAGGAGCGATACGTTCAATAGGTAAGCTCTTAGTCGTGTTTAAAGGTCCTTTACCATCGATAGGTTGCCCTAAAGAGTTAACCACACGTCCTAATAATTCTTCGCCAACGGGTACTTCTAAGATGCGTCCCGTACATTTAACCACGTCACCTTCAGTGATTTTTTCGTACGCACCTAAGACCACAGCACCGACAGAATCACGTTCTAAGTTCAACGCCATCCCATAAGTGCCGCCTGGGAATTCCAACATTTCCCCAGACATGGCTTCTGCGAGACCATGAATACGGACGATACCGTCAGTCACGCTCACTACCGTACCTTCGCTACGAGCTTCGGTCGGTAAGTCATAATTTTTAATTTTCTTTTTAATCAGTTCACTGATTTCAGAAGGATTAAGCTGCATTTATCTTCTCTCGCGTTAACGACGCAGTTCGGCTGCCATTTGTTGGAGTCGTCCCCGAATGGACAAATCAATCACTTGATCACCTGCACGAATCAACCATCCCCCGACTAAACTCGGGTCGAGCGTCGTGCTCAGCGCAACAGCCTTACCAAAACGTTTTTTCAAAGCTGATTCGACAGCTTCTTGTTGTTCTGGGGTTACTTCGTAAGTAGAAACGATTTCTACAGGAATATAACCTTGTTGTTGTGCCTTTAACTGTTCATACAGTTCCAATAATTTTGGGAGCACCCGTAATTTATGGTTGTCGATCAGTACTTTCACCAAGTTTTTGACGCTATCACTGACTTTCTGTTCACTACAAATATCCAGTAAAAGATCAGTTACGATAGCCTTGTCCACGCGAGGATTGGCAATGACCGCAGAAATCAAAGGTTGTTCAATGATGGAAACTAAAAACGTTAAGCCTTCAGACCATTCATCAAAATTACCCGCATCTTTTGCCAAGCCGAACACGGCTTCAGCGTAAGGACGGGCTAAGGTTGCAAGTTCTGCCATAGCTCAACCGCCTTTTATAACCCTTTCAGCATGTTGTCTAAATACTCACCATGCACAGAGGGATTGATTTCACGGGCCAAAATCTTTTCAGCAGTGGCTAATGCTAAATTGGTCACTTCAGTACGAAGTTCTTGTTTAGCACGGCTCTTTTCCTGTTCGATTTCAGCGACTGCCACGTCTAATTGACGTTGCCCTTCGATCCGCGCCTGTTCTTTGGCTTGATCAATGATTACAGTAGCTTGTTTGTTAGCACCTGCAATAACTTCCGCAGCTTGCTGTTTAGCGGCACGTAAGCTGTCAGCAGCGTGTTGTTTCGCTAATTCTAATTCATGCTTGCTACGTTCAGCGGCTTCCAAACCATTTGCGATGCGTGCCGCACGGGCTTGCATCATTTGGGTCATTGGACCCCACAAATATCGGGTAAGAAACCAGACTAACACTCCGAAAGTGAGAGCCTGTCCGAACAAAGTGGCTGTTACGTTCACATCAACCCCCGTTGACTCGGTTATGTTGGTTTAAAAAGAAAGGATTAATGACCTGCTCCAGTAGCAGCTCCGATCACAGCCTTTGCAGCACCAACGAAGGGGTTTGCGAAGATGAAGAACATTGAGAACCCTAAAACGATCATGGGGAATGCTTCCATCAAACCACCGGTGAATAACATTTGACCCATTAATTGAGCTTTCATTTCGGGCTGTCTTGCGATGCCTTCTAAGTACTTAGAACAAATCATTGCCCAACCTAATGCAGATGCGAAACCTGCAGCGGCTAAGATGATACCTACAGCTAAAGCAGTGCTAGAAAAAATGGCAGAAACGACTGAAGCTTCCATTACAATCTCCTTAAAGAGTATAAAGTTAGTTGATAAAAGTTGACAAAAAAACGTTTAGTGTGCTTCAAGTTCTTGGTGTGCGATGCTGAGATACACAATCGTCAACAACATGAAGATGAAGGCTTGTAAACTAATAACCAGAATGTGGAAAATTGCCCACATGCCGCCCAGCGTCCACTGAATCCAGAAAGGCAATAATGCAATCAATAAGAAAATCAGCTCGCCTGCAAACATGTTACCAAACAGACGTAAACCCATACTGAGCGGTTTGGCGATTTCTTCAATGGTGGTCATTAAAATATTGACAGGCATCAACACGATTTTTGCAAAAGTGCCGTGTGCTGCGAAAGGGTGGAACAGGAACATCTTGACATAGCCTAAACCGCCTTTGATTTTGATGTTATAGAACACAATCAAAGCGAATACGCTAAATGACATTCCGAAGGTTGCCGATAAGTCGGTGGTAGGAACAACTTTCAGGTAGTGAATACCGACAGCACTGCTCATCCAAGGTAAGAGATCAACTGGGATCAAGTCCATGGTGTTTAATAAAATAATCCACAAGAAAATCGTCAGTGCCAAAGGTCCGATTAAGGGATTATAGCCTGCAAAGGTATCTTTAACTTGTTGTTCAACAAATTCTACGACAGTTTCTAAAAAATTTTGAATGCCTTCAGGTTTTTCAGGATTTAAATTATCACCAACTTTTTTGGCAATCCATCCTAAAAATACGGCTAAGATGATACTGAAAAACAGAGTATCAACGTTGATAGTCCAAAAACCATCGCCAATGCTTAAGTTGGTTAAATGGTGTTGAATGTATCCAACGGGATTCTCTGAGGGGGTAAATGAACCACTCACGCTAGTTACTCCTTAAAATTTACTAAAAATCATTTTTTTCTAATGCTCAAACCGCCACTGACATAGCCGAGTTGAGCAAGGGCAAAAGCGATTAACATAGGAATTGGGGGTAAAGCTAACCAGCCCATTCCTAACATAAACCAAGCTAACGTGAGGATGAAACGCTGAATGGCTGCAACATATAACACTCGAATTTCTCTGCCGTTAGCCACTTCGGCTAGCTGCGTTGCGACACGCACACGGCGATTCATCATCCACACATTAATCATCACAATCACGCCTCCAAAAAAGGCGGATTGTGCGGCTAATTGTCCTTGATACGCATAAAACGCCCATGCAACACAAGAAATTAAAATCGCTTGGATTGAGAGCATTTTACTTGCCCCTGTATCGGGCATATTCGTTGCTGAGGGTGTTTCCTGACTCATAACTGGCTGAGTCCTTTGGTTGCACAGTTTATCAACTGACTATTTAAAGTACCCTATTAGCATAATGCTAAGTTACATAAAGCGTGCAGTATAATGGCATGTGCCAAGGGGGTCAATGATGTTTTATAAAAATAATCTTGCTGTAATAGTTCAGTAAAATTGCTGAAATTATAATCTTTGTGAACCCATCATACCCCATTAAAAAATAAGTTGTTTCTGGCGTATAAAAACCAGAATAAAATCGATTTTTCAGACAGCGGAAATCAAACTGTACAAGTCCTGTATTCTCCCCAGTTCACAAAGCCTAAAGTGTAGCATTTTATTAGGAATTTTAGTTTCTGAATATTTTGCAAAATAAGCTGTATTTTAGATTCTAAAATCTAAGAAACAAGCATTTATTTTGGAAGCTTATTTTTAAAAATAATTTGATTATCATCATCATACACAGCCATGCGACAACTCAAGCTGCTAGTATGATTTTTATTACAATAATAATATTATAAAACTTCTTGATTTCTAACAAAAAGCTATTTAAATTTCAGGGTTGAATATACTTATTACACTGCTTGAGGATGCTTGTCATGTCCGACTTAGATACCTTTTATGCCACCATGCGTAGACAGGGAATTACACGGCGCAGTTTTTTAAAGTTTTGCAGCTTGACTGCCACCGCGCTGGGTTTATCTCCTGATTATATTGGTAAAATTGCCTATGCAATGGAAACCAAACCCCGTACTCCCGTGTTATGGTTGCACGGTTTAGAATGCACTTGCTGTTCTGAATCTTTTATTCGTTCTGCCCATCCTTTGGCGAAAGATGTCGTATTGTCCATGATTTCACTAGATTATGATGATACTTTGATGGCAGCCGCAGGACATCAAGCCGAAGCCAGTTTGGAAGCCACGATTAAAAAATATTATGGAAATTACATTCTTGCTGTCGAAGGCAATCCGCCTTTAAATGAAGACGGCATGTTCTGCATCACGGGCGGTCGTCCTTTCGTTGAAAAATTGAAACATGCCGCTGCGGGTGCAAAAGCAATTATTGCGTGGGGTTCATGTGCGTCTTGGGGCTGTGTACAAGCCGCTAAGCCCAATCCCACCCAAGCCACCCCAATTCATAAAGTGATTTTAGATAAGCCTGTGATTAAAGTCCCCGGCTGCCCTCCGATTGCCGAAGTGATGACAGGCGTGATTACTTACATGCTAACTTTTGACCGTTTGCCAGAATTAGATCGTCAAGGTCGCCCCAAAATGTTTTATAGCCAACGTATTCATGATAAATGCTACCGTCGCCCCCACTTTGATGCTGGGCAATATGTCGAAAGCTGGGATGATGAAAACGCCCGCAAAGGCTACTGCCTATACAAAGTCGGTTGCAAAGGCCCCACTACTTATAATGCTTGTTCCACCGTGCGCTGGAATGATGGCGTATCGTTCCCCATTGGCTCAGGACATGGCTGCTTAGGCTGTTCAGAAGACGGCTTCTGGGACAAGGGTTCATTTTACGACCGCGTCACCGACATTCATCAATTTGGTATTGAAGCCAATGCCGACACATTGGGCGCGACCGCTGCGGGCGTTGCAGGCGTTGGGATTGCTGTCCACGCCGCACTCAGCGCGATTAAACGGGCGCAACAAACAGAGAGTAATCAAGAATGAGTATTATCCAAACCCCTAACGGTTTTAATTTAGATAACGGCGGCAAGCGTGTCGTGGTTGACCCCGTGACCCGTATCGAAGGGCACATGCGTTGTGAAGTCAATCTCGACGAAAACAATATCATCCGCAATGCAGTGTCTTCAGGCACGATGTGGCGTGGTTTGGAAGTGATTTTAAAGGGTCGTGATCCTCGCGACGCGTGGGCTTTTACCCAACGGATTTGCGGAGTGTGCACGGGTACGCACGCTTTAACTTCCGTGCGTGCGGTTGAAGATGCCATCGGGGCAACCATTCCCGAAAATGCCAACAGCATCCGTAACTTAATGCAATTAACTTTGCAAGCGCATGACCATTTAGTGCATTTTTATCATTTGCACGCTTTGGATTGGGTGGACATTGTCAGTGCGTTAAAAGCTGATCCCAAAGCGACTTCTACTTTAGCCCAAAGCATTTCTAGCTGGCCTTTGTCCTCGCCCGGTTATTTCCGCGACATTCAAAACCGCATTAAAGCCTTTGTGGAATCTGGGCAATTGGGTTTATTTGCCAATGGTTATTGGGGCAATCCTGCGTATAAATTACCGCCCGAAGCCAATTTAATGGCAGTGGCGCATTATTTAGAAGCCTTAGATTTCCAAAAAGAAATCGTCAAAATTCATGCCGTATTCGGTGGCAAAAATCCCCATCCTAACTGGTTAGTCGGTGGGATGCCTTGCGCGATTAATTTGGATAATACGGGTGCAGTCGGCGCAATCAATATGGAACGCTTGAATTTGGTGAGCAGCATTATTGACCGCACTATTGAATTCATCGATCAAGTTTATGTCCCTGATTTAACCGCGATTGCAGGCTTCTATAAAGATTGGTTATATGGCGGCGGTTTATCCAGCACCAACGTGCTTTCTTATGGCGATATTCCTGACCATGCCAATGATTACGGCGCGAGCAATTTATTACTGCCCCGTGGCGCAATTCTGAACGGCGATTTAAAAACCGTTTATGACGTGGATTTACGTAATCCTGATGAAATTCAAGAATATGTCGCGCATTCTTGGTACAAATATCCTGATGAAAATAAGGGCTTGCATCCTTGGGCTGGGATTACTGATCCTAATTTCACCTTGGGTGCAAAAACCGTCGGCACACGCACGAATATTCAATCTTTGGATGAATCTGCCAAATATTCTTGGATTAAATCGCCACGCTGGAAAGGCAATGCGATGGAAGTTGGGCCTTTGTCACGTTATATCATCGGTTATGCCAAGGGGATTCCTGAATTCAAAGAACCCGTGGATAAATTGCTCAAAGATTTGAACGTGCCTTTAACAGCTTTATTCTCAACTTTGGGACGCACTGCGGCTCGTGGTTTAGAAGCTTCTTGGGCGGCGCACAAAATGCGTTACTTCTTTGACAAGTTAGTTGCCAATGTGAAAGCGGGCGACACCGCGACGGCAAACACCACCAAGTGGGAACCACATACTTGGGGCAGAGAAATCAAGGGCGTGGGCTTTACCGAAGCACCGCGTGGCGCATTGGGGCATTGGATTGTGATTAAAGATGGCAAGATTGAAAATTATCAAGCCGTCGTGCCCACTACTTGGAATGCTTCACCGCGCGATCCAAAAGGACAAATCGGGGCTTATGAAGCCTCTTTACTAAATACGCCCGTGGCAAAAGCCGACGAACCTTTAGAAATTTTACGCACCTTGCACAGCTTTGACCCTTGTTTAGCCTGTTCTACGCATGTGATGTCACCTGACGGACAAGAATTAACGCAAGTCAAAGTCCGCTAATTGCTACATAACGGAGGCTATTATGGAAGTTGATTCAGAAACGAAGTTCCGCTTTGTACAATCGGTTTATGTGTATGAAGCTCCGTTGCGCCTGTGGCATTGGGTGAACGCACTGTGTGTGGTGATTTTGACTGTCACGGGCTATTTAATTGCAAATCCGTTGCATTCAACCACGGGTGAAGCCAGTGCGAATTATTTAATGGGTTATATGCGTTTTACCCATTTCACCGCAGGTTATATTCTTGCCATCAGCTTTATTGGGCGGATTTACTGGGCATTTATGGGCAATCATCATTCCCGTCAAATGTTTATGTTGCCGATTTTTAATAAGCATTGGTGGGAAGAAGTGTTTTTTGAAATGCGCTGGTATTTATTCCTCGAAAAAGAACCGAAAAAATACATTGGGCACAATCCTTTAGCGCAATTGTCGATGTTCTTCTTCGTGGTGTTGGGGTCGATTTTTATGATCTTCACAGGCTTCGCGCTGTATAGCGAAGGGGCAGGCGTTGGCAGTTGGCAAGATCGTTTATTTGGTTGGGTGATTCCTTTGTTTGGGCAAAGCCAAGATGTTCATACCGCACATCATTTAGGGATGTGGGTGATGGTGATTTTTATGATGGTGCATATTTATGCGGCGATTCGTGAAGATATTATGTCGCGTCAAAGCTTGGTGAGCACCATGATTAGTGGTCATCGGATGTTTAAGGATAATCGGGATTAGATAATTCTGATTTATCTTGAGGGGAAAGGGAGCTTTGCTCCCTTTCTGTATTTAGGGGTTACGCAATTGAGTTTTTCACCATTCAGTGAAAGTAAGGTCACTCCTAAAAATTAAGACGCTCCCTATTTTGAAAACAGAGAGCGTCTTAAACCATCAGAGCACGAACTTAGTAAAGTACTGCGCCACTGTTTTTAGCAGCGACAAAATCCAGATAATCTTGCTTCACTTGTGCGGTATAACTGAGTGCGTAATTCAAGGTTTCGGTCTTCAAACCCGAGACATCACCATTGATAACGTCGGTAATTTCCTTGTCCAAACTGGCAGGAATCAGCGTTGCATCATAATCTTTATCTGCCAATGCATGATTTTTTGCAACGATTTTGCCCATGTATTTCACCGCATCGTTGAAAGTCGAATAGCTGGTCAGCAGCGTGTAATCGAAATCTTCTTGATAGGGTGAACGTTCATGTAAGAAAAATGGCAGACTATTCATGGTGGTGTAACCGACTAACACATCAGTGTTATTCAACATCGCTTTCATGCTTTTGGCTACGCGCTCACCGTTGTGGGACTCATACGTCCATGCAGGCATATTTCCTGATGCGGCGATAGAAACCGCACTTTCCGTTTCTTGTTTCATTTCCAGAATAACATCATCGCTGCTGTCTGAAGATGCTCCTTCAATCAGCAGATAATAACGATAACGTCCTAAACTGCCTGTTCCAGAAGCCAAACGTAAAGCAGCATCTTTCAACGTGTAATAACTATTGCTTTTACGCTTTGATGAAGCAATTGAGTTGATATAACCTGACATTGCAGCATTTAGTGCGGTAAAGGTGGTGCTGTCCACAGGCTGCAAAGAACCCGCAATAGTTTGAAAATAACGTTGCCCCGAACTGGTGAAGGTATATTTTGCCAACAAGCCAGAGCGGGTTTTGCCATCGGCAGCTTGAATGGCATCTTTCACCACCCCATTGGTGTTACTGGTAGTCAGACGATAAGTTAATTCGTTATCGTTGCCTTTAAAAGCCGCAATTTGTGTGGCATAGCTGTCTACGAAATTTTTCACCAAGGATTGGCGATCGGTGCTGCTGATGCCATTTTCTTCAGCCGCTAATAAAATCGCCACCGCCATGCGCCGCAAATCCCACGTGTAAGAACCCCAATAGCCTTCATCAAAATCATTGGTGTCAAACACGGCGTTATCATTGCTATCGCGCAGACCACCCATGTTTTGCATGTGCATGTCACCTTCTAACCAAGTCCCATTGGTCAGGGTGTTGGTATATGCCGAGGGTGTCCACAGCGCGGTATTTTTGATGTCTTCGTAAAATAAATGCGCTGTGCCCCGATAAAACGAAAATGCACTGAGTGACATTTTCGCCATTTTGCTGGCTAATTCGCTGGGCAAATTCGCGGCAAAGGGATGATTATAGGTGTAAATCTGTTGAACCACCCAAGGCTGACGGCTGGTTGCTGCCTCAGATTGCATGGATAAAAATACGCTCGACAGGACTAAACCTGTCGCTAATAAATGAGATAACCGCATTAAAAACTCCTAAATATCCGTTTGATAAATACTATACAAGCTGTATAGCGTCTAGGAGTTTAGAGTGGCAGTGTGATGCTTTGATGACTATTTAATGATGATAAGTCCTTGTAACTTAGTGGCATTTAGCACAAATCCTATAATAACCTGAGTTCGGGCGAAACAAGGTAAGCATTCCCAAGACCTGCTAGGTTTTTAAAACCTAGTAGGTCTGAGCTAGGATTTGGGGGAGCAGCATTAAGGATTTTCAGAATTAAACAAACATTCAGAGCTAATCCTGCCTAATTCGGATAATCCTGTGAATCCTGATGCTGACAATCCTTGTAAATTCATTAATCCACTGGATTTATTAAACTTTAAGAACAACGTTCCCAGACCGTGAAA
>Ga0209599_10001400_pt1 | contig 11609 bp, 4 predicted proteins | sample Shrwel_input2_FT_FD_187534 | JGI IMG/M metagenome (GOLD analysis project Ga0209599, IMG submission 187534) | Subsurface microbial communities from deep shales in Ohio, USA - Utica-3 well 1 S input2 FT (SPAdes) (version 2) ... | reverse complement strand
AAGCTGTAAGTTGTTTATTTAAAAAGTTTATCAAAAAGAATTTAAAGCAAAATTCTTGAAGTATTTTAGTCTACAACCTCTTGCAAATGTGAGTTTCTTAATCTTCTCTGGTAAATCGGAACATACTTTTCTATAGGAAGTTTTATGGCTTCAAAATTTCCGGTCTGTGCGTAGACTTCTATATTCTCAGAAGTATATACGAACTGAAGAAAATTATCAATTAAATTTTCAGGGATTTTAAATCTTGTGAAATAGTCTTTCCCAAGATAGTTTTTAATCTGGTTTACAGAGTTTGTCATTCTTTCGTAAGCTACATAACGCTGTTTTTTCTTTCTTTCACCCGATAGAATATCAAAAATACTTTCTAAGCTGAAAGTAAGACCACCATCCCGGAATCCTGCAACAGGAAGTTCAGGGGGAGTGCCGTCACCTTTTGGTTCGGGAAGACCGATTACTTTCTTCAATGCATACGCTTTGTCTTCTTTTCTTAGAGAATTTACGTCATATCTTAAATTTCCGGTAGGTCTGAAACGGTTGATTACGACTTCCTGAATATCGTGATAGGCAACTTTTAACTCTACCAAATTACGGTTATTAAAACTTTGTGGGGAAAGCTTCATATCTTTTCTTTCGGTAACAATTGATGTAAACCGGATCATGTCTTCTGGATTTGCCTGAATAGTAAATTCACCGTTATAATTGGTAAGAACGGTTTTAAAAGTCGTAAGATTGGTTACATACACCTGATTAAGATATAATACGGAATTATCTCTTAAAAAAACCTGACCCGAAAAAATCTGTGCATCAATTTTAGCGATAAAAATTAATAACAAAAGGATAATTACTTTCTTCATATAATCTGCAAAATTACATAAGAAAAGCATCATTATCAGATATTGCTCAGGTTGAAACAGGTTAAAGTTATATTAAACTTTTAATCAAACTGTTAATGAATGTTATAAAACAGAGTTTGCGATTTAAAATTTCGCTATTTGTCCCACAAACTGTCATTTCTGTTTTTCACCAAAAGCCAACTGGTATATTTTACTGTAGTTACATTTCCAAATTCTTTCCAGCTTATGAAATACCAATAAGTAGCTGTAGGAACAGGTCTTCCTTTCATTTTTCCGTCCCATGTAAAATTATTGGAAGGTGCTCCTCTGAAAAGTTCTGCTCCGTAACGGTCAAAAATTCTGAATTCCAGATCTTCTTTGGTCATTAGTGAAGAGTAATTGATAACATCATTATGTCCGTCACTGTTTGGTGTAATGGTATTAATTAAATCAATAATCACAAACGCTTTTTCTACTACATCGCATTTTAGCGAATCTCTTACATAGATTTTATAATTTCCGCGCTGTACATTGTAAAATACATTTGAAGTCTGCCAAGTGTTGTTATCCAAAGAGTATTCATAAGGAGGCACTCCTCCGGAAACACCAATAGTAACCGTAGTTCCGTTGATGTCTATTGATGTAATTACAGGTAAAACAGATTCTGATACATTTACGAATTGTTTGTAAACACAACCGTCAAAAGTGAGTTCTACCCAATAATTTCCCGCAGCAACGTTGGTAATAGATGGAGTAGTGGCTCCTGTGCTCCAAAGATATGCTGTAAAACCTGATCCTGCATCTAAAATAGTTTTGGTTTTCGGACAAATAACTTTATCTATTAAAATATCAGATTTTTTAGGAACTTTTAGGGTAATTCTTAATGTTGCAACATTCGGACAAGAACCGGCTTTTTCAAATCTTATAAAATAAGTCTGCGTTCCTGTAAGTGTTACAGCACCACTTATCGAAGCCGTGTCATTCTGCGCATCTGCCAAAGTAGCATGATAACTTACCGTGACAGAAGGATCTGTTGTAAACTGTGGGATAAATTGTGAAAGATTTACGGGTTTAATTCCATCTAAATCGTCATCGCAGAAATTGGTTATTACAGATGTCGTGAGTAATGGTAACCTTGTTCCTATCGTAAAATTTATAGGTTGAATTACAGCGGCGCATCCATCAGGAGATTCTACTCTTATGTAAATAGTGGTGTTTACAGTATAACTCCAGTTATTAGGAAGTGTATTATTATTTCCAAGGTTTGCATCTGATAATAGTGCATAATATCTTACGTTGGTAAAATAAGCAGGGTTGTTCAGTACTAAAGGAGTGATGGTTGATAAAACTACATTTACAGTTCCGTCAAGGTTTTCGTCACATTGATTACCAAAATTTCCTGGAGTAACGACAGCCAAAGGAAATAAATTGAGAGTAATCTGAGCAATATTTTTACAACCTGTAGGATTTTTTACTACGACATAAACAATTGTTCCATTAGGTGCAGAATAAGTATTCGGAACAAGAATTTGTCCTGTTGTATTTTCGGTCTGTGCAGCTAATAAACTTGTGTAATAAGTTTTTATGACAGGATTATTTGTGGTGATATTTGCTGTTGTTAAATCAAATATTCCAACACCATTTACATTACAGGTATTAAGTGTTGTGTTGGTAACCGTTACCGGCTGAATGTTTATAGTAACTGTTACAGATTCACAATCTGGAAAATCAGGATCATTTCCGCAGAAAGTGTAGGTAAAAGTATCTGTTCCACTTGCTGAAGGATTGGTAGCGGTATAGGTAATGACTCCGTTTGTGGTGTTAATAACCGCAGTTCCTAAAGTTGGTGCCGTATTAATGGCAACCGTAGAAACTACAGGAGTTTGTGTTGAGGTCGTAAAAGTAGGAACAATAGTTTTTGTATCGCAAATATTATAATTTGCAACAGTCTGTTTTAAACAGTTTAAAACTTTGTATTGTGCTGTTACAAGCGGCGCGCAACTTCCCATTGTTACAGAGCAGGTGTAATATCCCGATTGTGTAGGTGAAAAAGATGCCGATGTTGCACCGGGAATTAAAACTCCATTTCGATACCATTGATACGATTCATATATGATAGGATCGACTGTTAAAACTATTCCGGGAGCACAGTCTCCTCCGGATTTAATAATGACAGGTTGTGTAGCAAATCCTGCAAAAAAACCTCCGTATCCTACAGCGTCACTTCCGGCTGTAATACCTGCTGTAATCGCTTTTGTAGAAACTACGGTAATTGTACCTGTTGTATTTGGGATTCCGTAAGTTACCCATGCACTGAGACCTGTCATATCAAATGGTCCTGTAGAAATTGGTGGAGCAACACCATTTACTGTAACAACTGCACCACGTTCTGTAACCAAATTTAATTTAGTCGGGACAGTCAATATTCCGGTTGGATTGGCATTTGAATGAACAAAATTTTCATTAATAAAACCAATTTCATTTATTTGTTTGGGTAAATAACAGCTCAACGCTGGTATAAAATTAAATCCACCAGTTGCAATTTCGGTTCCGCTTACAGAATCTCCTGCCAAAAGCTGGTAAACGTAAGCATTTTTGGTGGTTCTGATGTACATATTATAGTGACTTGTTCCCTGTAATTGATATTTGGTATCTGGAACTACATAATATTGTCCCGTGTTGAGCGTAGTGATCGGCAGACCTTCGTTATTCAGAAAAACCTGAGTATTATCCTGAGTGGCAATGACTACAGCACCTTCCATGTTGCTGCCGATACTTCCGTTTCCTTTTACTAAGGCAAACTGAGTTCCAAGTTGTTCGACAGGTACAGACTGATCCATCAGAATGTCTGAACTCAAAGGTGAATTTCCGGAATATTGTCCGTTGAAATTACCATTCGTAATATTAACGGGCTTGTCTGCTGTAATTTTTGCACCGATAAAACCATCAAAATTTCCCGTAATGTTTCCTACACCATCGATGATGTAAGACTGTCCTTTATTTAAAATAAAAGTCATTGTGGGATTGGTTGCTCCGGTAGTTCCGTTTGAGAACTGAACGGTTGGTTTATATCCTGAAACAGTAACTGTGGTATTGTCTTCTGTAGCCAGAACACTGGTCATAAAATTCAGAATATTATTGCTTACCGTGATAGGCGCAGAAGCAACAAAGAAATTTTTTCCGGTAGAAGGGATTCCTTTAGACGTTATAATTTCTGCATGGTTGTAAACGGAAAATCTTAAGTTAGCATAAAACGGAAAGTCCGCTTTCAGATATAGCCCTTTTGTACCGGGAGTAAAAAGATCGGTCTGTAATGTTGTAATGATGTAGCTTCTTAAAACATCAAATTTCTGAGGATTGTTTTTACTGATAGTTACGGTACCTATTACTGTATTGTTATTATAGATTGTTACAGGAAAGGGAGTTGTACGATTGGTGGAAAGATATAAATTCTGATAAGGATTCGGGTTACCGGTTCTGTCTATCATTGGCGCAAACCAATGTTCTCTATCCAATTGGGCAAAGGAAATGGAGAATATCCAAAAAATAAGAAAAAAAGATAAAATTTTCTTCATTCTGTATTTGATTTTATCACAAATTTAATAATAATATACATTGAATCGTTTAAAAATAAACAAAAAAACCACGATTATAAATCGTGGTTTTGATAATTTTAAGAAAAATTTGATTATTCTCTGTTTTTTACTAAGATCCAACCTGAGAATTTAATCGGTGTCTGGTTTTTGGTTTCGTTCCAGCTAATGCTAAACCAATAATTTCCGGTAGAAACTTTCTTGGTTTTATTGATGGTTCCGTCCCATTTGTAACCCGTGTCTTTGTTTCCTTCAAAAATCTTAACACCATATCTGTCGAAGATTCCTAGAACCAAATTAGGTTTATTTGCTAAAGCTGAATAATCTAAAATGTCATTTACTCCGTCACCGTTTGGTGTAATTACATTTACAATATTCGGAACGGTAATCGTCACCTCGATTGGTGTACAGTCGAAACTGTCTTTTATGTACACTGTTGTATCGCCTCGTGGAAGATCTGTGAATACATTAGAGTCCTGCCAGTTTACATTATCTATTGAGTATTTGTAAGGCGCAGTACCACCAACAACAAATACGGTAATGTCGTTATTGGTAATTTCAATATTAGAAACTACTGGCTGTTTTGTTGGATATACTTTTACTGTCTGTCTTGTAATACAGTCTCCTGTTTTTAAATCTACCCAATATGTTCCTACAGTTACATTAGAGATTATCTGAGTTGTTGCACCGGTGCTCCATGCATAACTGTTGAAGCCAAGTCCTGCATCTAAAGTAGTTGTGCTTTCAATACAGATTTCTTTATCCACTAAAACAGCAGATTGTACAGGAGCAAAAACAATTAATGTAATTTTTGCGACTCTGTAACATCCATTAGCGTTACTTACTCTTACATAAGCTACACCATTTGGAGCTATGTAGTTTGCCGGATTTAAAATTTCATTTGTCTGGTTATTAGCGTCCGTTAAAGAAGGGTAATATTTTTTAGTAACACCAGTCTGCGTGGTAACATTTGCAGTAGTGAGATTAAATTCTCCTGTTGCAATATTGCTTTCAAGGAAGCATGTTCTCAGTGTAGCATCAGTTACTGTAGGACTTTCTGAGATTGTAAGGGTTAAAGTGATTTGCTCGCAATCTACAAATTCAGGAGCATTCCCGCAGAATTTGTAAACAATAGTATCGGTACCAGCAAATCCGAAATTCGGAACATATCCTATCACACCTGTTGTAGGATTAACGATTGCTGTACCATTAGCAGGCGGAGTAACAATCTGTACGGTTCCTGGAACAAAAGTTTGTGTAGAAGATGTAAATGCCGGAACAATATTTAAATAACCTTCACACACTGTTTTTGCAGCAGTTGTCTGCTGAAGGCAGGTGAATACTTTGTATACAGGTGTAATCGCAGGAGGACAAGATCCTACTGTAATTCTAACCGTATAATTTCCTGATTGTGTAGGTGTATAAGAATTGCTATTTGCTCCAGTTATCGGAATGTCATTTCTAAACCACTGATAAGTATCATAACTGTCGTCAACCTCTAAAACAAGTCCCGGAATACAGTCTCCTGTTTGCTTTGCAATAAGTGGAATAGAAGAGAAGCCTGCAAAATATCCTCCGTATCCAGCTGTACTGAATCCTCCATTGATTCCAGCTGTAACTGCTTTATTCGATAAAATTGTTAAATTCCCTGTAACAGGTTCTAAAGTATAGGTAACCCAATTCGTATTTCCTGTAACAGGATAAGGTCCCTGTGCAGCTGTAGGAGTTACGCCGTTTACGGTAACAGTTGCTCCGGCTTCAGTTAAAATATTAAGTTTTACAATTGTCCCTGATGGAACTGTACTTGCTCCACCTGTACCTGCGGGCATTTCGTTAATTTTTCCAATCTCATCAATTTTTCGTGGTAAAAAACAGTTTAATGGTGGTATATAATTGAAACCGCATGTTGCGTTACTATTATTAACAGCAACCAACTGATATAGATACACGTTTTTCGAAGTGCTGATAAACATATTGGCGTGAGTTCCTCCCTGTACAACATAGTTACTTCCCGAAATTCTGTACCATTGTCCTTGGTTTAAAGTAGCAGCAGGAGTTGTAGAGCCATTTAAAAAAACCTGAGTGTTGTTTTCTGTAGCGATCACAATACCTCCTTCAAGGTCTGCAGCAGTAGATCTCGTTCTTACCATTGCAAATGTATTTCCAAGCCTTTCAACTGGAACAGACTGATCAAGAATAGCATCTGAACCACTTGATGATCCTGTTCCGAAATTACCATTCATGTTTCCATTTGTTAAGGTAATAGGTTTGTCAGAAACAATTTTAGCTCCAATGAATTTATCCATATTGCTTGCTGTTGTTCCTAATCCTGCAAAAATAAATGACTGTCCTTTGTTTAAAACAAAAGTGTGGGTATTTGTAGCAGGTGTCGCTCCGATAAATGATATTGTAGTAATTGCACTCCATGTTGCGGTTACAGTGGTGTTGTCTTCTGTTGCCAAAACTCCTGCAGTAAAGTTATTACCAGAAGTTCCGAATGGTGAAGGTGTAGCAGCAACAAAAAATTCTTTGCCTATACCTGCTTTACCTTTACTGGTTATAATTTCTGCGTGGGTAGTACTGCTTGCCAATCTAAGTGTGCAGTAAAATGGTTTTGCACCTAAAAGATATAACCCTTTATTAATAACAGCGAAAGCTTCAGAAGTACTGGAAGCAGCAATGTTTGCCTGAGACACTACATAAATCTGAGGATTACCTTTACTGATTGTCACCGTCCCTAAAGCGATATTATTACTATAAATAGTAACATTAAAAGGGGTAACAGAATCTGTAGATAAATAAAGTGATCTTCCTGAATAAGATGTCGATTCATAGAACGGCGCTATCCAATGCTCTGTGTCTCTTTGAGCAGAAACATTGATGCCCGTAATCATTAAAAGAAAAATGAGTAGAAATTGTTTCATAAGCTTAGAATTAGGATTTTTACAAAAATAACTTAAAAAATGATATGTTTTCCGAATTATTTGTAAATATTCTTGTTAATGTTTATAAAAAAAGCCACAAATTTATATTGTGGCTTGTTATTATTTTAAATATTGTTTTATTCTCTGTTTTTTACGAGAATCCATCCCGTATATTTTACAGGTGTTTTCTGAGTGTTTGGTTCTGTCCAATTGATATGATACCAATAAGTACCGGTAAGAATTCCTTTTCCTGAAGATTTTCCGTCCCATTTGTAATTATTTGACTTATCACCAGTAAATAGTTTGTTGCCATATCTGTCATATATTACAAATGTAAGATTTCCTTTGTACGCTAATTCGCTGTAATCCAGAACATCATTTACGTTATCTCCGTTCGGTGTAATTGCATTTACTAAATTAGGTACTGTCATTTCCACAGAAACAGGAGTACAATCAGAAGCATCTTTTACATAGAACACATGTTGACCTCTTGAAAGATTTGTAAATACATTAGAATCTTGCCATGCTGTTGGAGTATCAATCGCATATTTATACGGTGCATTTCCTGCTTGTACATTTACTGTAGCAGTATTGTTAGAAATTTCGATAGATGTAATTACAGGGTCACCAGCTTTTTTCACGCTTACCAATTGTTTTACATAACATCCTTCATTCTGAAGAATTACCCAATAATCACCAACAGGAACGCCTTGTATAGTTTGGGTAGTAGCTCCCGTACTCCATAAATAAGACTGATAACCTGATCCTGCATCCAAAGCTGTTCTGTCATCAATACAGATGAATTTATCCTTTAAAACTGTTGATCTCTTTGGAGGGGTAACTTTTAAGTTGATTTTTGCAATTGCATAACAATCGTTTGAATTATACACTCTTGCATATACGGAGCCGTTTCCTGAAATGTAAACCGTTGGAAGAGGACTTGTAATTTCGTTTGTACCATTACTTGCATCTGTAAATGTAGGATAATACTTTTTGGTAACAAGAGTTTCATTGGTAACAACAGCTGTGGTAAGATCAAAAGCACCTTTCGTTTCATTGTTTTCTATGAAACAAGCAGTCAATGTTGCTTCAATCACAGCTGGAGTAGGGAAGAAGTCTAAAGTAATTTTGGCATTACCTACGCAACCTTCAGAAGTTGTTACTCTCACATAAACAGATCCTGCTCCTGAAAAATAGTTGGTAGGATTTGTAATTTCATTTGTGTTGGCATTAAGATCAGCTAATGTTGGATAGAACTTTTTGGTATTGGATATAGAATTGTCAACAACATTCGCTGTAGTAAGATCAAAAAATCCTTTTCCAGCATATTGACATGCATAAATAGTTCTATCAGTTAATACAAATGGAACTAAATTTAAGTTTAAAGTAATTTGTTCACAATCCACAAATTCAGTAGCATTGCCACAGAATTTATAAACAATTACATCTGATCCCATATATCCTGCTTGCGGAATATAAGTAATTACGCCAGTTGCAGGGTTTATAGTAGCTGTTCCGTACGTTGGCTGAGTAACGATTGTAACAGTACTCGCAACAGGTGATTGAGTTGAATTTGTAAAGGTAGGAATGATAACCTTGCTTCCACAGATATTTAATGACTGGCTGGTCTGTGTTAAGCAAGTGAAAACTTTAAATATTGGAGTTGTAAGAGGGATACAGCTTCCAACTCCTACTGTTACCGTGTAATTTCCGGCTGCTGTTGGCGTGTAAATATTTGATGTTGCACCGGTAATTGCTACTCCGTTTAAGTACCATTGATAAGTTTCATAGCTATCATCGACTTCAAGAACGATCCCAGGAACACAATCGCCAGTTTGTTTTGCAATAACCGGAATTGATGAGAAGCCTGCGAAATATCCTCCATAACCATAAACTCCACTACCACCGATAACTCCTGCTGTAACTGCTTTTGTAGACTGAATTGTTAAATTTCCGGTTACTGCAGGCACGGTATATGAAACCCAGTTTGTAGTACCCGTAACTGGGAATGGGCCTTGCGAAGCTGGTAGAGGGAGCGTGTTGACTGTAACAGTAGCGCCTGCTTCAGTTAATATATTTAATTTTACATCAGGAGTAATTCCAGGCATTTCGCCAATTTTACCAATCTCATCAATCTTTCTTGGCAAAAAGCAGTTTAATGGAGGTACATAATTATAGCCTAATGTAGCATTGCTTGCTGCAACGCCTGCAAGTAACTGATATACATATACGTTTTTACTGGTCTTTATATGCATGTTATAATGACCACTCGAAAGTTGGTTAATCCACATATCGTCATTAACACGATAACTTTGTCCTTCATTTATTGTTGCAGCAGAAGTTCCAGATCCATTAATGAAAATTTGAGTATTGTCTTGAGTTGCAATTATTAATGCACCTTCCATACCTTCTCCTATATTTCCATTTCCTTTTACTAAAACGAATTCATCTCCCAATCTATTAACAGGAACCGATTGATCCATAACGATATCTGATCCATCAAAAAAGGTATTTGGAGGCGTCAAAATTGCAAATTGTCCGTTCATGCTTCCGTTTGTAACTGAAATAGGCTTGTCTGCGACAATTTTAGCGCCTATAAAGCCGGTGCTGTTTGCTGCATTAGTTCCTGAACCTTCAATAATATATGATTGCCCTTTATTTAAGGTGAAAGTTAATGTTGCGGGCGTTGGCGTAGGTCCCGAAAAAACAACAGTTGGGCTATATCCAGAAACAGTTACGGTTGTAGCGTTTTCTGTAGCCATAATACCAGTTGTAAAATTATATATACTACTGGTTTGAGTTAATGGTGCATTTGCTGTATAAAATAACGTTCCTATTCCAGCCTTTCCTTTTGAAGTAATGATCTCTGCATGGCTAGTTACTGAAAATCTTAATGTTACATAAAAAGGCTTTGTGCCTTTCATATATAATCCCATAGGTTTGGCAGTAAAACAATCAGACGCTAAAGTAGTTATAATCTGTGATCGTGTAGTAATAGGAAATGTCTGAGGACTTCCTTTGCTCACATTAACAGTTCCTATTACAACATTATTATTATAAATGTCAACAGGAAAAGGTGTTACAGAATCTGTAGAAAAATAAAGCACTTGCTGACCAGACGTAGAAGCGCGATCCATCATGGGAGCGATCCAATGTTCAGTATCTCTCTGTGCGAAGAGTGAACCGAACGAAAGAAAAAGCAAGACAAAACTTAGTAGAAATCTTTTCATAATATGGAATTAGGATTTCTACAAAATTAAAATAATATTTAATATATTGTTAATGAATGCTAAAGAAAATTTAAAATTTATTCTCTATTCTTAATTAATAACCATCCTGAATACGAAACTGGTAATTTTGTGTCTGGTTCTGTCCAATTCAATATATACCAGTATGTTCCTGTAGATACAGTTCTTCCGCCAACTTTTCCGTCCCAGATATAATTTTTATCCGAAGATTTATAAACAGGTGCTCCATAGCGATCTACTACTTCAATACTTACATTTTGTTTTAGTCTCAATTCAGAATAATTCAAAACATCGTTATGACCATCACCATTCGGAGTGATCGCATTCACAAGATTGATAATCAGGAATTCTTTTGTCACAGGTCGGCAACCATCTGCTCCTAAAACATAAACGGTGTGCGGACCTCTTTGAAGTCCTGTAAAAGTATTCGATGATTGATAATCGATTCCGTTTAATGAATACTGATAAGGAGCTGTACCTCCCGTAACGTTGATAGTTGCAGTTGAACCTGTTACTTTGATGCTCGTTATAACTGGCGATTCAGCAGTAGTAACAGTTATCTGTTGTCTGTAAATACAGCCGTTAAATCCTAAATCTACAAAGTATACTCCTGCACCCACCGTGATTGAAGGAGTAGTTGCTCCTGTACTCCATAAATAAGAAGTAAATCCTGCTCCTGCATTTAAGGTTGCTTTTTCACCAGAACATACTACCTGATCTCTTAAAGTGTCAGATTTTTTTCCTGATTTCAGGGTAATCGTAAGTGTTCCTGTATTCGGACAGGCATTATTGCTGGTGAATCTTATGAAAAAAGTTCCGGAATTTGTAATAACCTGCTGTGGAAGAATTGCATTTGTTCCGGCTTGTGCATTAGCTAAAGTTGTGTAAAACGTTAGTGTAACAGCAGGATCGGCTGTGAAAAGATTTTTATAATCATTAAGGTTCACATTTTCAGAACCGTTGAGATCAGTATCGCAAACTTGAGTACTTACAGTACTGGTGATAAGAGTG
>Ga0209599_10001399_pt1 | contig 11612 bp, 8 predicted proteins | sample Shrwel_input2_FT_FD_187534 | JGI IMG/M metagenome (GOLD analysis project Ga0209599, IMG submission 187534) | Subsurface microbial communities from deep shales in Ohio, USA - Utica-3 well 1 S input2 FT (SPAdes) (version 2) ... | reverse complement strand
GGTTATAATATGGCAACAATACTACCTAGAAAAGCAGGAGCAGAAACTCCGATAGCAACAGATGATGATCATCATGATCAAATGGCAAGTGACCCTACTGTAGGTCAATTCCCTCAAGGTAGCAGTTTCGGGAGTACAACTAATGCAACCAACACATTCAATGGGAGTCCAGCATTTAGCTCTGCTCCGTCAACTGGATTCAATCCGTCCAATAGTTTTGGATCATCGCCCACGCAATCATTCGGAAGTTCTAGCGGAAGCTCAATGGGAAGCTCATCTTCAATGCCAGCACAACAGAATCTTACAGCAGGGGCAGAAGCAGCCGTAAAAGGCGGTGCTGATACTTTAGTAGAAAATACTAACACTGATTGGATCAACAAGAAATGGCGCCCAATGATGGGCTGGATGTATATGGTAACCTGTACAGCAGACTTTGTTATCTTCCCTATATTGTGGTCATTACTACAAGCACTTAGTAAAGGGTCAGTTACTGCCCAGTGGCAACCATTGACTCTACAAGGTGCAGGATTGTATCATGTAGCAATGGGCGCAGTTCTGGGTATTGCAGCATACGGTAGAACAAAAGAAAAGATAGAAGGCGCGGCCAAATAAATATTGACATATAGCAACATTTCTGCTATAATCAATATTAATCATGGACTACTATACACTATTAGGGATCGCCAAAAATGCATCCCAAGATGAAATCAAAAAAGCATACAGGAAAATGGCAGCACTGCATCACCCTGACAGGGGAGGTGATACTGCTAAATTTCAAGAGATGCAAAAGGCTTACGAAACACTAAGCGACCCGCAAAAAAAACAACAATACGATAATCCAAATCCATTCGGTGGTCAGCCAGGCGCGGGCGGATTTAACTTTGGCGGTGCCCCTGGTGGATTTCATTTCCACCATCAAGGGTTTGATATCAATGATATATTTGGACAAATGTTTGGGCAACAAAACCCCTTCCAGCAAAAACAACCACAAGTGTTCAGAACTCAAATATCAATTCCATTAGATGAATCTTACACCGGTGGGAAACAAGTACTCAAAGTACAAACACAGGGCGGATCCAAAATCATCAACATAGATATACCCAAAGGTGTGAAAGAGGGGGATCAATTTAGATATGATAACATGTTAGATGGAGCAACTTTGATAGTTGAATTTAAACTGCAACCTCATTTACGATTTGAAAGAAAAGGTAATGACTTGTACTCAAATCATCAGATTTCAGTATTAGATTTAATTGCAGGTAACAAATTTGAATTTAGAACTATTTCGGGTAAAATATTTGAAGTTGATGTCAAACCTAATACACAACCTTATATACAATTAAAAATTGCAGGGCAAGGTATGCCCATATTAGGAACAGACAAATACGGAGACCAAATCATCTTGATTAAACCGGTAATTCCTGATAAAATAGATCAATCAATAACTGAAAGCATTTTGCGTTCACGAAATTCTTAAATAAAATAAAAGGAACACTATGGTAAACTCACCCGAAATTCAAAGCATTATTGAGCAAGCAATTCATTTTTCTAAAGAAAGAAAGCATCAATATTGCACAGTAGAACATTTGTTGATGGCACTGATTAATCATCAACCCTTTAAGAAATGTTTAGTAAGTTTTGGGATAGATTATGATGCTATGAATGATGAAGTATCGGCTTACTTAAATAGTCTTAGGGCTATTGAAAGTAAAGGTGATGATACCGCCCCCAGAAAAACTAATAGTTTGGAACGAGTAATCAATCGTAGTGTCACGCAGGTACTATTCACTGGCCGCAGACAAGTTACAACTATTGATTTGTATTTGAGTATCGCTAGTGAGGGTAATAGTCATGCACACTATTTCTTGTTGAAGTACGGTGTTAACAAGCAAGAGTTTGTAAATCATTGGCAAAAAGTATATAAAGGTAATGATTTCCCGGTAGCCCTCAGTGATACGCAAGCAGACGAAATCTTGGAAGAATATACAACTAACCTTACAAATCTAGCCCGTGATGACAAATTAGAGCCAATGATTGGTCGTCAGCAAGAGTTGGATAATATTATTAATGTGTTGGCTAAGCGATTTAAATCAAATGTATTGATGGTAGGTGATCCTGGTGTAGGCAAAACCGCAATCGCAGAAGGTCTAGCACAAATGATTAAAGATGGAAATATTCCTGAATTCTTAGTTGGTCACGAAGTTTATAGTCTTGAGATTGGTTCATTGCTTGCAGGTAGTAAATATCGCGGTGACTTTGAAGAAAAGGTCAAAGCAGTATTAGAAGCATTGAATACAAAGAAGAAAGCTATTCTGTTCATTGACGAAGCACATACCATGCAGGGGTCAGGTGGCTCTACAAATGGTAGTATTGATTTTGCTAACATGATTAAGCCGGCGATTACTAAAGGTACATTGAAAGTTATCGCAAGTACAACTTGGGAAGAGTTCTACGAAAGTTTTGAAAAGGATCGTGCTTTGATGCGTAGATTCTATAAAATTGCGATTGATGAACCAAGCAAAGAAAGTACAGTTCGCATTCTTGCCGGATTAAGCAAACGACTTGAAGATTTTCACAATGTAGAAATCACAGAAGAAGCAATTAGTGCGGCAGTAGAAAATGCAATTCGTTATATCCCTGATCGCAAGAATCCTGACAAGTCAATTGATTTGTTAGACGCGGCTTGTGCTAAACAGCGTGTGCTTGAAAATGAAGGTGCTTCAATTACCAAAGAACTTATTTACGAACAAGTAGAACGATATACAGGAGTTCCTGCTGATAAACTTAACGGAGATAATCTGGATCGAATCAAGAATCTTGAAGTTAATGTCAAAGGTAAGTTGTACGGTCAAGATGAAACTATCGAACAAGTTTTGGAACGAGTGTATGTCTCATTCGCAGGTATTCATAATGAAAATAAGCCAATGAGTAGTTTCTTGTTCTTAGGACCAACTGGCACCGGTAAAACTGAATTGGCTAAGTTGCTGAGTAAAAATTTGGACATGACATTGTTGAAGTATGACATGAGCGAATATGGAGAGAAACATTCTGTGTCCAGTTTGATCGGACCCCCTCCTGGTTATGTTGGCTTCGGCGATAGTCAAGTTCAAGGTGGTCGTTTGATTAGTGACTTGAGTAAGAATCCTCATGCTATCATGTTGTTTGATGAAGTTGAAAAGGCTCACCCAGATATCTTCAATATCTTCTTACAAATGCTTGACGAAGGTACTATCACTGGTAGTAACGGTAAGAAGGTCTCTTGTAAGAACACTATCATTATCATGACCAGTAACTTGGGTTCTACTGATAACGACCGTAACAATATCGGATTCGGTAGTCAAGATAAGACAGGTGAAGATGACAAAGCATTGAAGGAATTCTTCAAGCCTGAATTCAGAAACCGTCTAGATATGGTTTGTAAGTTTGGTAAACTAGATACATTAAGTATCAAAAAGATTGTTATTAAGTTTACTCAAGAACTTAAGGACAAACTACAAGAAAAGTACAATATTACATTGAACTTGACTGAGCCTGTCATTGAGTATCTTGCTGATAAAGGTTACGATAAGAAAATGGGTGCTCGTCCATTAGCTCGTAAAATCGATGAAATGATTAGGGTACCTCTCTCTAAGAAAATCTTGTTTGAACAGATTAAAAATGCTACAATCAATGCTACACTGAGTGGTGATGAAATTGATTTCGTGGTTACTCATAAACTTACAGCGGAAATTGGAACAGATGGGATTATTAAAGTCAATTGATACTGTCCCTGGTATACAGTATTATGAATACCGGGACAATACTTATTATAACAACTACGAATTTCGCATGAGGGTGCATATCCCTTGTGTGCGATACACATGGTATTGTAAGAAACCTGAACACTTAGATTCTAAGATTAGTGGCAATTATAGTAGCTACGGTAATGTCAGAAAAGAAGATTTACAAACGGTTACTGATAATCTTACAGCATTGAAAGCAATCGTTCAAATACAGATAGATAGAAAGAAAACTAAAACTATAGGTCTGCGAATCGAAAGCAATATAGTCGCAATTTTTAGTAATAGTTTGTCTGAGTTAAAAGCATTAGAAAATGTAATCGGCAATCAGTATGATTATGACTACACCCAAGTTCAAACTTCAGAATATGCAGGAATCAAGCATTTTGTTAATGAACCAACTCACAAGTACCGTGTTTATTTAAAAACTAAGCGTGTTGAAGATAACTTTCATATTGAGTTAAGAGACACTATGCAAAGGATGAAAACTTTGTATCCTAGCCCTGCGTTAAAACGATGGTTGGCTAATGACGGAAAACGCTTTGGGATTTGGTATTTCCGTTGGGCAAGCTCTGCTCACTTTATCGACTATGACGATGAAAGCACACTAAGTTATCTAGCACTAATGCACGGTGAAGTACTAGGCAAGAAGTACAAATTAGAAAAGCGTCCAGATACTGTATGAAAGTGATAAATACTCTATTATAATGGAGTATTTACCATGGCAAAGATTGTCGAAGAAGTAGTAGTAATCAAATTAAGCAGATTAGTAAAAGAAAACACAGAATCCGATGGCTTAATCGCCACAAATGAAGTATGTGACGCACTTGAGCAAGTTGCTCAAGAACTTGTCGGTGACAATGTAGTGGTTGAAGTAGTGAGAGCATAATGAGCCAAACTACTACATTAATATTGTTACCTCAAACAAGTTATCAAAATCCAGGTAACGGAGCCCCGTATACTGTTACAGGAGCTACAAATCCGGCTGCTGCATATTACTTAGGTAATAAAGACTTACAAACAGTAGCAATCAAGCTAACTGAAGTAACAGGTAACATTGTTATTGAAGCAAGTTTGGCAACACAACCTTCGACTACTGATTGGTTCAAGGTTTATGAACTAGAAGCAAACGCAAATGCAGTTTCTAATACTGCGCCTCAAATAGCAAGCAATGCTAGTGTTTATACTAATATAGAAGGCAACTTTGTTTATATAAGAGCAAAGATTGAGGACTTTAGATTTGGTTCAGTCCATTATGTTAAATTGAGTTACTAATATGAAAAAGTTCGTGATAATGTCAGGTGGTTTTCATCCGTTTCATGCAGGTCATGCAAGTCTGTATCAACAGGCTAAAGAAACCTTTCCTGATGCTACAGTATTAGTCTGTGCTACAAATGTTCAATCTGATAGACCTTTCCCCTTTGCATTAAAGAAAAAATTAGCACAATTAAGTGGTGTTCCTTCAAAAGACTTTATTGAAGTTTCCAGACAATTTACAACACAAGATCCTGCATTAGCAAAACAGATTGGTGATCCAAATGATGCAATTGTAATTTATGTTCGTAGTGAAAAAGATAGAAACGACCCACCTACTCCATGGAAGTTAGGTCCAGACGGTAAACCACCGGTAGGTAAAAAAGGTAAGCCACTAAGTGATTATTTGTTAGAATATCCTGGCGAAGGTCAACCATTAGATCCTGTTAGTAAACATGCATATATGGCTTACTTAAAGACAGTTGAGTTTGGTCCTGGTATCACAAGTGCGACCCAAATTCGTAATGCATGGCCTACATTGAATGATAAGCGCAAGACCGCACTTGTTATGAGTTTATATCCTACTACTCAACAGAATCCTAAACTAGCTCAAACAGTTGTTGGTATGTTCGATCAAGTCATGGGCGGACAAGTTTCAGAAGGTGCTCCTTTTGTAGTACCACTGGCTCCTATCCATATCCGCAATCCTAAAAAGGCTCCGCAGCCATATAGAAATCAAGGCGACATTGTTCCTCCAACTAAGCCACCAAGCACAGAGAAGCGTGGAGTTAAAGGTCGTCCTGGACAAAGACCAATGCCGACATACGAGGAAGTTGTGGCGGAAGGAAATTTAGACGAGGGTGTCAATGATCCTCACACCTTCAAATGTATATTTCTATTTGGACCAATGGGTGCAGGCAAAAGTACAGTTGCTAGACCTTTGTTGTCACATACAGGGTTGCGAAGTGTAAACTTAGACAATTTCAATGAGATGTTTATTAAAAAAGGACAAGTTCCAACTGGACATTTGTCTCCGGACCAACTTGAAAAAAGTTGGCAACTTAGTCAAACTCAACAGCAGAATTTTATAGATGGTAGATTAGGCATTATCATTGACGGATCAGGAAGAAATCCCAGCACAGCAATTGGCGTAATTGAAAAGCTACAACCACTGGGCTATGAATTTATGATGATATTTGTAAATGTCAGCGAAGCTACCAGTATAGCCCGTCAACAGTCAAGAGCAGATAAGCAACAGCAACAATGGGGCGTTGGTCGTCAAGTTGATCCTACACTGGCTAAAAACACTTACGCACAGGTTCAGCAAAATCTTGGAAAATATTCAGCCTATTTTGGACCACAGAGATTTGTCTATGTTGACAACGAGAATACTCCAGATTTAACTCAGGCAACAAAAAAAGTTGACGCTTTTTTAAATGCTCCTGTTACTCAGCCTGAAGCAATCGGATGGATCCAAGCACAAAAAGGTGGACAACAAGTTGCACAAAAACAGCAAAAGTTAGCTACAGCGCAGGATCGTCAACAACAAGCATTAAAACAATTCAATCCGTTGAATCCAAAATTTGCTAAAAAAGGCATGGCGGAAGGCTTCGGTGATGTTGTAAAAGGCATCAAGCGTGCCTCACAAGGTTGGGGCGTAGGTGCTGCACCTGACATGGTTACGCCGTCAGGCGCAGTGTCGGCATTTAAGAACATGGACGGACAACGCCTTGCAAATTTTGTCGCATCAAGAAAAGACCAATCAAAGCCAAGAAAAAATTCAGCGGGAGCATTTGTTGATAAAGTAATTGACCGTGAAATGAGACAGCGCGGCTATAGCCGAGTGGCGAACAAAGACGAGCAAGGTGTGGCGGAAGATGATGCTGGTGATGTTGAACAGCGTTTCACTGCTAAAATGGAAAAAGAAAAACAGCGTTTAGCAAAACTAAAGCAGACTGATCCAGAAGCATACAAGCGTGAAATGGCCCAGCGTGAACAAAGTCGTAACAGAATGCCTGCAGTTTCTACATTTGAACAGCAAGGTGTGGCGGAAGACACCGACAAAGAAGGATATCATACCAGAGTTCGGAGAGGTGATTTCAGACCTAGCAAGTATGGCGAAGACGAGTATAACTATCTACACGACTTGATGAACACTAGCGGAGACAGCTCTGGTCCGCAATTAGTGACTATTAATGATAAAAAGATTGCTAGACAAATTGCTACTATGTATGGTGCCGATGTTGAAGAAACAGGCATGGGAACATACAGAATTGTCCAACGCCGCGGCGATTCACCAATGAGCAATAAAAGACCAAAATTAACAGGTGTGGCGGAAGGCTCGGGTCCTAAAGAAAAACAAAAGACTCCATATAGAGATATTAACAGTCCCGAATACAAAGCAGCAGCCGACAAGCAAAAACAACGAATGGACAAAGATAAGGCAGCAGAACCTGGTAAGAAGATGTTGTCAAAGCAAGGTGTGGCGGAAGGCTCGAACGATACTATCTACCCTAACGCTGAAGTAATCAAGAGTAAGAATGGCAAACCGGTTGGTGAGATATATCAAGATGGCAACAGTTGGGGTGCTTTTCACTATAAAGCAGACCGCGGATATGATTTTATCGACAGTAGAGAAGAAGCCATTGAAGCTCTTAAAGACTTGCATCAGGAAACAGGTCGCAGTCGTCCAGACTACACTATCAAAGGTGTGGCGGAAGGTGATAAAAAGCCCTATCCAAAGACTTGGCACGATGTTGACCCTAAGTTAGGTAAACAAGTTGATAAAATGACTCAGGCAGAAAAAGTCAAAAAAGGGTTGGCACATCCCGATACATTGAAGAAGCCGGGTGTGGCGGAAGGCTCTGAGGCAAGTGATGATCTAGTATCAACATTGAATTCTTTTGGATATTACTCTGATAACGGCAGTGTTTATGTAAATGATACTGGAGAAAAGATTGCTCGTCAAGGTTCTGCTTGGAAACATCAAAGTGGTAAACTAGGACGGGGCGCAGAAGAACTTGGTGAATTTCTAAGTTCTGAGCAAGGCGTGGAGCAAAGTAATATCTCCGAATCATTGGATTATATAGACGAAAAATAATTTGACCCCCTCTAAATGAAGTAAATATTTACATCATTTAAGAGGACCAAATGGCAACAAGAAAATCCAAAACAGAAAAAACAGTTCCCGTAGAAAAAGTACAGGAAATTGCTGAACAAGCAGCACAACAATCACAGCCGCCGGCAGCTGGACAAGTTCAAGTTAATGTAGACTTCTTACGCACTACACGAGTACACATAGCTATGCCATGCTATGGTGGTATGTTAACTGAATCTACATTCATGAGTTTTATCAAGTGGGCAAATACTGCCCGTCAACTAGGTATCGATTGGACATTGGAAACAATGGTAAACGAATCACTAATCAGTCGTGCTAGAAATACACTAACTGCTAAGTTCTTGGATATGCCTACAGCAACACACTTATTCTTTGTGGATGCTGATATTGGTTGGGAGCCATGGCATCTATTAGTTCTATTGAACCGTGATGTTGATGTTATCGGTGGATTGTACCCAATGAAGACTATGCCAATCAAGTGGGTTGTCAATGGATTTGACGGTGCAGAAGAAGGCCCAGATCAATTACAGGAAGTATCCAAAGCAGGTACAGGTTTCTTGTTAATGAAGAAGCATGTATTTGAAAAATTAAAGGTACATCCTGCAGTTAAGCAGTATAAAAACGATATTGGGCTTGATCCAAAATTCGACCAACACTTAAAGACTTACTTTGATACAGCAGTTCGTCAGAATCGTTACTACAGTGAAGACTGGACATTCTGTGAAAACTGGCGTGATTTAGGTGGAAAGATTTATGTTGACAAGCGTGTTCTATTGCGTCACAGCGGTAGTTATGTATTCTGCACAGAAAACCAAGAACACTTGTTAAAAACAATCGGACCCATGTATCCTGACTTCTTAAAGCAACAAGAAGAAAAACAGAAGCAAACAGAGGAAGCTGCGGCTCAAGCCGCACTTGCCCAAGCAGCAGCCGCAGTAGCAGCAGAAGCTAAACCTGCTAAGAAAAATGTTAAAAAAGAAACAGCAGTAGCAAGTCGTAAAAAGAAATAAAAAGGCCCCGAAAGGGGCTTTTTAATGGGTCTACTAAATACTGTAACATGAGAAGATAATATGAGTTGGTACAGACATAAACCACAAAAATATCCACCCCCACCAAAAAATCCAGTTCCTGAAAACAGATCCCCTAAGAACTAAGTACGATAAATACTTCATGGATATCAAAACACTTGAGTCTTTTAGACTATCAGACGCTATTACATTTCACGATGAACTCAATCCCAAGCTATGGGCTGGGATGCATTTACGACCTGAGGTTAAAAAGCAATTGAAAAACATTGCTGACGACTTTATGGATGAGTTAGGTATTAATGGTTTAGACATTGTGGATGTAACAGTAAGTGGATCAAACGCAGCATACAGTTATACTCCCCATAGTGATTTAGATTTACATCTATTAGTTGATATGAGTGATATGCCCAATGATGAGGTGTACAAAGAACTATTCAACGCTAAAAAGAACATATACAATGATAGCCATAATATTACTATTCATGGTGTTCCTGTAGAAGTTTATGTACAAGATGCTAGTCAACCCGTAGTTAGTTTGGGTGAGTATTCTATCAAGAACGATGATTGGATCAGACTTCCAACAAAGCGTAGAGCAAATTTTGATCAAACTGCTACCAAATCAAAGTACAATAAGCTATTAGAATTTATAAATCTAGCATTACAATCAAGAAGTTTAGGTAAAATTACTAAAGTAGTGAAGAAGATTAAACAATATAGACAAGCAGGATTAGATAAAGGTGGCGAGTTTGGCCCTGAGAATCTAGCTTATAAAGCATTGCGTAGTCAGGGTTACATCACTAAGTTGTACGACTTGAGAGACAAGTTACATAGTGAAGTATTGACGATTGAGAACATGTATCAAGACCCAGTTAAGATACAAGAAGAAAAAAACAAAATTCCATCTAAAGTATATCACGTTACCCTTGCTAGTAACTTAGATAGTATCATGAAAGCTGGATTACGACCACAAGTTGGCGCTCGGTCAAATAAGATTACCGGTGAACAATCGGCTATCTATTGTTTCCCTGATAAACATTCAGTAGAAAATGCTATGATGAATTGGTTAGGTGATGAGTTTGATGAAGATGAAGAATTAGCATTACTAGAGATTGATACACGAAACTTGACAGGTGAGTATACACCAAATGCTGAGTTTGAAATCGCCATTACATCATTAATCCCTCCCAATCGTATCAAAGTATTGTCTAGCCTTGAAGAAGATTATGATCCAAACGGTCCTCCACCGGGGCCAGAGTTTAAACCAACAATGCCTAAGGGCACTGTCAGAGTAGATGTAAGTGATGTGTATGATTGGTATAAGTTAGGTCAACATATCAGTAACCTCAAGGGATTAGGGCATCACGATTTTGGTAAAGGACCTCCAAGTACCATAATGGCATTTGGTAGTGAACCAGAAGAACACAAATACATTAAAGACTTGGAAAAGACAGGGTTATCTACAACTGACATCGATCCAGTTGATCCTAATCAACCCAAAGGAATGAAGCGTCAGAAAGTTGATCCTACATTCAATGTAAATGAAGGGTTCGATCAGCCTTATCCACTCAAGTGGGAAAAGAGTGAATATGGTGATGTTGACGCATTAGCCAAATTACCAGATGGTAGTCCACTTAGCATCATGTTTAACAAGCAGACAAATGATGAAGGTGATGAAGCAGTTCAAGTGGAATTCTACAGGAACAACAGTCAAGAAGTTACTGGTGAAGGTGACGCAATGCGTATTTTTGCTACTGTACTATCTGCTATACAACAATATGTCAAAGAACACAAACCTGCAAGATTGACCTTCTCAGCAAGCAAAGAAGTAGAACAGGATCAAAATACTGAAAGCCGGGCTAAGTTATACGACCGATTAGTACAGCGTTATGCTAAGGCTTGGGGTTATAGAGCATATAGGGCAGATAGTGGTAATCTAGTTACATACGAATTGGCTAGAATGAGAAATGTAGCGGAAGATGAAACACTTCAATATGCTGCTGAAAAAACACCAGCGGTAAATCCGTACGGTGGAATTAAAGATAGGCAATATCGTGGTGGAATATCAGAAGCCTCTGGTTATATCCCAAGTGAAAAAGAGAAAAACGATCCTCGTTTTAAGACAGCATTAACAGTAGATGTTAAGCCTGACAGTATCAAAAAGAACGCAAAAGCATTCTATTGGAAGACTAGTAGAGCAGGTATTCCACCGACAGCGAAACCCTCTGGCAAATTCTGATTGTATCGTATTTTGATAAATACTACATATATTTGGAATTCCCATGAAAATCAATCAAATCATCATTAATGAATCTAGCTCGGGTACCTCAACAGCCGGTTCAGTTGCTACTTTTGCCAAACCGTTAGGTGAAGTACAAAAGCGCATACCCGTAGAAAATAACAAACTAAAGAAAAAAGGTCCTTACGCTAATAGTC
>Ga0209599_10001398_pt1 | contig 11621 bp, 10 predicted proteins | sample Shrwel_input2_FT_FD_187534 | JGI IMG/M metagenome (GOLD analysis project Ga0209599, IMG submission 187534) | Subsurface microbial communities from deep shales in Ohio, USA - Utica-3 well 1 S input2 FT (SPAdes) (version 2) ... | reverse complement strand
GTAATGTGTAAATCAGGGTGTGTCATATATGTTACCTTAAGTTGACAATCTTAAATTGCCGGCCACTGAAATTCTATACTCGTCGGATGTATAAAATGGATTGACACTGTGGTTCAAGTGCGAGGGAAATAATGCAATATTGCCTTCGAACTCCTTATCTACATTAAGTGTGTAGTGTTGCATCTGCCCAAGTACATTTACATAATGGAATGTAAATTTACTAGTACGTGTCGGGCCACTTTTTATTTCAGGAAAAACTTTTTCTTCTTCCTTCAAATCATACGGTATACTAATCCATATAACAAAGCTCATAATTCCAGTATGCGTGTGAGGCGGGTTAAATTCATGCTTCTTTTGGAAATTTACCCACAAGTCCGTCAGTCTTAATTGCTTAGGAGTTGAAACATTGAATTGCTCGTCGAGAGCTTGGAAGTAATTCCATTTTTCATTATACAACGATGCCACGTATAATAGAAAGGGTTCCAAAATAGGTATGCAAGAATCTAAACCAAACTCGTGACTAACATGCCCCAATAATAAATTTCGATAATCAAATTCTGAATCAAAATTATTTTCCATCATACGTTTAATTTCCGTATTTAAGGCAAGCATAATGTCCTTTGGTACTTGTGCCAGCATAACTCCGTAAGTTGGCAGTTCCCGGAAATCGACTAGTATTTTATCAGGTGTTTGGGTCATTAGAGTCTTGTTTGTAGTAACTTATATATCATGATTATGCTCTAGCACCGCTTGTTTTAGATAAATTATTAAACTGAAGGAATTTTATATGCTAAACAAACACATCAAAAAAATCGTAGTCTTAGGCGGAGGATCTGCTGGATGGATGACTGCCGCTACACTTATTAGATTTTTTCCAAATAACGATATCTCAGTAATCGAAAGCCCGGATGTTCCAATTGTAGGTGTAGGTGAAAGCACCCTTGGGGGTATACGTCACTGGACTCATGCCCTGGGTATTGATGAAAAAGATTTCATGGAATACACCAATGCATCTTATAAATTAAGCATTAAATTCACAGATTTTTACGACAAGGATTACGGATCTTTTCACTATCCATTTGGTGGCCCGATACTTACCGATGCTCCCGAAGGATTAAATGAATGGCCTGCAAAGAAAATTTTCTACCCAGAAACTCCTGTGGAAGACTATTGCAGAACATACTATGCACAAATGCCCTTAGTCGAAGGCAACAAATATAGTCGTAATGAAGACGGCGATATCGACGGCTTTAGACCAGACACCGATGTAGCTTATCACTTTGATGCTACATTATTTGGCCAATGGCTCAAGGAAAGATATTGCATACCACGCGGCGTTAAACATATATCTGATACAGTTGTTAGTACACCAACTAACGAAGACGGTATCGAAAAGTTAATTTTAAAATCGGGCGAAGAAATTACTGCGGATCTTTTTGTCGATTGCACCGGTTGGAAGAGCATGTTGCTAGGCGATGCATTGAAAGAACCCTTTACATCATATGCTGATATTTTGCCAAACAACAGAGCATGGGCTGTGCAATTACCATATGTTGATGCTGAGAAGGAATTAGAACCGTATACTAACTGTACTGCAATTGGTCACGGCTGGTGCTGGAATATTCCACTATGGAGTCGCTTGGGAACTGGCTACGTTTATAGCGACAAGTTTATTAGCCCAGAAGATGCTAAAGAAGAATTTAAAGAATATTTAATGAGTAGCAAAATGACTGTTCCTAGAACTAGAGAGCAGGTAGATGCTTTAGTATTCAGAGATGTTCCTATGCGTATTGGAATCCATGAAAGAACTTGGGTTAAGAACGTAGTTGCTATTGGATTGTCTGCTGGTTTTATCGAGCCACTAGAATCTAATGGTTTGTTTACTGTCCACGAATTTTTAATGTTATTGGTATCTGCTTTAGAGCGTCCACATATTGCACAATGGGATCGTGATGGATACAATACTGCGGCATTGTCAATTTTTAGAAATGTGGCAGAATTTGTCGCTATGCATTATGCATTAAGTGCTCGGAACGATACTAACTATTGGCAAGCTATTTCTAATAAAACATTTAGCCCTGAAATGGTTAAAAGATTACCTACGATTAATCGAGGATTTGCAGACTTAGTTGATAAAAAATTCTTCCATTTTGGTCACTTGGGCAGCGGTGGTATTCACTGTGTTGCTACAGGTTTAAACTATATGGTTATGAATCGTCTGAATATTATCCACGCAGAATTTATGTATGGTAATAATCCAAAAAGACACCTTGATGAATTTGTGTTTAGACGAAAGTTCTTGCAAGCAAAATGGCAAGCGGCTGCTGACAGATCTCCTACGTTATTCCAATACTTAAAGGATAACGTTTATGGTAACTGATTTGTATCCGTTATTTGCTAGTCCTGTTATAACAGTAGACCACGACGATATTAAAATTGACGAGGTCATCCAATACTGTAAAACTCAATTAGAATACAAAATCAATAAAGGCGGTAATTTTACCAGCCTCAATACTGATGTGCTTGCATTAGATGCGTTTTCTAAAATAAAAGAGCTTGCTCTTAGCGCCATAAAAGTATATACTAAAGAAGTTATGCAATGGGCAGATGGGCCTGAATTCTTTATTACCCAATCTTGGGTTAATAAGAATCCAACAGGTACAACACATCATGAACACTATCATCTTAACACATTATTCAGTGGAGTTTTTTATTTAGAAACAGCTACACCAGATTATATTTCATTTTTTAGTGGTAAACAACCTTACATGAAATTCTATGAAGATGAAAAAAATATGTGGAATAGTGATAGGTATGATATGTTAGTAAAGCCCGGACGATTTGTAATATTCCCTGCTAGCATTTTGCATAGTGTAGGAGAAAATCTTGCACAGCATGAAAGAATTAGCTTGGCCTTTAATGTGTTTGTTAAAGGACAAATTGGAAGCAAAGAACATTTAACTTATTTGGAATTATAAAATATGAAAAGAAATACTGCATTTTTAATCAACGGTGGCGCAGGTAGAGTGTTATGCTCAATTCCTGCATTCGAGCTATATGAAAAAGAACACCCAGAAGATGATTTTGCTATTATTGTGGAAGGATTCTTGGATCTTTTTAAAGGACATCCAACGTTATATAAACGTGCATACGAGTTTGGGCATCGCAGATTGTTTGAAGACAAATTAAAAAGCATGAATTTTATTTCCCCAGAACCTTACCAAGTATGGGAATACTATAATCAGCAAGCGTCTATATCGCAAGCATTTGATATTGCAATTAATAATCAAGGTGTACGACCACTGCCTAAGCCAACTATCGAACTAACAACAGAAGAAAAGTTGGGTGGTATAGAAACTCTTAAAAATATAAGAAAAGATTTTAATAATAAGAAAGCAATCGTATTTCAACCATTTGGACGTGGGTCAAATGTACATAACACCCATATAGATAATGGTGGCCGCTCGTTCTTGCCAGAGCATGCTGCTAAATTAATCAAGCGATTACAGAAAAAGTACTGTGTAATTGTCATGGACGAAAAACAAATTGATTTTAAAGCACTAGGCTGCGAAGAAGCTGTAGTTCAACTAACAAATATGACACTACGCAGATGGATGGGTGTTATTGCTGCTTCTAGTTACTTTATTGGTTGCGACAGTGTCGGACAACATATGGCGTATGCACTAGATATACCTGCTACTGTTGTATTGGGTTCAACCTTTAAAGAAAATGTATCGTATGATGCTAAGAAAATGTCAATTATTGACTTAGGAGAAGGTAAGAAAATGTATAGCCCTATCCGCATGTGTCACAACGAAATTGCAGATGTTAATAATGAAAAATTAATGCAGTTAACTGACAAAGACTATGATAAGATTATTTCTAGTATCGAATCTAGTATTATAAAAGTATAACGGAATTTACATTCGAGATGACTATGAATAAAAAACCAGTATGGATTGCTAGCATTGCCCGTGGACATAATGCTAGTGTATGTTTACTTAAAGATGGAGAAATTGTATTTTCTATCGAAGAAGAAAGATTGAGCAGACACAAGTATGACGGCGGGCCGTATGCTTCTATGATTAAAATCTTAGATTATACTAAAGAATTAGATTATCTTGTAATTGCTCATACACAATCATTGGCCGATACTGCTGGCAAAGTCGACTTTACAGGTGACGATGTGTATACCGGACTTGCTAGAAAACTGGGACTTATCCGCAGAAAAGAAAACATCTATAATCACCCCCAAGTCATTGACATGAGTCACATCCACCACAAGTTACATGCGGCTTGTGCATTCTATCGAAGTGGCTTTAAAGATGCTGTTGCTGTTATTGTAGACGGAGCAGGAACCTTTTTACCACTATCTGTAAATGGAGAAAATGTAATTGGGTGGGAGACTGAAAGCATTTATAAGTGTGCATATCCTAGCGAATTTGAAACATTATACAAACACATAGGTGTGCGTGGCCCGAGCCCAGGACAACTAATTAAAGATTTCGATAGCAGTATGTACGACGAGCCTGGAAAGACACATCAGGCATTAATTACAGACCGTGCAGGTGTTACTAAAGTTTACGAAGCAGTTACTCAATATTGCGGCTGGAGTCCTATTGAGGCTGGAAAAACTATGGGACTGTTTCCTTACGGAAAAGATAATCCTGCTATTCCTCCATTGTTTGACAACAGTAGCATTGCTCCGCTTGCCAATAGAAATTTAATTGTTCCTACATATCCTAATGCTGCGGTTGTTAATATTGGATTATTTGATTACTTAAACTATCACGATAGCAACGATGTTACATTGTTAGAAAATAGAAGAGATTTGGCGTATGCTTGTCAAACTCAAACGCAGGATCAAGTTGTTAGGATAATTCGTAAAGCAGTTGAAATGTCTGGCAACAAGAATGTTGTGTTAAGCGGTGGATACGGATTAAACTGTGTTGCCAATTATCACTATTTACAAGCATTGAAAGACGAAGGAATCAATTTTTACGTTGAACCTATTAGTAATGATGCAGGTACTGCAATTGGTGCTGCCTTAATGCACTGGTACAAACTTACAGGATCTAAGCACATAGGTGCGCATAATACATTATACTTAGGCCCTAGCAATAACTATACAGTTGAACAAGTACTAGATATAGCATATCAGCCTGGTGTCGAAATACAAGATGCCACCTATAATGATATTGTCAACTTGTTAACTAAGAAAAATATTGTAACAATGTTCCAAGGTTCCAGTGAAAACGGACCACGTGCGCTAGGCAACAGATCAGTAATGTTTGATCCGCGATTTGTTGATGGCAAAGACTATGTTAACGAAGTTAAACATCGTGAATACTTCCGACCATTTGCTGGTAGCATTTTAAAAGAGTATGCTAAGGAATGGTTTGACCTGCGTGGCATGGAAGATAGTCCTTTTATGATGTATGCTGTAAATTGTCAGCCAGGTATTGCTGAAAAGATTCCAAGTATTATTCACGTAGACGGTACTTGTCGTATACAAACAGTAACAGAAGAACAGAACTTCCACTATTATAATTTAATCAAAGAGTTTCACACTGTAACAGGATGCCCTATCTTGTTTAATACTAGCTTTAATCTAGGTGGCGAGCCATTAGTTGAAACTTTAGAAGATGCGATATGGACTTTAAAAAATTCTGATATTGATTATTTGTTCTTACCTGAGTTTAATAAATTACTAACTGTAAAAAAATGATTAAACAATTTGAAACTTTTACGGATAACTGGCTGCATACTCAAGCAAAGGAACAGCTATTAAATCCTGGCTTGGATTGGAATTTTCCTACATTCGGAGCAAGTGATACAAATTTAGAAAATGCTTGCTTTGGAAGATGTGCATTCAATCTAAGTAATAATCATGTTAATTGGAACAGAGTCGAATCTCTAACATATGTGTTTGATAGCTGGTTGGATCGCAATAAAGATTGGTTTAGGATCGAAAGTCTTGGCCGCTGTATGATGAATTTTTACGCTAACGGTCAACAAACTGCATGGCACACTGATAATCAATACAATATACCAGGATTATATAGTTTACTGTATTATGTAGATGATAGTAGTGGCGGCACTGAGTTTGAAAATCAAGTAGTATTACACAAAGAAAATACTGGTGTATTTTTTGATTCGTTTTTACGACATAGACCCATTGCTGCTGTACATCCTAGACGTATAAGTGTTAGCTGGGTTATGAAAGGAACTATTATAAATGGTTAAACATTTTAATAACATGTTGCCTACATGGTTACATAGCAGAGTATTGAATCAAACGTTGAATCCATCGATATCATGGCATTTTCCAGGCAACGGAGGATATCACGGCGACATTGATAAATCGTGCTTTGCTGCCATGATGTTCGATGAAGAACGAAATTATGTAGATTGGCAAAATGTAGAATCTTTAAAGTATGCACTAGACTACTGGGTAGATGCAAATAAAGATTGGTTTAAATTTGACAGATTAAACCGATGTATTCTAAATTTTTATACACCTGGTATGACTATCGGGTGGCATACTGATCATGCCAGAGATGATCACTTTACATTAATTTACTATATTAACGATGCCGATGGCGGCACTGAATTTAAAGACATAAAAATACCGCATGTAGAAAACAGCGGTATTTTATTAAAATCAAAGGACTCACATAAAAATATGGAGTCCTCTGTTCCGCGACGTATAAGTGTCGCTTGGGTTATTGTCGGTAAACTAATTTAAGGATTAGTTGCTTTACCCCATTTGTCATCTGGATTCCATGGCGGAGTTGGCCAAGGTATTCCTAAATGGCTTTTTAGCTTACTCAAGTCTAACGTATCTGTAATATCTCTAAGTTGTTGACGATATGCTGTCCAAGCTGCTTTTTCTTCAGTTGTCAAATCTGCGTCAGCTAATTGAGTCCAATCGCTGACTACAAATCTGTGCAATCTTTGACCGTGAATCCATCTACGATATTTTTCAGCAGGGGATACTTCTGTAAAGATCCATTCTTGTTCAATAGTACCGTCGGGTTTTTTAACAATATCTCCGGGCGTTACTTCTTCCCATTCTTCTTGAGCAGGAAATTCAGCATTTTTAATTTCGACAAGATTTCTAGTAGCAAGTAATTCTGGTGTAAGATCTCGATACTGAATAACTCCTGGATTTTCAGGTGAAACTATCGCAAATAAATGACGAACGTTTTCCTCAATCAGCGGCGGGCCGCTTGGCTCGCCATCTTCATCTACATATGTATATAACATTCAACTAATCTCCATTTCTATTTTAGGATTGTCCGCTAGGGTAGCATCGTCCAGTAGTTGGCCAAACAATACGCACTGCGCCTTTGCCGCCGAAGCCGCCACCGTGTGAAGTTCCAGAACCACCACCACCACCGCCATAACTGCCACCGCAGTTATAACCGTGTCCTTGGCCGTTACTCCACGGTTCTCCTGGCACTCCTTGCTCTCCACCTGAGCCGCCACCGCCGCCTGAACCAGTCTGGTGAGTTGCCGGAGCTCTATTATTTCCGCAAGTTCCATTAACGCCTTGTCCTGTAATACCAGTACCGCCACCACCACCTGTTCCGTATGTAGAACTATGGTGCGAACCAGCTGAGCCACCACCGCCATAACAACCAGTATGGCCTGAATTACTGTACCAGCACTGGTTTGGACCGTATCCGCCACCGCCACCACCACCGCCTGCGGTGTTGGGGAATGTAATTGTACCTGGACCGCCACCGCAAGTACCAGATCCGCCGGCAATACAGCCGCAGCCACTGCAACAACCGCAATGTCCACCACCACCGATAACACCTGGGAAGCATGAATAGCCGCCTGACGCTTGACTCCAGCATCCACCGTTACCAACTTGAACAGTATAACCTGATCCTGGGCTAACGCCTACGTTATTTGCATAAGAAAGACCACCACCGGCTCCGCCGCAAACAGCCCAACCATAATATCCACCACCACCGCCGCCGATAACAGCAACGTTAACTGCACTAACTCCCGGAGGAGCAGTCCATGTATATGCGGCAGTGCCGCCAGCTGCGCCAGCTTGTGTACCTTCGTATAATGCTTGACCAGGTGCAACATAAACTGCACCATAAAATGCTGCGGATTGAACCACGCACAAGCATTGGAAACACGCACATGCTACGCAAGCACAGCACAATGCTGCTTGGCCACTGGTTTGTAAATAACCCAATGTGCCGAGCGATGTTAAGCTAGATGCAGTAACGTTACTAGCTAATGTAGTACCTTGCACACAGCAAGCCACTGTAGTATTAGCACAAACTGAACAGTTAACGTTAAAGTTACTTGGGTTGTAAACATAAGCATCTGCTGAGGCAGTTGCGCCCCATAACCATGTTGGTTGTCCAGGATTTCCACTCCAGTGGAATGCCATGTAAGTACTATCGTTATTTAATTTATTGGCTTGTGCCGCTGTTCCACCAATACTCATACCTGCTGCTGTACCAGTAAAGTTAGTAGCAGTGAATGTAGGGCTTGCACCGCTTTGAATATCTTGCGGCAAGTTAAGTGTGATAGCGCCAGTGGCAGCACTAACTGTAATTCTGTTAGTTGTACCTGTTAAGCTCAACACACCTGCGTTAGTCAATGTAACAGATCCACTAGGACCAGTAATTGTACCGCCGCCAGACATACCTGTACCAGCACTAACTGATACACTTGTTAAAACACGATTATTTGTATCTGTTACTGAGCTACTAAAGCTACCAGTAGTTGCACTAATGCCAGCGCCAAATGCGCCTGAGCTTGCAACGTTTAGTAAGCCACCTGCACGAATATTTTCACTAACGCCCAGACCACCTGTAACTACTACAGTACCACTGCCAGTCGTAGTACTACCAATGTTGGCAGTAAAACTAGTTTGTGCATTGGCTGCAAGTGTTGTAAATGCTCCACTAGCTCTAGTAGTCGGGCCAATACGCATGTTATCGATATCGCCAGTTCCGCCTGAACTAATTGTAATTGTATTGCTACCTGTAGTAGTATGACTCTGGTTATTTGCTCCAGTGTTTGCTACAATTGCGCCAGTGAACGTTGCTGTACTGTTTGCAGCCAGCGTTGTGAATGCACCAGTGCTTCTAGTAGTTGCACCAACACTCACATTATCCATTGTACCAGCGCCAGCACTAGTAATAGTAACAGCACCAGATCCACTTGGAGTTAGTAAAATATTAGCGTTACTTGGATTAAATTGGATGTTGCCACCGTTACCCAGTATGCCGCCGTTAGCAGTTAATAATCCACTAAAAGTACCACCAGTTCTGGTGATATTCGCACCTTCGTTGTTAGTAACAATATAGCTAGCACCATCCGACACTACTGTAAATGATGCATTGTGTGGAATTGTGATAGTTGCAGCCGTTGCAAACCCGTTACCTGAAAAAGTTCCAGACGGTGTTGCCAGTGTTACGTTTCCACCTGTTGAATTGTAAAAACTTTGATTCCAACCAGTAGCGTAAGCTGGAGTAACTAATGTGACTTGGTAGCCAGTTGCGCCAGTTAATGTCATTATGCTACCATTAATAGCATATGTCATAACTGTTGCGCCGCTAACAGTTAAGTAAAGTGATACCGTATTATAACGTGCCATGTTTTATTCCTAATCCTTATGATGTTGCTGTTTCAATACCATAAACTGTACAGCCAACGTTGGCCGCACTTGTATATACTACTATATTTAGTCCAGCATTAAGAACCAAACCTGTGCGTTCAAATACACCTAGTGGAACAATTACTGTATCATATTCAATGTATTCTTGTATGTTTGGGGTAGCAGTTGACGAAATTGCCATACGCATTGTAATTGCGCTGGTATTCCTGTTGGTCAGCGACACGTTAAGAACAGTATACTGCCCGGTAGGAACCGTATAAACTGTTGTTAATGTTGTTTGTGCTATTGCCGAAACGCCTAATCTTCCTGTTGCCATGTTTTATTTCTCCATTATCTTGATAAAAAGAATCCAAGGGCAACCGGAGCTCCGTCTATGCCGCCTGTGAAATTCATCTTTGCTGTTACTCTTAGTTGTCCACCGCTTGTTGTAGATATTGTATTATTAGCAATATACACAACACCTGCCGTTAGTGTATTTACGTTCAATTGGCTTAAACCACCACCAATTTGGGCAGTAATGTAAGATTTAATTGCTCGCTGTGTGGGCAAAATATTGTCACTGTTAGCAGTAAAATACGGGTCTGTACTAAATTGCGTAATTGTAGCTGAACCAACACCTAAGCTCAAACCGCTCAATTGCAAGGATTGTAGTCCTGACAAGTTAAACGCATTGGCATTCAATGTAGCTGTACCAGTTGCCTGTTGTACTCCGAACAAGTTACCAACGTTAAAGTTACCGTCTTGGTCAGTACTTGTAAAGAATACACGTCCACCACCAGTAGCTTCTGTTTGAGCTGAAATACTAGATTTTGACGGGTCAACAAACGGGTAGTTAGTGCTTGCCTGATTACCAGTTCCAATGTACAAGAAGTCATGTCCAGTTAATCGAACTTGGCTATACTTGATAGTTATTGTCATCAAGTCACCGTATGCAGGTGCATTTAATACAGTTAGTGAAGGACTAATCTGGAATGTTGCAGAATAGTTGCCTTCTCCTCTTGGCTCCAACGCTAAAATATTACTAATAGTTACCAGTTTATAGTACTCGCCAGGAATACTATTAAACACTATGTTAGATCCAGCTTGTGGAATTTCAGACAAGTCATTTACACTGATAAAGTTTGTTGCTTGATAGAAATCAGCATATCCATCACCAGTTAGTAGAGCAGATGCAGTTGTCTGCAATGTTCCACGGTTAGTAAATGTTGGATTACCTAATGCACCGTCGCCCATACGAGCTCTTAGTCCAGCAGTAATAACCTTGTTTGGATCCGTTTGAGTTACAATCGGAGCAGCACGGTATGTAGCTGTAGAACTAGTTCCAGTTGATAAAATTATCGCTGTAGAACTTCCTGCTGTAGCACTTACTTTAAATTGTAATCCAGTAATAGTTGATCCAATTACATAGTAAGTTGTATCAGTTAACAGACCGTATGCATCTAATCCTGTAAACTCAATTGGTTGACTATCAACTAAATTCGATACTTTATCAACAGTAATTAAGTTTGTTGTTACAGTGGTTGCTGTAACTGTGCCTTTTGGATATCCGGAACCCGGTTCTATAACACGAGTCTCTAGTAATGTTCCAGCAACAGCTCTCATTCTTCCTAGTGCTCTTGCACCAGTCAGGATAGATGCGCCAATTTGTCCGCTTGTTGCAGAAACGCCAACCCATATAGGATTGTTACTTGGATTACCAAATGCAATTCCGGACCATGCGCTAGATGAAGGCATAGCTTGTACTGTCCAGTTAACTCCGTCTGGGCTAGTAGCACATACTGTTGTTCCTGTTGCAATAGCAAAGAATAAACCTTGTCCGTAACGTACTTGAGTCCATGTATAAGTTGAACTTAAAATACTTGTTGTTGTGCCAGTTGCACTTGGAGCATTTGTCCAGGTTAAACTTGCATCAATACTATAAGCCACTCGTCCAGAAGTTGCTAGTGCAACAAATCGGCCGTTACCG
>Ga0209599_10001396_pt1 | contig 11623 bp, 10 predicted proteins | sample Shrwel_input2_FT_FD_187534 | JGI IMG/M metagenome (GOLD analysis project Ga0209599, IMG submission 187534) | Subsurface microbial communities from deep shales in Ohio, USA - Utica-3 well 1 S input2 FT (SPAdes) (version 2) ... | reverse complement strand
ACCGTGCGGATGATACCCATGCGGCGGACGAAATTGTCCGCACGGTCAAAATTAAACATCCCAAAGGTTACATGGATTTAAGCCGGGGTTATCTTGACAGCCAGACCCCGGTGGACCCGCAAGACCTGCCATTCGAATTTTTTATGAATCGTTTTCGTTTGCTGGAAGCCTGTCCAAAAGCTGACTTTACCGCATATACCGGGTTGCCTGTCGAAACCGTGGCAGCAACACTTGCCCGGGCCACGCAGTTAGGTTTAGTTAGCGAAACCGCGCAGCATTGGCAGATCACTCCGCACGGAGTGCGCTACCTCAATGAGCTGCTGCAAATGTTTTTATAACACCGGCGAACTTGCTGGTTTCACCCACCGAACAATACGCAATAAACAGGGGAATTCATGACTTTAAAACTGCAACTGCTGACCATTGCCGTCTCAGCCGCGTTATTGGCGGGCTGCAATAAAGCCCCGGAACAAGCGGTCAACCCGGCAACGCCCGCTGTGGCGGCCCAAACGGCGCCAGCGACTGCGCAAACTGAATCCGCCCGCGCCAACGCCTTTTTTGACCAGTATTTTATGGACACGGCGGCGTTAAGCCCGATGGCGCTGACCCATCTGGGTATCAAACAGGACTACGACAAGTGGGACCAGCTGACTGACGAGCAAAGCGACAAAGAGCTGGCGCTGACCAAAAAAGCCCTGGCGGATTTAGCCCAGTTTGATGTCAGTAAACTCGATACTCAGACCGCTTTAAGCTACCAGCTGTTTAAACAACAACTGGAACAAGATATCGCCAACGACAAATGGCGTTATTACAATTACCCGGTGAATCAGATGTTTGGCATGCATTCCGGCGTGCCGTCATTACTGATTAACCAACACCAGATTGACAATGAAGCCGATGCCAAAGCCTACATCGCGCGCTTAAACGGTATCCCGCAGCTGTTTAAACAGCTGGAAGCGCAGCTTAGCAAACGCGCGGAACTTGGCATTATTCCACCGAAGTTTGTCTTCCCGCTCGCCATCCAGGCCAGTCAGAATATTATTCAGGGCGCCCCTTTCACTGCCGGCGCAGACAGCACTTTGCTGGAAGACTTCCGTAATAAAGTCAACAAACTGACCCTGGATGATGCAGCCAAACAATTATTGATAAAAGAAGCCGAAGTGGCACTGACCAGCAGTGTGAAACCGGCTTATGAAAGCCTCATCGCCTATTTAACCGCGCAGGAAAAACAAGCCGGGACCGACGATGGCGTCTGGCGTTTTAAAGACGGCGAAGCCTTCTACAATATGGCGCTGGAGCGTACCACCACTACCAAAATGACCGCTGAGGAAATCCATCAGCTGGGTCTGGCGGAAGTGGCCCGCATCCATGCAGAAATGCAGGCCATTATGCAAAAAGTTGGTTTTAAAGGCGACCTGCAGGCATTTTTTGCTTTTATGCGCGATGATGCGCAGTTTTATTATCCGGATACTGCCGAAGGCAAAGCCGCCTATTTAGCCGAGGCCACCCGGTTAATTGACCATATGAAATCGCAGCTCGACAGCTTGTTTCTGGTGAAGCCCAAAGCCGATTTAATTGTCAAAGCTGTGGAACCGTTTCGCGAACAATCGGCCGGCAAGGCCTTTTACCAGCAGCCGTCAATGGACGGCAAAAGACCCGGCACTTACTACGCCAACCTGCACAATATGAAAGATATGCCGAAGTATCAGATGGAAGCACTGGCTTATCACGAAGGTATTCCGGGCCATCATATGCAAATCGCTATCGCACAGGAGCTGGGTGATTTACCGAAATTCCGTAAATTCGGCCGTTACACCGCTTATGTCGAAGGCTGGGGTCTGTACACAGAGCTGCTGCCAAAAGATATCGGCCTGTATCAGGACCCCTACTCCGACTTTGGTCGTCTGGCGATGGAACTGTGGCGCGCCTGCCGCTTAGTGGTGGACACCGGTATCCATGCGAAAAAATGGACCCGTGAACAGGCCATTCAGTATCTGGCCGACAATACCCCAAATGCCCGCACTGAAGCCGAAAATGCCATTGAACGGTATATCGTGATGCCATCGCAGGCAACGGCTTACAAAATTGGCATGATCAAAATTGTCCAGCTGCGCGATAAGGCCAAAACTGCGCTGGGCGAAAAATTTGATATCCGCGAGTTCCACGATGTGGTGCTGAAAAACGGCGCGGTGCCGCTGGATGTGCTGGAGGCGTTGGTGGATGCTTATATCAAGGGCAAACAAAGCGTTTAACGACGCCAGTTAGCTGCTGTCATTTTAGCCCCGGCCTATGTGCCGGGGTTTGTTTTTCGGACTGCAGCAATTGTGCTGGTTCAATCCCGGTGAACTGCTTATGCTGAAAATCCGAAAACCTGAAAACCTGAAAACCTGAAAACCTGAAAACCTGAAAACCTGAAAACCTGAAAACCTGAAAGGACTTTGCATGCTGATCCTGCACTTATACAACCCGGAAACCGACAGCTGGCAAACCGGAGATCTGGCCCTGCTGCAACTGCCGCTGCATGGCGATCAGAAAGCCTGGATTGATTTATCTGCCGCGAGCACTGCCGAACAGCAACAGGTCCTGAACCGGTTTGAGATCCATCCGGTGATCGCCGAAGACTATCTGCGTGAACGCCATCCGCCCAAACTGGAAGCCTATGATGGTTTTACCTTATTGATTTTGCGCGCTTTTGCCGGCGAAAGTTTTCACGAATATCCCGGCCATGCCCAGCTCAGTCTGCTGTTTTCCAATCAGGTGTTGTTATTTAAATGCCAGCTGCCGGCCGAAACCGGACATTACAAAATAAACCCGTTTGATGTACGTCGTCCGATCACGCCGATTAAAGAATGGGTGAAAAGTTACATCCATGCCGTCTCTGCCAGTTACCTGGAGAAACTGATTAATTTTGAAGATGAACTGGGCGAATTTGAAGATGCGATGCTGACCCATGGTGATGACCATAAAATGAGCCGGATCATGCGCTTTCGTTCGGTATTCCGTAAGCTCGACCGCAATCTGGCCTATCAGAAAGAAATGTTTGCCGATTTGCTGACGCCGGATGACAGCACCCCTGGCGTCATGTCGCAGTTTGAACTGGTCGAGCTGCGCGATTTTTATGAGAAATTTGAACGGCTGCACTCGATGACCCAAATGTATTATGACCAGCTCGGTGATTTGGTCAGCAGTTATATGTCAACGTCCTCGCATCAGATTAACGAACGGATGAAGGTCCTGACGATGATCTCAGCGGTGTTTATTCCACTGACATTTATTGTTGGCGTCTATGGTATGAATTTCGACAATATGCCGGAGCTGCATATGCCGCTGGGTTATTTCTGGACGCTGGCCGGTATGGCGGTGATAGCGCTTGCGATGTTGCTGGGCTTTAAAATTAAACGCTGGTGGTAACGGCACCAACGCGGGCAAACTCGAAAAATGCTGTTGAATTGACTATAAAAATGAGACTCAGCTGCGGTATCATCCGCAGCAAATTTTTCCCCACCGGACTCTGTGTAAAAGTCCTGGCCAAAAGGCGCTGATGATGGCTGAAAACCAGCTGCTGGATATCGAAGAGATAGTCCGCGACAGTTTTGACGAGCAGGAAGCCGAGCTGCTCGGGGAGAAACTCAGCCAGCTGGAGCCAGAAGCCATCGCGGTCGCACTCGAAGCGATGCCGCTGGAACAGCGTCTGAGTACCTGGTTGGGCCTGCACCCGGACGAGCAGGTACACGCACTCGGTTATATGCGCGAAGATGCGCGGGAAAACATCTTTAAACAACTGCCCGCCGCTGCGCTGACCGAACTGGTCGAGCGGATGGATGTTGATGATTTAATTGAACTGCTGGATGAACTGCCGGACGCCGTCTATCAGGCAGCCTGCTCCAAACTCGACGCCAGCGAAAAGCTCTGGCTCGCCACCGCCCTGGCCTACACTGACGAACAATGCGGTCGTTATGCCGACCACGATGTTCTGACTATCCGCAACAACGCCAAAGTCCGTGATGCGGTGCGGATGTTTAAAAAACTCAACGAAGACGCCGAATATCAGGATTCCGTGATGGTGGTCGACCGCACCGGCCGTTATGTCGGCCAGTTGCACGGCACCCGGCTGCTGGGCTCGCCGTCACATCTGCCGGTGGTCGAATTTATTGACGAAGACGCGCCGGTGGTTGAAGGCGAAATGGATCTGGACACCGGCTCCGACATCGTCGCCCGCTCCGGTTACAGCGCTTTGGCGGTCGTCGATGACGAAGGCAAACTGCTCGGCCGCATCTCCATCGGTGAAGCGCTGGAAAACGTGCGCCGCAGCCTTGAAGGCCAGTTTATGCACACCGCTGGCCTGGACGAAAACGAAGACTTATTTGCCCCGGTGATCGCCAGCGCCAAAAGCCGGGCGGTGTGGCTCGGCATCAACTTACTGACCGCTTTTCTCGCCGCCTGGACCATTGGCTTATTTGAAGCCACCCTGCAGCAGCAAGTCGCTCTGGCGGTGCTGATGCCGATTGTCGCCAGTATGGGCGGCATCGCCGGCAGCCAGACGCTGACCCTGATCATCCGCGGCCTGGCTTTGGGGCAAATCACGCCGCAAACCTATTGGACGCTGATGCGCAAAGAGCTGGGGGTTGGTCTGATCAATGGCGTGTTGTGGGCGCTGGTGATTTGCGCCGTCACTTATCTGTGGTTTGGTGACTGGATCATCGGCATTGTCATTGCGCTGGCGATTGTCATCAATATCCTGGTCGCCGCCTTTTCCGGTGTGTTAATCCCGGTCTGGCTGGAAAAAGCCCGTATTGATCCGGCGTTGTCCGGTTCCGTGATCCTGACGACGGTGACTGACGTCATCGGCTTTTTTGTCTTTCTTGGCCTTGGTTCGTTATTGTTACTGCCATAGGCAGACAAAAAGGCTGGTTTCTTTTCCGCTGTATGAAAAAAGCCGTCTAAAATCAGGCAATTCCTGAAAAAATTTGCGCGCTTCGGAGTCCGCATGAAAATTGCTGTGTTATCCCGCAATGCCGAACTGTATTCTACCCGTCGCCTGGTAGATACCGCTGTTGCCCGTGGTCATCAGGTTGAAGTGATAGATCCGACCTTGTGTTACATGAACATCAACCATAACGCGTTATCCATTCATTATCGCGGCGTCGCGCTGGAAGGATTTGATGCGGTGATCCCGCGCATTGGCGCTTCGGTAACCTTTTATGGCAATGCCGTGCTGCGCCAGTTTGAAATGATGGGTGTTTATTGCCTCAATACCGCTGCGGCTATCAGCCGGGCCCGCGACAAACTCAATTCAATGCAGCTGATGGCGCGCGACGGCATCGGTTTGCCCGTCACCGGCTTTGCCGACAAACCCGGTGATATTCCGGATTTAATTGAAATGGTCGGCGGCGCGCCGCTGGTGATCAAATTGCTCGAAGGTACCCAAGGGATTGGCGTGGTGCTGGCGGAAACCCGCACTGCGGCAGAGAGTGTGATTGAGGCCTTTATGGGCCTGAACGCGAATATTCTGGTGCAACAGTACATCAGCGAAGCCAAAGGCGCTGATATCCGCTGTTTTGTCGTCGGCAATAAAGTTGTTGCCGCGATGAAACGTCAGGCCAAAGCCGGAGAATTTCGCTCAAACCTGCATCGCGGCGGCACGGCTACGGCGATAAAACTCAGCAGCGCTGAACGCAAAACAGCGCTGCAGGCCGCCAAATGCATGGGACTGTCGGTCGCCGGCGTCGATATCCTGCAAGCCAAAGAAGGGCCGGTGGTGATGGAAGTGAACAGCTCGCCGGGTTTAGAGGGCATTGAAGCCGCTACTGCAGTTGACGTGGCCGGCGCCATTCTGGATTATCTGGAAAGCCAATGCCATAAACAACGGGATCCCCAATGAATGCGCCTGCAGATCTGCCGGAAACAAGCGCCGACCCGATAGCGGAGTCAGCGCCCACATTGCCACCTGAACAACCGGATTTTGTGCTTGGCAACAGTCAGATAGCACCCGGACAACGCCTGGTGGTGGATATCCCTTTTGGTAAGCTCTATACCCATACTGAACTGAATATCGGTGCTCATGTCATTCATGGAAAAAAGCCGGGGCCAGTGCTGCTGATCACCGCCGCATTGCATGGCGATGAAATTAATGGCGTCGAAATTTGCCGGCGCTTGCTGCGTCTGCCCCGACTGAATAATCTCAAAGGCACGCTGATTGTTGTGCCGATCGTCAACACTTATGGTTTTGTCCAGCAAAGCCGTTATCTGCCGGACCGGCGTGATTTAAACCGTAGTTTTCCCGGCAGCGAAAAAGGCTCGCTGGGCAGCCGGATGGCCTGGCAGTTTACCGATCGGATCTTAAAAAAATCGACCCATGTCATTGATTTACACACCGGCGCTATTCATCGCAGTAACTATCCGCAGGTGCGGGCCACATCCAAAGACAAAGTGTCGCTGAAAATGGCAGAGAGTTTTAATGCCCCGATCATTATCAAAGCGGCCAGCCGCGACGGTACCATGCGCGGCACCGCCAACGGCATGGGCATTCCGATTATTCTGTATGAAGCCGGCGAAGCGCTGCGCTTTGACGAGCAGGCCATCAATATTGGGGTGCGGGGCATTGTCAACGTCATGCACAGCCTCGGCATGCTCAGAACCTTAAAACGCCAAGTCAAAACCGGCTCGTTGTTTTCGAAAAAAAGTAGCTGGATCCGTGCCGAACATGACGGTATCGCCCGTTATTATCAGGGATTAGGCAAAATCGTCACAGCGGGCGATGTGCTGGCACATATTTATTCTCCCTACTCCGATTTTGAAGTCGCGGTGCAGGCGCCGTTCAGCGGTATTATTATTGGCCGCAACAACCTGCCGTTGGTGAACGAAGGCGAAGCCTTGTTTCATATTGCCGAAGTCAGTGAACTGGCCGAAGCGGAGAAAACCCTCGATGCGATCAGTGATGAAGTCGACAATGCGATGCCCGCCGTGCTCGGCAACGACTATGGTGTGGTCTGACGGCCGGCATTAAGGCGGTTATTTGGCAATCACTACATCATAAGCGGCAAGGCCTGGCACCCGCTGTTGCAGTTCCGTTTCAATCTGGTCCAGCTCGACCAGCCGGTTACAAAACAGCGCCGACTTGGCTTCCAGTTCCTCGGCTTTGGCATCCAGGCCTAAGTTGATTTTATCCACCAGTTGCTCAACTGGCTGCCAGTCGCGGCTGTCGTTCAGTTCAAAGTTATCGTCGGTTTGTTGCAAGGCATCCCGCAGCGCCTGCCACACCGCGCCGACGGTGTTTTTCGCCAGATTATTCAGGTTGTCCTTCAGTTCACCGTGTAAAAAGGCGTCCATTTCATTCAGGCTTTGCGGGGCCAGATAAAAATGCTCACCGCTTCGGACAAACCGTGACATGATTTGATAGGTGGTTTCGCGGACTAACGCCTGCCATTCTTCCTGTTGCGCTTTGCTGCCGACTCCGACCAGCATACTTTCAATCGCCTGCAGGCCAAGCTCCATGCTGTCCACCGCAATACCCACAACCTGGGGCACAAATTTGCGCATGCCATGGCTGTATTTCTGCAGGACGCGGATGTCTTCCGGCGACAACAGTTGCAGCTCACCCTGAATGAACAGCTGTTGATCATCGTTGATTTGGTATTGGGTCCGATCGGCCGTCAACACGCGGATTTGCTCTGGTGAAATCAGAATGCCGTGGCGAAACGCCATTTTGCATTCACTGGCCGTTACTGCGCCACAGAACCAGAGCAGGCTAAAAACCAGCAGCCCCTTCATGTTCACTCCCGGCGACAATTGATAATAAACACAGCATATCAAGACGATAGCGCTTATGCTGCCTTAAAGATCGCAGCAGAAGCGCTGTTGGTCGGTTTTCTCAGTGTACCCAGGGGTCAATACTGAGTCTGGCGTCAATTTGCAGGATCTTGCTCGGACCATGCTCCCGTTTTACCGGCAAAACATCGGCGCCTAAGCGGAATTCAACGCCGGCAAATAATTCCTGTTTCACCAGCACAACCACTTCAGCCATTTTGCTGATGCGATCAACTTCGAGCAATTTCACATCTTCCATCAGCGCGAGCGCAATCGCCTTCTGGGCTTCAAAGTCGTCCACCATGTACTTCATTTGTTCTAGCACGGCAGGGCTGCGTTCCTGCTGCTTCATCTGTTCCAGACTGCTGCGGATCTGCTCCATTTCCTGCCTGACCATCGCAATGTTCTGTTTCAGTGCCAGCTGCTTTTCCAGCACCGGGTCAATACGCCGGTTCAGGTTTATCGACAGCGTACTTTCTGAGGGCGCGCCTAACACGCCGGTACGCAGCCCCATATCCAGATAAAAACTGCCGCCGACAATTTTCCCGCTCAGTTTATCTTCAGTGCCCGCCAGCACACTGCGGGCACTGACACTGCAATGATTAATTTGTTTACTGGCGTGGAACTCGCCACCACACTCAACCCGGGCATATTGCGCTAGCGTACAATGCACACTGCCGGCAGCTTTGACTACGGTACTGAATTGCTCCTGGGCCGGCTCGGCGGCCGCAAATTGATGACCAATAATGGCGCCGCCGATGTGCACATCGCCACCAGATTCAATCAGCGAGCCTTCCGCCACGCCCTTGATAAAAATATTACCGCCGGCAATGACTTTCATGCTTTCGGTGACATCACCATTAATCACCACGGCGCCTTTAAACTGCACATGACCGGTCGATAAATCGACCTTTTTAACCGCATAGACTTCATCAACGGCGGCACCGGCGTCCAGCACCCGTGGCATGCCGTCGCGGCTGGCGACCAGCAAGTCGGCATCGCTGCTGCTGATTTCAGTGCCTTCGCCAGGTTTCCACTCGACTTGCTGTCCTGGTGGGGCCAGCGTGATATCACCGCGGACCGACACCCCGTCTGTGCCTTTTGTCGGTGGCTGACGGCGCATCACCGGATCGCCGGCCTGCACTGATGGGATAGCGCCAAAATCACGTAAATCGGCTCTGGACTCACTGACCTGCAGTGGTTTATTGCTGCGCGCCGACAACCCGGCGACCAAGGGGGCAAAACTGGCATTCTGGCCAGGCTGCATGATGCGGCCAAGCGCGATGACCTGCTGTAACTTGCTGCCAGGCTCAGCCCGGCTGGCGCTGCCAACCAGCTGCACAATAGCGTCTTTCTGAAAGCCGAAGCTGACGCCCGCTTCCTGCGCCGCTTTGACCAAATCGTTGGCGGACACCGGGTTTCCGCCCCAGGCGGCAATAATCTGTGCTGTTGCCGACATCGCATCGGCCGCTATCTGGATGGATAACACCGCATGACGGCGCTCGGCTACCTTCCGCCGGACCACTACACCTTCCTGTAATTTGCCCAGTTTGACGTCGCCTTGCAGCGCCTGATAATCGGTGAGTAACTGATTGATTTGTTCAGTCAGAAGAAAACAGCGGCCAAAGCCGGCATCCTGTAATGCTTCACGCACGTTTTGTGCAGGGAGATCATGTAATCCGACAGCGACCGCGATTTCGATGAAATCTTCGGTTCTGTTGAATTGCATAGTGACTTTATTCACGACAACATCACATGAAAGGATCTGACAGTGCCGTTACTGAAACAAAAATCCGGCCTGAAAGCAAGTGATTATGCGTTCAGGCCCAGTGGTCCGCGTTCAGATATAGTTTTCCTGATGGACGCGGATAAATAATTCGGTACCCACTTTGGTGTAATCAATTTTGTATTCTTTATTATTCAGTGCCTGCACGAACAACAAAGTTTTTGTCTCACCAAATACATCTGAACTGCCAATATCAACCAGTTCCATGTAACGTTCTTTTGCTTCAATCCGGTTGACCGGGACCGGCTCAGAAAAGATTTTCACGCCGGTGCGGGATACAATGACCACCGGATCTGAATCGCCGTTGATGATCACCAGATCAAGTTTCTTTTGTTTGTGGATTAAGGTGTTCCGGCCGCTGACCAGGAAAGGTCTTTCATATGTACTCATCTGTGCATTCACCAAATCTGCAATGGACTTTTTTGCATTATGTACCAGCGGTTGGGGTGTGTCTAGCCGTTGTTTTTCTGGGTAAAATTCAGCCGTTGGCGATTGAGGATGCGACAAAAGTCCGCCGGACTGCAGTTGGCAATATCGGCCGGAATTAACAAATCTGCCTGCAATAACTGCCGCAGGTGTGCCATGCGCTGACCAAACATGCCCTGCACGCCTTTGTAGACCCGTGTTGCCGTACGAAATTCGGTAGCGTCAAGCAGATAGTCTGCTGCACAGCGGCCACCGGCACAACCAGCCCCGACTGCCGCTATCAACACACCACGTTGTTCAATTAACAGCCGCACCGCGAGGCGCAGCGGGATCTGCGGCAGCACCTGGTCATAGTCACGCACCCGGACACCAATCCACGCCAGCGCCCGGCCTTCCAATTCCAGTTGCTGCACCATCACCAGTTCAGACCAGGGCACCAGCCAGCTGCCACGCGGATGATGATAACGCAGCCCGCCGGCATCAATTTCCACCAACACCACCGGCGCATTGAGCTTGACCAGCGCGACAAAAAGCGCCAGTAAGTTCAGTAAAAACCACAATACCCAGCCTTGTGACGGCAACAACTCCGGCCTAATCGCCAGCAATAAAATGCCACAGAGCAACATCAGCGCCGCACTGAAAAATAATGCGCCGCCGCCTTTGGCTGATGCGGAGAAAAATTGTTGCTCCATCATAATGACTGCAAATAAAAATACATCAGCAGGCTCATCAGAATGGTCCACACCAGATAAAACCGGATCATCCGGCAGCGTTCACAGCCTTTACCTGCCATACATTGACCTCATTGTTGTGCGGCGCTGATACGACCAATACACCCGATACTGCGATAATGCCGACATCCATTCGCAGCCCGATTCCCTACAATACATCAGTTTTTGATGATTTATATTGACCGGAGTTCTGACATTGATTAACCATTCCCGCCTGATTTGGATCATTTTTTTGTTGCTGAGCGGATTCACGCTGCATTTGTTGTTTAAAACCACAGTGCAGCAGGACCAGAGCCGGCGGGCTGACAGCAGTATCTATGTCACGACCGATACCGTCCGCAGCGCTTTGCTGACCCGCAAAGTCGACGCGCTTGGCACTGCGCTCGCCTATGACTCGGCCCGCATCGTCAACGCCAGCAGTGATTATCTGATTGAACTGAACATCCGGGAAGGCCAGCCGGTAAAAAAAGGCGATTTAATTGCCCGCTTTAATGATACCGAAGAACGTGCCCGCATCGCAGAACTCAAAGCGCTGATGACTGAACAGAACCGCCAGCTGGCCCGGCTGAAAAATTTAACCCGCACCCAGGCCAGCGCCCAGTCACTGCTGGATGAACAGCAAGCCAAAGTCAACGCCACCCGGGCACAGCTGGATGCGCTGGAAGCCCGCCTCAGTGAGCTGGTGATCCACGCGCCATTTGACGGCGTGCTGGGCTTACGTCAGGTCAGTAATGGCGCCTATCTGGCGAGCGGTACTGAGCTGACCACTTTGGATGATATCAGCAAAATCCGCGTCGAATTTAATATCGCCGAACGTTATCTGGCCGCGCTGCAGACCGATATGCCGGTCAGCGCCGACAATATCGCTTATCCC
>Ga0209599_10001395_pt1 | contig 11637 bp, 8 predicted proteins | sample Shrwel_input2_FT_FD_187534 | JGI IMG/M metagenome (GOLD analysis project Ga0209599, IMG submission 187534) | Subsurface microbial communities from deep shales in Ohio, USA - Utica-3 well 1 S input2 FT (SPAdes) (version 2) ... | reverse complement strand
GAGGCGGATGGGAGGCGCGGGAAGGGCGGGACCGAGGCCCCGCCCAGGCATGACAGGGTGGATCAGATGGCGGGCACGGAGGTGAGGCTGGGCCAGAGGTGCTTCAGGGCCCAGTAGATCAGGGCGGCGATGAGCGCACTGACGGGAATGGTCAGGATCCAGGCGACGAAGATGTTGCCGGCCAGACCCCAGCGCACCGCATTGGCGTTCATGGTGCCACCCACGCCCATGATGGCGCCGGTGATGCTGTGGGTGGTGCTCACGGGGATGCCGAGGGCGGCCGCCAGGGTGAGGACGCCCGCGGCGGCGGTCTCGGCGGCGAAGCCGTGCACGGGGCGCAGCTTCACGATCTTGGATCCCAGGGTCCTGATGATCTTCCAGCCGCCGGCCGCGGTGCCGAGGCCCATCATCAGGGCGCTTCCGATCTTCACCCACAGGGGGATGTGGACCTTGGTGCCGACGCCTGCATCCATGAAGCCATACATGATGAGGCCCATGCAGATGATCCCCATGGCCTTCTGGGCGTCGTTCTGGCCGTGGCTGAAGCTCATGGCGGCGGCCGAGACGATCTGGAGCTTCCGGAAGCCGACATTCACCCGATGGGTGGCCGTTCGCCGGAAGAGCCAGAGCATGGCCAGGATGATCACCATGGCGAGCAGGAAGCCCAGGGCCGGGCTGACGAAGATGAAGAGGAAGATCTGGTTGAGCTTGTCCCACTTCAGGGCGCTGAAGCCGGCGTGGGCCACCACGGCCCCGGCGATGCCACCCATGAGGGTATGGCTGGTGGAACTGGGGATGGCGAACCACCAGGTGAGGAGATCCCACACGATGGCGGCCACCACGGCGGCGATGATCACGGCGGGCACGATGACCGCGGTATCCGCCATGCCCTTGGCAATGGTGGCGGCGACCTTCGTCCCCACCATCGCACCGGCGAAGTTGAGGACCGCCGCCATCATCACGGCCTGGCGGCCGGGAAGCACGCCCGTGGAGACCACGGTGGCGATGCTGTTGGCAGTGTCGTGGAAGCCGTTGATGTAGTCGATCGCCCAGGCAAGGAGAACGATCACGACAAGCGCGACAGGGATGTCCATGGACCTAGGCGTTCCGCATCACGGTGGAACCGACAACCTTGGCCACCAGCTCGACGCGATCGGTGGCCTCTTCGAGCAGGCTGAAGATCTCCTTCCACTTGATCACATAGATGGGATCGGTGGGGTTCTCGAAGAGGTCGGCGAGGGCGGCGTGGAGGATGGCATCGGACTGGTTCTCCAGGCCGGTGACGGTGCGGATGCGCTTGCGGATGGCCTTTACGTCGGACATGGTCCGCAGGCTGTTGATGAGGGGCACCATCTCCTCGGCGCCGTCCACCAGGAGGCCGCTGAGCTGCTTGGCCATGGGAAGGATGGGGTCGATCTTGTAGAGGACGAGGCGCTCGGCGGCGGCGTCCATGCAGTCGACCACGTCGTCCAGGGCGTGGGCCAGGGCCAGGATGTCCTCGCGCTCGATGGGCGTGACGAAGGTCTTGTCCAGCTGGTCCAGGATCTCGTGGGTGATGGCATCACCCTTGTGCTCGATCTCCTTGATGGAACGGCGGAAATCGTCCCACTTGCCTGCGTGCCCGTTCTTGATGCCGTGGTCGAAGGCGCGGGCCGCATCCAGGAGGTTGGCAGCCGAGGCATCGAGCAGGTCGAAGAAGACAGTCTCGCGGGGCTTGAGCCAACGGACGAGGGCATTCAGGGACATGGAACCTCCAGGGCGCCTGATCAGGCGTCGGGGTTCATCATGCCGAGCGGGTGTTACGCCGGTGTAACGGCGGTCGGAATTCCGTTACATCGGGGCTGGAATTGCCCCGATTCTGTCACATGCGTGTCTCGGATCTGCTCAGTTGTCGACGCTGCCCAGGCGGTAGCCCACGCCCACGACGGTCTCGATGAGGGCGGCGGCGTCGCCCAGCTTGGCCCGGACCCGACGCACATGGGCGTCGATGGTGCGGCTTTCACCGAGGTATTCCAGGCCCCAGACCTGCTGGAGGATCTTCTCGCGGCTGAGGACACGGCGGGGATTCTGGAGGAAGTAGGCCAGCAGTTCGAATTCCCGGCGGGTGAGTTCGAGGGTCTCGCCTTCGACCTTGGCCACGTGCATGTCCAGGTCGACCTGGATGGGACCGAAGGCCAGGTTCTGGGGCTTCTCGGTGTGGTCGATGAAGCTTGCGCGGCGCAGGATCGCGCGGATGCGGGCCACCAGTTCCCGGCTGCTGTAGGGCTTGGACACGTAGTCGTCGGCTCCCAGCTCGAGGCCCAGCACGCGGTCGATCTCCTCGCTGCGGGCGGTCACGAGCATGACGGGAAGGCTGCGGTAGTGCTTGTCGGCGCGGATGGCCCGCAGCACGTCCAGGCCGTCGATGTCGGGCAGGCTGAGATCGAGGAGGGCCACATCCAGGCGCCCGTGGGGCGTCTGACTGCTCTGCTGGATAAAACGCAGGGCCTCCCTGCCGGTGCCGAAGCTGCTGAGGGTGAACCCCTCCCGGCGCAGGTGCTGCTCCAGGCCAAGCCGGATATCTGCGTCGTCTTCAAGCAGGAGAAGGTGGGGCATGGGGGCTCCGTGGGAAACCGCATGAACAGGGGTAAACACCATCATTGCAGGCCCGGCGCAGGGATGGGAGGGGGCATGGCAACGGGATGATGACAAACAGTGCGGTTCAGGCCTCCCGGCGCCCGTGGGCGGCCAGGAGGCCCGGTCCATTACAGCCGGCTGTCCCGGAGGTAGGCGTGCTTGACGTTCACGCCCTCGAGGATGAAAAGCACTTCCTCGGCAATGTTGGTGGCCTGGTCCGCGATGCGTTCCCAGTTCTTGATCACGATGATCAGGTGGCTGGCGCGCTCGATGCTGAGCGGATCCGACAGCATGACCCGGAGCAGGTCCTTGTAGAGCCCCTGGTAGAGGGCGTCCACGCTGTCGTCATCGTCGATGACGGCACGGGCCAGGGCCGCGTCGCCATTGACGAAGGCATCCACCGCCCGACGGACCATGGAACGGGTCTCGGCGCCGATGCGCTCCAGGCCGTCCCCGGGGAGGACCGTGGGCTGGGGTGCCAGGATCCGGTAGCGGCGGGCGATGTTGCAGCAGTGGTCGCCGATGCGCTCCAGTTCCGGGACGATCTTGAGGGTGGACGCGATGAGGCGCAGGTCCGAGGCGATGGGGTTGCGCAGGGCCAGCAGGTCGATGCAGGCCTGGTCAAGCTTGAGGTCCCACTCGTCCACGGCACGATCCAGCTCGTTGACCCGGGCGGCCTTGGTGCCACCGGGGTCGCTGAGCGCCTCCTCCGTCAGCCCGATCATCTCCTCCACCTGGCCGGCCATGGCCAGGAGGCTGAACTTCAGGTCCTTGAGCTCGTTGTCGAAATGGCGACCCATTAACCGAACCTCCCGCTGATGTAGTCTTCAGTCATCCGTTCCCTGGGGTTGGTGAAGAGCTTCTCGGTGAGCCCCACCTCCACCAGCTTCCCCATCCAGAAGAAGGCCGTGTAGTCCGAGACCCGGGCGGCCTGCTGCATGTTATGGGTGACGATCACGATGGTGTAGTCCCGCTTCAATTCGAAGATCAGCTCCTCGATGCGGCCGGTGGCAAGAGGATCCAGGGCGGAGCAGGGCTCGTCCATGAGGATCACGTCGGGCTTCACGGCCAGGGCGCGGGCGATGCACAGACGCTGCTGCTGGCCGCCGGAGAGCCCCAGGCCGCTGTCGTGCAGGCGGTCCTTCACCTCGTCCCACAGGCCGGCCCCGATCAGGCTGCGCTCCACGGCCTCGTCCACGATGGCGCGGTCCTTCACACCCTGGATGCGCAGGCCGTAGGCGACGTTCTCGTAGATGGACTTGGGGAAGGGGTTGGACTTCTGGAAGACCATGCCCATGCGCTTGCGCAGACTGATGACGTCCACGCCAGGGGCGTAGATGTCCTCGCCAGCCACGGTGACGCGACCTTCGATGCGCACGCCGTCGATGAGGTCGTTCATGCGGTTGATGGACCGCAGCAGGGTGCTCTTGCCGCAACCGGAGGGCCCGATGAGGGCCATGACGGTGTTGCGCCGGACGGTGAGGTTGATGTCGTACAGGGCCTGCTTGGTGCCGTAGAAGAGGTTGATGCCCTCCACTTCGATCATCGGCGGGGCCTTGAGGGCGGCCTGGTCCGTCAGGGGCAGCTCACCGGGGGCGAAGGTGCCCGGATCCTGCTCCAGCGCGGGGCTGGGTGGCAAGGGCGTGGTGGGCCGGTTGACCGGCTCGGCCACGGGAATGGGGGGGGTATTGTCCATCGACAGGTCTCCGGTAATCAGATCAGAAGGAGCTGCCACCGGCGCGGGCACGGAGCTTCTGGCGCAGGCGCAGGGCGGCGAGGTTCAGCACGAGAACGACGAGGAGCAGCAGCAGGGCGGTCATGAAGACCATCGGCTTGGCGGCCTCGCTGTTCGGGCTCTGGAAGCCCACGTCGTAGATGTGGAAGCCCAGGTGCATGAACTTGCGGTCCAGGTGGAGGAAGGGGAAGGAGGTGTCCAGGGGCATGGCGGGGGCCAGCTTCACGACGCCCGTGAGCATCAGAGGGGCCACCTCGCCGGCGCCGCGGGCCATGGCCAGGACCAGGCCGGTGAGGATGCCGGGCATGGCGCCGGGGATCACCACCTTCCACATGGTCTGCCACTTGGTGGCGCCCAGGGCGAGGCTGGCTTCCCGCAGGCTGCGGGGCACGCTGGACAGCGCCTCCTCCGTGGCGACGATCACCACCGGCACCGTGAGCAGGGCCAGGGTCAGCGAGGCCCAGAGGATGCCGCCGGTGCCGAAGGTGGGCGTGGGCAGCTTGTCCTTGAAGAAGATGGCATCGAGGCTGCCGCCCAGGGTGTAGACGAAGAACCCCAGGCCGAAGACGCCGAACACGATGGAGGGCACGCCCGCCAGGTTGTTCACGGAGATGCGCACGAGCCGGACCAGGACCCCCTGCCGGGCGTATTCCCGCAGGAAGAGGGCCGCCAGGACGCCCAGGGGCACGACCAGGATGCTCATGATGAGCACCATCATCACGGTGCCGAAGATGGCGGGGAAGATGCCGCCTTCGGTATTGGATTCCCGGGGGTCATCCACCAGGAACTCCCACAAGCGGGCGAGGTAGACACCGGTCTTGCCCACGGTGCCCATGGCGTTGGAGGGCACGATGCGCAGGATCTCGGACAGCGGCACTTCCTTGGTCTGCCCATCCACGGAGGCCAGGGTGACCGTGAGGGCCTGGGCCTCGCTGCGCAGGGTCTCGAGGCGCTGTTGAAGGGCCTCGAAGGCCTTGTTCAACTCGGCCTCCCGGGCGTCCATGCCTTCGGTGCTGCGCCCGGCGGCCTCTGCCTTGCGACGCTCCTTGTGCAGTTCCTCGACCCGTCGGTTCAGCTTGGCGGTGTCCCGGGTTTCGATGGTGCGGATGCGTTCACGCAGCAGCTCGGTCTCGTGGATCAGGGTGCGGGCCTGGTCCAGGGCGGCCCAGCCCGTGGCCTGGGTGGTTCCCTGGCGCTGAAGGCTCTGGATGCGGCCGATGAAGGCGCCGTATTCCAGGCGCTCGATGAGGACGGCGTCATTGGGCCGGCTGGCGGTGGCCATGGCCTCGGCACCGACCCAGCGGTAGTCCTGACCGTAGAGATCACGGTTTCCGACCCGGAACTGGACCTTGGCGGGAGTCTCGCCATGGGCCTCCTCCCGTCCGGTGATCTGGCCGAGGACGGCACCTTCAGGGGTCTGGATCTGGACCAGCTCGTGGGGCCAGAAGAAGCCCAGGCCCTTGGCGGCGATGTAGCCCACCAGACCGGTGATCATGAGGATGGAAAGCGCCAGTGCGCTTCCGGAGAGCCAGATGAGGGCGCTGCCGCGCCGCCACCATTCGCGGATGCCAGCCATCAGAACGACTCGTAGCGCTTGCGCAGGTGCTGACGGATCAGCTCTGCGAGGGTGTTGAGGAGGAAGGTCAGGATGAAGAGGAGCAGGGCGGTGAGGAACAGCACGCGGTAGAGGGTGCCGGCCTCAGGTGCCTCGGGGGCTTCCACGGCGATGGTGGCACTCATGGTGCGCATGCCGTTGAAGGGGCTCCAGTCCAGGATCGGCGTGTTGCCGGTGGCCATCAGCACGATCATGGTCTCGCCGATGGCGCGGCCGAAGCCGATCATCACCGAGGAGAAGATGCCGGGGCTGGCCGTGGGCAGGACCACCCGCCAGGCGGTCTGCCAGGGGGAGGCGCCGCAGGCGAGGCTGGCGCTGGTGAGGCTGCGGGGCACGCTGGACAGCGCATCCTCGCTGATGGTGAAGACGATGGGGATCACCGCGAAGCCCATGGCGAAACCCACCACCAGGGCGTTGCGCTGGTCATAGATCAGACCGTGCCTGCCCAGGAGCCAGGTGCGGAAATCGCCTGCCAGGAAGGTCTTCTCGAACCAGGGCGCCAGGCTGAGGGTGATGGCGAGGCCCAGGAGGATCACGGGGATCACCCAGAGCACTTCCCGTCCCTCACCCCAGGCCTGCTTGAAGGCGCGGGGCAGACGGGCCCAGAGGGGCAGGGCCAGGGCACCGACGGTGAGCGCGGCCAGGGGCATGAGGACCACGTGCACCGCGGCCCGCTCGAAGAGGGGCGCCAGCACCAGGCCGGCCACGAAACCCAGCACCACGGAGGGCAGGGCCGCCATGATCTCCACGGTGGGCTTGATGGCGTTGCGCAGGCGGGGCGAGGCGAACTGGCTGGTGTAGAGGGCGCCGAAGATGGCCAGGGGCAGTGCGAAGAACATGGCGTAGAGGGTGCCCTTCAGCGTGCCGAAGATCAGGGGCACCAGGCTGAGCTTGGGTTCGAAATCATCGGAACCACCGCTGCTCTGCCACACGTATTCCGGCTTCTCGTAGCTCTCGTAGTGCACCTTGCCCCACAGCGTCTTCGCGGTGATCTGGGGGTGGGGCGCATCGAGGTGCCAGCGGCGGATCTGTCCGTTGGCGTCCAGGGAGAGGATCTGGTCGCCCCGGGCACCCATGGCCCCCTGAAGGGTGGCGGGAGCGTCGACGCGCATCAGGCGCTGCTCGGTGGTGAGGTAGTCGACGGCAACTTCCTGGTCGGTCCACACGAGGAAACGCTTGTCGCGCAGGGAGGGGCTGAAGCCCTTCACCGCGCCGCGCAGGGGCTGGAACTCGTGGAAGCGCTGGAGCTGGGGACCCTCGGAGCGGCTGAGCACCTGGAAGGCCGCAACCCCACCCTTCTCGCCGCCCACCAGGAGGGAGACCTGGCCCAGGGCGAACCCCAGGGCGGAGATGGGCTGGCCGAAACTGGCGCTGGCCAGCACGGTGGGCTCACCCTCGAGGCCCACCTGCAGGAGGGTTCCTTCGGTGAGGCCGACAAAGGCGCTGCGGGCATCGGCGGAAAGGAGGGCGGCGCTCACCAGGCCCTTCACGGGCAGCGGCTGCCAGGTGAAGGTGGCCCCGGGGGTGGTTTCGGCGGTGCCGAGGGCCAGGGTCTCACCCTGCTGGGCGAGGACCTTCAGCGTCTGGCCACCGCTCAGACCGCCACCGGCCTCGACCTTGCCGTGCCAGAGGCGGGTGACGGGGGCACCGGCGGGGATGGCTTCCGTCCATTCGGCCTTCGGCGTCCAGTTGGCGGGGTCCGCCTCGCCACCGGGGCGATCCCAGCCGGCCTGCACCAGGGCGATGCGGTCGTCGGCGCCCAGCACGAGGGCCGAACCTCGGGCACCGAGGGGGCTCATGGACTTCCAGGGGCGCGCGGGACCTTCTTCGAGCACCCGCATGGGCTCGGGCTGGTCCGTTCGGTGGGCCCGGACACCCTGGGCGGCGTCGAAGGCGAGGTAGGCCTTGCCGGTATCGTCAGGCAGCACGGCCAGGGCCGCGACGCCGGGCACCGCAGGCTGGGCCTTCACCTTCGGGGCGCGGAAGAGCGGCAGGGCCTCCCGGGTGATGAAGACGAGGATGCCCATCACCGCGGCGATGATCACCAGGCCGCCGAACGAAATGACCCAGGCCATGAGGCGGTCAATCCGCTTGGCCCGGGCAAGTATCGAATCAGAAAGGGACAAAGGGGGCTCCAGGGAGTGGCGTCCTGTCAGGCCGGACAAAGCCGGGGGGGCGGTCACGCCGGACCTCCCCCCTCATTGGATGCAGCTGGGTGAGGCCTGAGCTACTGGACCTTCTTGAGCTCGTCCTGTTCCATCTTCCCGGTCAGGGGATAGTAGCCGTCCTTGACCACGATCTCCTGGCCCTCGCGGCTCAGCACGAACTTGAGGAACTCGCGGGTCATGGGATCCATGGGCTTCTTGGGGTTGCGGTTCACGTAGATGTAGAGGAAGCGGGCCAGGGGATACTTGCCGTTGAGGCAGTTCTCGTAGCTGGGCTCGAAGGCCAGGCCGTTGTAGCGGCCGTCGTCGGCGACCTTGACGGCCTTGACCTCGCTGGTCAGGTAGCCGATGCCGGAGTAGCCGATGGCGAAGCGGTCGGTGCCGACGCTCTGGACCACGCTGCTGGAGCCGGGCTGCTCCTTGACGTTGTCCTTGAAGTCACCCTTGAAGAGGGCGTGCTCCTTGAAGAAGCCGTAGGTGCCGCTGGCGCTGTTGCGGCCGTAGAGGCTGATGGGACGGCCAGCCATGTCGCCCTTGATGCCGAGCTGGCCCCAGGTCTTGATCTCGTGGCCGCCGCTCTTGCGGGTCTTGGAGAAGATGCCGTCGATCTCCTTCATGGTGAGCTGCTTGACGGGGCTGTTCTTGTGGACGAACACGCCCAGGGCGTCGATGGCCACGGCGATGCGGGTGGGCTTGTAGCCGTACTTCTTCTCGAACTTGTCGATTTCCTCGTTCTTCATCTCGCGGCTCATGGGGCCGAGCTGGGCGGTGCCCTCGATGAGCGCGGGAGGGGCGGTGCTGGAACCCTTGCCCTCGACCTGGATCTTCACGCCGGGGTACTGCTTCTTGAAGCTTTCGACCCAGAAGGTCATCAGGTTGTTCAGGGTGTCGCTGCCCACGGAGTTCAGGTTGCCGCTGACGCCGCTGACCTTCTTGTAGGTGGTCATCTTGGGATCGACCTTCACGGCCTGGGCCATCACGGTGCCGCAGGCGGCGAGGGCGAGCATGAGGGTGGGAAGGGTGCGCATCGTCTTCTCCTGTTCGTTCGACCAGATGAGCGTCCCAGGGCGCAGGCGCGCGGGTGAGACGGGATTGTGAAAACCGTGTGACGTGCCTCGAGGACGAAGACTTGCCGCGGATCACCTGCTGATGGGACGATGAGATCAGGACCATTGGAGTACGGCCCATTGTGCCATCCCCGGGTCTCTTCGACAGACCCCCCGCCCTGGTGGCATGCTGTTTTCAATTTTTCGACACATCTTTTCGATCCAACCCTATTCCATCCCCCGGGAGCCCGCCGCCCGCAGGCGCGGCAGCCCCCAAAGCCAGGAGTCCTGAATTGACCAGGAAAACCATGCTCATCAACGCCACGGACTCTGAAGAGATCCGTGTGGCAACCCTCGTGGACGGCGTCCTTTCCGACTTCGACGTCGAGTTCATCCACAACGAGAAGATCAAGGGCAACATCTACAAGGCCAAGGTGGTCCGGGTGGACACCAGCCTCCAGGCCGCCTTCATCCACTACGGGGGCCAGAAGAACGGCTTCCTGCCCATCGGCGAGCTGCCCCGGGACCTCGTGAGCCCCGATGGCCGTCGCGGTCGCATCCAGGACCTGCTTCAGCGGGACCAGGAGATCATGGTCCAGGCCGTGCGCGAGGAGATGGGCTCCAAGGGCGCCATGATGACCGCCCAGATCAGCCTGCCCGGCCGCTACCTGGTGCTCACCCCCGGCAATCCCCTCAACGGCATCAGCCGCAAGATCGAGAGCCGCGAGGAGCGCGAGTACTTCAAGCGCCTGATCGACGAGCTGGAGATCCCCAAGAACTTCGGCGTCATCGTGCGCACGGCCTCCCTGGGCGTCACCAAGGAGGACTTCCAGCGCGATCTCGAGTACCTCCTGGACACCTACAAGGAGGTCCTGGGTCGCTACAAGCACCGCCATGGCGCCGGTCTCGTCTGGCAGGAGGACGATGTCGTCACGCGCACCCTGCGGGACTGCTTCACCCCCGACATGGAAGAGGTCCACATCGATGACCTCGAGACCTTCCACACCGCCCAGGCCTTCTTCAAGCGGACCATGCCCCAGCACGTGCAGGTGCTGAAGCACTACGTGGGCAAGAAGCCCCTGTTCTCCCGGTTCCAGACCGAGGAGCAGATCGACCGCATCTATGCCCGCAAGGTGGCCCTGCCCAGCGGCGGCGCCCTGGTGCTGGACCAGACGGAAGCCCTGGTGGCCATCGACGTCAACAGCGGCAAGACCGCCGGCGACAACCAGGAGGACACCGCCTTCAAGACCAACCTGGAGGCCGCGGAGGAAGTGGCCCGCCAGCTGCGTCTGCGCGATCTTGCCGGCCTGGTGGTCATCGACTTCATCGACATGAAGCGCGAGGCCCACATCAAGGCCGTCCAGGACCGCCTGGTGGAAGGCCTGCGCGAGGACAAGGCCCGCATGGAAGTGGGCAAGATCAATCGCTTCGGCGTGCTGGTGCTCACCCGCCAGCGGATCCGTCCCTCCATCGAGCACGTCAGCCACGAACCCTGCCCCACCTGCCAGGGCAGCGGCAAGGTGAAGACCCTGGAAGCCATGGTGCTGTCCGTGGTGCGCCGCCTGAAGTCCATCCTCAGCCGCAACGGCGTGGCCGAGGTTCGCGTGAAGCTGGCGCCCGCCATCGCGCTGGCCGTGCTGAACAACAAGCGTCGTGATCTCGCGGAACTGGAAGAGCAGTTCGACAGCAGGATCCACATCGAGGCCGATGCCGAAGCCCTCTACGGCGAAATGGCCGCGGAGATCGAGCGCCGCGAGGACGAGCCCGCCGAGAAGGAGAAGCCCGCCGCCCGCAACCAGGGCCGCGAATCCCGGGAGCCCGAGGAGGAAACCGTGATCCTGGGCGGCGACGCCCCGATCAGCTTCGAGCGCGCCCTGGGCGAGGAGCGCCGCAGCCTGGCCCCCGTGGCTGCCCCTGAAGCCGCCAAGATGGATCCCAAGCTCGTGCGTCGCGACAGCCAGCGCGCGGCCCTGGAAGAGCGCGAGCGCCTGCGGGCCCTGTTCGAAAGCGCCCTGCCCATCGAGGACGAGGCGGAAGGCACCGAAGGCGAGGGCGACAAGCCTGCTGGCGAGAAGACCGGAGATCGCTCCGAGCGTGAGCGCGACCGCCGTCGTCGCCGTCGTGGCCGGGGTGGGGATCGCGACCGGGATCGCGCCCCCCAGGCCGAAGTGACTGCGGCCCCCGCGTCCGAGGTCCCCGCGGCTCCGACGCCTGGCCGTGAGCCCGAGATGCCCAAGGCGGCCAAGCCCCCCGTGGTCATCACGGCCATGACCGAGCCCATGCGCCCCTTCCGCCCCAAGGCGGGTGCGGCACCTGTGGCGGCCCCCGCGGTGGAGACGCCCGAGAAGGCTGCCCCCAAGGGCCGCGGCAAGGGCAAGGCGGCGCCCAAGGCTTCCGAGGCGAGCGCGCCCAAGGCCGAGGCGAAGGCGGCGGTCCTGCCGGTCTTCAATGCCGCGGACC
>Ga0209599_10001393_pt1 | contig 11697 bp, 6 predicted proteins | sample Shrwel_input2_FT_FD_187534 | JGI IMG/M metagenome (GOLD analysis project Ga0209599, IMG submission 187534) | Subsurface microbial communities from deep shales in Ohio, USA - Utica-3 well 1 S input2 FT (SPAdes) (version 2) ... | reverse complement strand
GGTGGTGATACTTGTCACCGTAGGGCAGATGGTCGGTCAGTAACTCATATAAGGTCATTGCTAACGCAAACTGATCGGCACGCCAATCAACTGGCTGACCCAGCGCATATTCTGGCGCGGCATATTCGGCCGCACCGGCACGCGCGCGTAACGATTGCTGCATACTACCGACCGAGGCACTACCAAAGTCAATCAACAGCAGCCGACCTTGCTCGGTTAAAAACAAATTATCGGGTTTAATATCGTGGTGTAAGGTTTCGCGTCGATGCAAGGCGCGTAAAGCTAAAATCGCCGGTTTGGCAAATTGAATAATCGTTTCGACCGGTGCATTCGGATGCTGCTGTTTCCACTGCCGTAGGTTTTGGCCGCGCCAATAATCTTGCACCAAATATAAAAAACTTCGATTCGGATCAGCCGGATAGGTCTTTACAATATCCGGTTGATTCAGGCGTTGTCCGATCCATTCTTCTTGCAAAAATGCATCAATCACCGCCGGATCATCCGACAAGCTGGGCGATGGTGATTTCAAGATCACTGCATGACCATCGCTCAGTCGTTTGGCTTGATAGACACTACTACGCGGGCTGATTTGGAGCTCATTGATAATCTGGTATCCATCGATTTTTTGACCGGCTTGTAAGGTATCCGGCAGCATCGACAAGGCCATATTGCGCGGGGCGTGTGGGCTGCTGTGTGTGGCATCAAAATCAACAATATCAATAATCTGACAGGAATAATTGTCGTTGGTCTGTTGTTCGAGCGCCAGTTGCATCAGCTGTTGTTGCGCTTGCTCGACACTGCTGGCCGCCAACGCTTGCTTAAACGCACTCAACGGCACAAAACTATGCACGCCATCGGTGGTCAGCACCAAGCGATCACCGACTTGTACATCAATCGCCAGATAGTCCAATTCGACCCGCCAATCCAAACCGAGCGCCCGAATCAACTGATCACCATGTTCGGTATGCATCACGTGATCATGGGTCAAACATTCTAATTCATCACCACGCCAGCGCCAGACCCGTGAATCACCGACATGGAAAATATGTGCTGTATCTTGCTGTACGACCACGGCACTAAACGTGGTCAGGTAATCCTGTGTCTGAGCGGGTGAGTTACCGTGCAGCCAGCGATTCAGCGACTCTAAGACGCGATAACCTGCTGTTTTGACTGACCATTGTGAATCAGTGCCAAAAAAATCACTACAAAAGGAACGGGTCGCAATCGCGGCGGCTTGATTGCTGTGTGCCGAGGCACTGACCCCATCAGCAATCGCCGCAATCAGGGTAATCGCCCGTCGGCCAAAGCCATGCGGCAGATGTAGTGCCACTGCATCGTCATTGCGGGCTTTAATCCCGATCTCACTGGCTTGGCTGGCAGATACAATCAATGGCATAGCAGTGGCTCGTAGCATGAACACACGCCCAAGGCTTTTGTGTTACAACCGAAATTCCCCCTTTTTCAAAGGGGGCTAGGGGGATTTAATCAATCGCGATTTTTTCGATCCGACCATCTGGATGCACTTCGATCATATGACCTTTCGGCTCAGACAAAAAGATCGCAGCGGTAAAGGCCAGCACACTAAATCCAGCCAACACATAAAAGAACTGGGTTGGTAACACCAGCGAAAACACGGTCAAAAACACCACGCCGCCGACGTTGCCATACGCGCCGATCATGCCGGCAATTTGTCCGGTCATCCGGCGTTGAATCAATGGAACGACTGAATACACCGCACCACAGGCGCCTTGCACAAACACCGACGTGAGCAGCACCGCACCGACAGCAAACACAAACGGCAAGCCGTCCTGTCCCATAAACGACATCAAGATAAAGCCCAAGCTTTGACCGCCTAGACAGATCATCAGCACCCGACGACGGCCTTTGGCATCAGACAGATAGCCGCCACCCGGCCGCGCAAATAAATTCATCACAGCAAAACAGCCCGCCGTCAGTCCAGCAATCGCAGTAGATACGCCGTATTCGCTGATAAAAAATTTGGGCAGCATCGAAATCACCGCCAACTCGGAACCAAAACAAGCCATGTAAGCGAGGTTTAAAATCGCTACCTGTTTAAAGTGATAGCGCGGCGGCATCACGGCATTGGGCAGGAATAAGTGCTTGTTCACTTGCCAGATTTTATAATATTGATAGCTCGCCAATGCTACGACGACAGCATATGCGGTCAGCACGTGGCCGTCGGTCAGCAGACCCAGACCCGACGGTGATAAGCGCCATGCCAGAATCAACAGCGCAATATACAGCGGCGCAGTAAAGCCCACATACAGCCAAAAATCGCCCTTGCTAGTGACCTCTAAGCCGCCTGCTTTGGCGGGTCGAAAATAGGTCGCCCCTTCCGGCGTATCGCGTACCCCACGATAAAAGAAAAAGCTATACACGATGGCAATCACACCGGTGGTGGCGATCGCATAACGCCAGCCCTCTGCACCGCCGAACACATATAACGCCAAAAATGGCATCGACATTGCGGCGACAGCTGCACCAAAATTGCCCCAACCGCCATAGATCCCTTCAGCAAAACCGACCTCACGTGCCGGAAACCACTCGGAGATCAGCCGAATACCCACCACAAAACCTGCCCCAACAAAGCCGAGCAAAAACCGCATCACGGCCAGTTGTTCGAAGCTTTGCGCGGCGGCAAACAACAGACACATGAAGCCCGTGACCAGTAACAAAAAACTATATGATTTGCGTGGGCCAAATCGATCGACCAATACCCCGATCAAGATCCGTGCAGGAATGGTAATCGCTACATTCAGCAGTAACAGCGCTTTAACCTGTGCTTCGGTTAAATAAAAATATTGTTGAATATTAGGCATTAATGATGCGTGTGCAAACCAAATCAAAAAGGTAATAAAAAATGCGAGCCACGTGTAATGCAGCACGCGGATGCGCGGAATCGCAAAGTTAAACAGGGGAATGCGGGTCGCCATCTGATACCTCGGCTGATCATTGTTGGTGCGAGCCAAGCATGATCTGTGCCACACCGGTGCAATGCCTGACAGACGTGGTGCACAAAAAGTGCAGCAAACTGCTGCTGAACGCCTGTACGGACAACAGATAATTTTTTTATCAAGGCGGCAAAAAATACGATAGTTGCCTGCTTACGCGACGCTTCTTTAGATTGATGTTGGCGTCGATCCGAGTGTATTTGGTTAGATGTTGGTGCAAAAAACAATTTTTTGAGCCAAAACAGTGCGTATTGGGTTTTTCCAGAGATTTTATAGCGAATCATGGCATCTGGTAGTCCGATCTTTTTACCTATTCACATGATTTATTTGAGTTTATATGAGTTGGCATGTATCGTGCTTTATGACTTGCGACTGCCGTGTGGGCAGATCACACAGAGTTTAATCAGCGCTTGCGATGACGCAATCCTGAGAGTTTTGAGCAAAGGCGCTCATATCGAGAAATCGGTATGGGCGCTTTTTATTTGTATCTTGCAATGCCATGAGGAAGCCGCATGTCGTCAACAGTCCAGCCCCTTGCCGCACCACTGCCTGCACAACCGCGTCTTGTCGTGGTCGGCAATGGCATGGCCGCAATGCGCACGGTGGAGGAGTTGCTGGCGCTGCATCCTGAGCGTTATCACATCACGGTGATCAGCAAAGAACCGCATGGCAGCTATAACCGCATCTTGCTGTCGCCGGTGTTGGCCGGTGAAAAAAACTTTGATCAAATCATGCTGAATCGGCCGGAGTGGTACGCCGAACACGGCATCAGCCTAAAAGCTGGCGTAACGGTGCAAGCGGTCAATCGCGCCCGCCGTGAGGTGCAACTCGATAACGGCGAGGTGCTGGGCTATGAGCGGCTACTGCTGGCGACTGGCTCGAATCCTTTTATGATTCCGCTGCCGAATCATCAGCATCCGGCAGTGATTTCGTTTCGGGATATCAATGACGTCGAAACCATGCTGACCAATGCTGCAAGCTGCCAAAACGTGATTGTGATCGGTGGTGGTTTACTCGGGTTAGAAGCCGCCAATGGCTTGAACAAGCGCGGCATCAAGGTCACGGTGGTGCATGACACCGACTATTTATTAAACCGTCAGTTAGATGCGGAAGCCGCCAACTTATTAAAAAACTTCCTGCAACAGCAAGGCGTAAGTTTTGTACTGAATGCCAAAACCGATCATATCGCACTGCACGACGATGGCAGCTTAAAGGGTTTGGCGTTTAAAGACGGTACGATGTTAGACGGTCAATTGATCGTGATGGCGGTCGGTGTGCGTCCGAACGTTCAACTTGCTAAAGACATGGGCTTGCAGGTCGATAAGGCGATTGTGGTCAATGATACCTTGCAAACCTCCGACCCACGTATCTATGCGGTTGGCGAATGTGTGCAGCATCGCGGTGCGTTGTTTGGGTTGGTCGCGCCGTTGTTTGAGCAGGCCAAAGTCTGCGCCAATCACTTGGCCGAATTGGGTTTTGCCTGTTTTAGCCAAAAAACCACTGCCACCACCCTCAAAGTCACCGGCGTGAATCTATATTCAGCAGGGGACTTTAGCGGCATTGATAGTGAGAGTGTGATTTATCGAGATGCACCGAATTCAATCTATAAACGTTTGTTTTTTAAACATGAGAAACTGATCGGCGCGGTGCTGTACGGCGATACCCAAGATGGTATGGCCTATTTTAATTTAATCCAAAACGCGACGCCGGTCGGCGCAATCCGTGATCAGTTGATGTTTGGGGTGGCGGTATGAACGGCTTGATGGCGATGGATTTTAAGGCCGATCAACTCCAGCATCATGGCGTGGTCAAAACCACATGCGCGTATTGTGGTGTGGGTTGTGGCGTGTTGGCCGAAATTGACCCGTTGCAGACCGGCACTCAGCAAGCACTGATCATCAAAGGTGATCCTGAGCATCCGGCCAACTTTGGCCGTCTGTGTGTGAAAGGCTCGGCGCTGGGCGAAACCGTGCGTCCCGAAGGTCGCTTGTTGCATCCGATGATTGGCGGTGTAAGGGCAGATTGGGATCAAGCGACGACGTATATTGCTGACCAATTGCGCAGCGTGATCGATAGACACGGCGCTGAGGCGGTGGCGTTTTACGTGTCGGGCCAGTTGCTGACCGAAGATTATTATGTGGTGAATAAGCTAGCGAAGGGCTTTATTGGCACGGCGAATATTGATACCAATTCGCGGCTGTGCATGTCGTCGGCAGTGGCAGGGCATAAGCGGGCGTTTGGCAGTGATACCGTGCCGAATAGCTATGAAGACTTTGAACAAGCAGATTTACTGGTATTGGTCGGCTCGAATGCCGCATGGTGTCATCCGATTTTATTTCAGCGTATCAAAGCCGCCAAAGCACAAAACCCGAACCTAAAAATCGTCAATATCGACCCACGTGCCACCGCGACCAATGAGATTGCCGATCTGCATCTGCCGATTAAAGGCGGTAGCGATGTGTTGTTGTTTAACTATTTATTGGTGCAGTTAGCGGATCAATTCGCGCTTGATCACGACTACATCAGCCACTACACCGACGGCATTGAAGCGGCCTTACTCAGCGCACGAGCAGACATGGCGCAAGGCGATGATTCTCAGCAAAGCGTGCCTGAGCGTCTGGGTGTGGCTGCGGAGGATTTGGCGCAGTTTTGTCAGTGGTTTATTGATACACCCAAGGCGATGACGCTGTTTAGCATGGGCGTCAATCAAAGCGGGCAAGGCGCGGATAAAGTCAACTCGATCTTGAATGTGCATCTGGCAACCGGTCGCATCGGCAAAGTCGGCGCGGGGCCGTTTTCATTGACAGGTCAACCGAATGCGATGGGTGGCCGTGAAGTCGGTGGCTTGTCGAACATGCTGGCCGCGCATATGGATATCCAAAATCCAATTCATCGCAACTTGGTACAAACCTTCTGGCAGTCACCAACCATCGTGACGGAGCAAGGCTTAAAAGCGGTTGAACTGTTTGATGCGGTGGCAGCGGGCAAGATCAAAGCGATCTGGATCATGGCGACCAATCCAATCGTGTCGCTACCGAATGCCGATCTGGTCAAGCAAGCGCTGGCCAAATGTCCGCTGGTAATTGTGTCTGAAGTGATGGCCGATACCGACTGTACGCGCGTCGCGGATGTGCTATTACCGGCGATGGGCTGGAGCGAAAAAGACGGCACAGTGACCAATTCGGAGCGCTTGATTTCACGGCAGCGCGCGGTATTGCCTGCGGCGGGTGAAGCACGTCCTGACTGGTGGGCGCTGGCACAAGTTGCGCAAAAAATGGGTTTTGCAGGCTTTAACTATCCGCATCCGCATGCGGTGTTTGTCGAGCATGCGGCACTGTCAGCCTACCAAAACAGCGATGATCAGGTGCGGCGTGATTTTAATCTGGCTGGCCTAGCGACGTTAAGTTTTGACGAGTATCAAAATCTTGCGCCGGTACAGTGGGGCAGCAAACGCTTTTTTGCTGACGGTGATTTTTTTACCCCAAATCGTCGGGCGCGGATTGTGCCGGTCAGTTTGCAAGCGACCGGCTACCAGCTCAGCCCTGATTATCCATTTATTTTAAATACCGGACGGCTGCGCGATCAGTGGCACACCATGAGCCGCACTGGATTGACTGCACGGCTGACCCGTCACACCAGCGAGCCGTATGCCGAGCTGCATCCCGACGATGCGGCACAGCTTGCGGTGAAAAATGGCGATATTTTAAGTATCAAATCGGCGTGGGGCAGTGCCTTTGCGCGGGTGCTGATCAATGACGGCCAACAGCGCGGCATGACGTTTGTACCGATCCACTGGAATGGCGTCAACAGCGCCAACAGCCGAATCGGCACAGTGGTCAATCCGGTGGTCGATCCGTTTTCGGGTCAGCCAGAGAATAAATTTACCCCTGTCGCCCTGTGTAAAGCTGAATTTGCCCAATACGGCTTCGTATTGTCGGCCGAACCGTTGCCGCTGCTGACCGATGATGGTTATGCGGTGAATGTGCGACTAGGCAACGGCTGGCGGCAAGAGTTTGCAGTCAATACTCTTTTAGATCCGTTGGCATTTTCGAATATCCCTACAAGCCTCGACTATCAAGATACCGCCCAAGGTATTCATCGGTTGGCTTGGCTAGACCAAGACCAACTGTCTCGTGTTGTCATGGTTGCTCATTCGGCCAATCGCCTACCACCCCGTGGCTGGCTGGATGAGCAACTGGGGCAGCCCATCGACGCATCGACTCGCCGTAGTTTGCTGTCAGGTGTGGCTGCTGATCCGGCCGCCGATATTGGTGAAATCATCTGTTCGTGTTTTGTGGTCGGCAAAAACAGCATCTGCCGCGCCATCCAAACGCAAAATCTGACCACTGTTGCTGCGGTCGGTCAGTGTCTAAAAGCGGGAACCAACTGTGGTTCTTGTCAAAGTGAAATCGCCAAGCTGATTGCCCAAATCGGGTCAACTGCTGTACCCAAAGCCGCTGCAATCAGCCTAGCCCAAACCGTTCTTGGAGAATAAACATGCGTATTGTCGTCATTGGTCATGGCATGGTCGGCCATCGGTTTGTCGAAGTGCTGGCGCGTGATGCCGCTGCGGTGCAGCTGGACAGCCCGCTCGATGTCACTGTCCTCGCTGAAGAACACCGCCCCGCCTATGATCGGGTGCAGCTGTCGGCGTATTTTTCGGGCAAAACCGCCGAAGATCTGAGCTTGGTTGATCCGACGTTTTTTGAGACCAGCGGTTTTAAATTGCATTTGGGCAAAGGCGCGGCTGAGATTGATCGAGCAGCCAAAATCATCACCACCACCGCTGGCGAAAAAATCCCGTATGACAAGCTGGTGTTGGCGACCGGTTCTTATCCGTTTGTGCCGCCATTAGCCGGTAAAGATCGCCAAGACTGCTTGGTGTATCGCACCATCGAAGACCTTGAACTGATGAAAACCGCAGCGGCTCGTGGCAAAGTCGGTGTGGTGGTCGGCGGTGGCTTGCTGGGTCTAGAAGCCGCCAAAGCGTTGCGTGATTTGGGGTTAGAGACGCATGTGGTTGAGTTTGCGCCGCGCTTGATGGCGGTACAGATCGATGAGGGTGCAGGTAAAATTTTACGCAGCAAAATCGCCGCACTCGGTGTTGGGATTCATTTGGGTAAAAACACCACCGAAATCGTCGATGGTGAAAGCTGTCGGCATCGGATGAATTTTGCCGATGGTTCGCACCTCGAAACCGATATGATCTTGTTTTCGGCGGGGATTCGGCCACGCGATGAACTGGCACGCAGCAGTGGCCTGACTGTCGGCGCACGCGGCGGGGTCGAAATCGACAATGACTGCCGTACTTCCGATCCGGATATTTATGCGATTGGTGAGTGTGCTTTGTGGAGCGGCCGGATTTATGGCCTGGTTGCGCCGGGTTATCAAATGGCCGAGACCGCCGCGCATGCGTTGATTGCCAGCGAAAAGAAAAAAGAATTTGCTGGTGCAGATATGTCGACCAAGCTGAAACTGCTCGGTGTTGACGTGGCCTCAATTGGTGATGCGCACGCCACCACCGAAGGGGCGCGCAGCTTTACCTATGTTGATGAGCCAAACGAAGTCTATAAAAAACTGGTGGTCTCTGCTGACGGCAAAAAACTGCTCGGCGCAGTACTGATCGGCGATACCGACGCGTATGGTGGTCTGCTGCAACTGATGCTCAACAACATGGACTTGCCAGATAATGCCCAAGCGTTGATTTTGCCGAGTTTTGATGGAGCAGCCGCACCCGCACTTGGTGCAGATGCGTTGCCGATGTCAGCGCAGATTTGCTCCTGTAATAACGTCAGCAAAGGCGATATTTGCTCAGCCGTCGCCGCAGGAAGTCTGGATTTTGACAGCATTAAAAGCTGTACCAAAGCGGCCAGTTCTTGCGGCGGTTGTGCTGCACTCGTCAAGCAAGTCATGAACGCCGAACTGGAGAAAATCGGGGTCGAAGTCAAAAAAGACATTTGTGAGCATTTCGCTTATTCGCGCCAAGAGCTGTACCACCTGTGCCAAGTCGGACATATCAAGGGTTTTGATGATCTACTGGCCAAACACGGCAACGGCCAACATGATGGCTGCGAAATCTGCAAACCCACCGCCGCCAGTATTTTTGCCTCACTGTGGAATGAACATGTGCTGCAAAAACCGTTAGCACGTCTGCAAGATACCAACGACTATTTTATGGCCAACCTACAAAAAGACGGCACTTATTCAGTCGTGCCACGCATGGCCGGTGGTGAAGTCACCCCAGATGGCCTGATCGCGTGCGGTATGATCGCCAAACAATACGGCCTGTATACCAAACTGACTGGCGGCCAGCGGGTCGATCTGTTTGGCGCGCGTAAAGAAGACCTGCCTGCGATTTGGAAATTGCTGATTGATGCGGGCTTTGAAACCGGTCACGCCTACGGCAAGTCATTGCGCACGGTGAAATCCTGTGTCGGCTCGACATGGTGTCGCTACGGCATGATGGATTCGGTCAGCATGGCGATTGTGCTGGAAAATCGCTACAAAGGACTCCGCGCCCCGCACAAAATCAAAATGGCGGTCTCCGGCTGTACCCGTGAATGCGCCGAAGCACAGAGCAAAGATGTCGGCGTGATTGCGACCGAAAAGGGCTGGAATCTGTATGTGTGTGGCAATGGCGGCATGAAACCACGTCACGCCGAACTGTTTGCCAGTGACCTCGATGACGCGACGCTGATTCGCTACGTGGATCGCTTGCTGATGTTTTATGTCAAAACCGCTGACCGTCTACAACGTACCAGTGTCTGGCGCGATAACATGGAAGGCGGGCTGGAGTACCTACAAAACGTGGTGATCAACGACAGTCTGGGCTTGTGTGCTGAGTTTGAAACGCAGATGCAATATGTCGCCGACACCTATCAGTGCGAGTGGAAAACCACCATCAACGATCCTGAGCAACTGAAGCGCTTTAAGCCATTCATCAACAGCAACCAAGCCGACAACAACGTGCAGTTTGTGGAAGTGCGCGGTCAGATTCGCCCCGCCACAGCTGAGGAAAAAGCTGGTCGGATCAACGTGGTTGAGATGGCATAGCAGACCCTCACCCCAGCCCTCTCCCAAGGAGAGAGGGAGTTACTCCCCCTTTTGGGGGGAGGTTAGGTGGGGGGCATTCATTTATTGTAGAGGAACAAAACCATGTACCAAACAATCTGTAGCCTAAACGATCTGATCCCAGAGCTTGGCGTGTCTGCCCTGATCAATGGCGAGCAAGTGGCAATTTTTCGGCTCAAAGACAACCGCGTGTACGCGATTGCCAACTATGATCCGTTTAGTCAAGCCAACGTGCTGTCACGCGGACTGACTTGCAATCTCAAAGGCAAAACCTGTGTCGCCTCACCGATTTATAAGCAGCACTTTGACCTGCTGACTGGCCAATGTCTGGAAGATGATACGGTCAGCCTAAAAACCTACGTGGTCAAACTGGACGGCGATTCGGTACTCATCGCAGCTTAGATGCGCTGTTTTGAATCTCCATAAAAAAACCGCTTCTATGTAGAAGCGGTTTTTTGTTAAACGCTTAAAGCTTAGAAGCGATAAGCACCTTTGACGCCGAATGTATCAGAGTTGTCACCGAAGTCGACAAAACCTGCTACGCTGACATCCTGACTGATGAATTTACGTGCGCGAATGCCGAAGACATTATCATTGACGCCATCATCCTTATATTGGGCACCAATGCTTAATGTACGATCCAGATAATAATCTGCACCTACATTGAATACGTCCGCATCACCAAAGCTGGCCTGTGCCTCAAGATTGATATCATTTGCACCCAGTTTATAGACATACTTGGCGCGTAGAGATGGATCAGTATTATTTGAGTCACCTGTAACACCCACTGCGACCAACAAGTTTGGCATCGGCAGCATGCCTACCTCAGCGGTGTATTTTTCGACGTTATCCGTGCCAGTAGAGTCTTTGGTTCGTTTGTTTTCGTAGCTTGCACCCGCATAAAAGTCACTGTTTGGCACGTAGTACTCGCCACCTGCACTGACATCGGTCTTGGTGGTTGGGCTGTTCTTGCCGTAAGTGATAGCACCATTCACGTTGCTCGCACGATTCATAAATGCAGCTTCAGCCAGCGGATAGTCTTTAGTATCGACTGGCGCAAGATAATAAGTACCTTCCACAGTCAAATCATTGGTGGCTTTGCCAACATCAGGGTCAGTACGACTGATACCTGCACCAACTTCGTATTGATAGGCTTGTGCGACGTTCACAGTCGCTAAGGTTGCCAATAGGGCAGACGCAAGGGCTAGTTTTTTCATGTTGAACACTCCAGTAAACCGCTTAAAAAAACATTATTTGTTACATGTGTTCAGACTATACCGCTGATGCTGCGCGGTCAAATCCGCCCAAACGATTGGGATACACTGTATGAATCTTGTATTTTTATATAAAAAACAGAGTCTTATATTGGATTAAATGCAGCCAGTCTATTTTTGGGTCAAAAACAGACCAGCCACGATACAAAGCTGTCACAAATGTTACAAATTGGTGAAATTCCGATTGCTACCGATTTGACCTTTCTAAACGTCAACGCTGCCCAGATCAGGAAGACTGTTGCTCAGCCAACAGGCGCTGCATTTCGGCATGCAGCCATGCGCGTAATTGCTGCCGAATCGGGTCGAGCGCCTGCTCAATCAGATCATCAGCTTCACGCAAAAAGCGTTTTTTGAGTTCAAGCGGCAGTTGTGAGTTGGTG
>Ga0209599_10001392_pt1 | contig 11698 bp, 7 predicted proteins | sample Shrwel_input2_FT_FD_187534 | JGI IMG/M metagenome (GOLD analysis project Ga0209599, IMG submission 187534) | Subsurface microbial communities from deep shales in Ohio, USA - Utica-3 well 1 S input2 FT (SPAdes) (version 2) ... | reverse complement strand
CCTTGTGTCGTTGCCGATTTAAGGCCGGAACAATGTTTGCCCGACCGGTGGGAACGGCAGGCCGTTCCCGGTTAGTTCTTAACTGCGTTCCTTGATCCAGCCTGCCACCGCAGCGAGAGCCTGGGGCAGGGCGGTAATGTCGGTGCCGCCGCCCTGGGCCATGTCCGGACGTCCGCCGCCCTTGCCGCCCAGTTGTGCAGAGACGTTCTGCACGATTTCGCCAGCCTTGAAGCGGCTGGTCAGGTCGGCTGTGACGCCGGCGATGACGGTGGCCTTGTCGCCCTCGACGGTCGCCAGCACAATGATGCCGGAGCCCAGCTTGTTCTTCAGTTGATCCAGTGTGGTGCGCAGAGATTTGCTGTCCGCGCCGTCCAGTTTGACCGACAGCAGTTTGACGCCGCCGATATCCTGTACTTGCGACAGCAGGTCGTTACCGGCACTGGAGGCGAGCTTGGCCTTGAGGCGATCGATTTCCTTTTCCTGTTCGCGGGCGCGTTCACTGAGTTGCTGCACCTTTTCAGCGGCAGTCAGGCGATTGACCTTGACCAGATGGCCAATGCTGTTCAGCGCGGCTTCACCTTCGTTCAGCCAGGCCAGTGCGCCGTCACCGGTGCGGGCCTCAATCCGGCGCACCCCGGCGGCAACACCGCCTTCACTGGTGACCTTCAGCAGGCCGATGTCGCCGGTGCGGCTGACGTGGGTGCCGCCACACAACTCCACCGAGAAGTTGCCGGTGCCCATGCTCAGCACACGCACGCTGTCGCCATACTTTTCACCAAACAGCGCCATGGCGCCTTTGGCCTTGGCGGTATCAATGTCGGTAACTTCAGTGGCGACAGCGGTGTTGAGGATGATCTGTTCATTGACCAGTCGTTCAATCTCCGCCATTTGTGCAGCGGTGACGGCTTCAGGGTGCGAGAAGTCGAAACGCAGGTAATCAGCGCAGACCAGAGAGCCCTTTTGCTGCACATGTGTGCCCAGTGTCTGACGCAGGGCGGCGTGCAGCAGGTGGGTGGCGGAGTGATTGCGGGCGGTGCGCAGGCGCAGGTCGGCGCGCACCTCAGCCTCGACACTGTCATCAGCGTGCAGGTGACCCATGGTGACAACGCCGTGATGCAGGAACGCGCCGCCGACCTTGGTGGTGTCGCGCACTTCAAAACGGGCGTTGGGGCCGGTCAGGAAGCCTGTGTCGCCGGCCTGACCACCGGATTCGGCGTAGAAGGGGGTGTGGTCCAGAATGACCACGGCCTCGTCGCCTTCATTCAGTTTCTCAACCTGGTTCTCACCCACAAAGAGGGCCAGTACTTTGCCGCTGCCTTTGATGCCTTCATATCCGGTGAAGACGGTCTCGCTGTCTACTTTGATCAGGCTATTGTAGTCGAGGCGGAATTTCCCGGCTTCGCGGGAGCGGCGGCGCTGCTCATCCATGCAGCGGTTGAACCCGGCTTCGTCGAGGCTGAGCTTGCGCTCGCGGGCGATGTCGCCGGTGAGGTCCATCGGGAAGCCGTAAGTGTCATACAGTTTGAAGACGGTTTCGCCGGGGATGATGTCGCCCTTGAGGTCGGCAATGTCGGCCTCAAGGATTTTCAGGCCCTGTTCCAGTGTCGTCGCAAACTGTTCTTCTTCCTGCTTCAGCACACGTTCGATGTACTGCTTGCGCTCCACCAGTTCGGGATAAGCATGGCCCATCACCTCGGCCAGCGCTTCGACCATGCGGAAGAAGAATGCGCCACTGGCGCCCAGCTTGTTGCCGTGGCGGCAGGCGCGGCGGATGATGCGACGCAGCACATAGCCCCGGCCTTCATTGCTCGGCACCACGCCGTCGGCCACCAGGAAGGAACAGGAGCGGGCATGGTCGGCAACTACGCGCAGCGACGGCTGGCTTTCATTGGCGCAACCGATGGCGTTGGCTGCAGCATCCAACAGTTTCTGGAACAAGTCGATTTCGTAGTTGCTGTGCACATGCTGCATGACGGCGGAGATGCGCTCAAGACCCATGCCGGTGTCCACCGAGGGCGCGGGCAGAGGGTGCAGCACGCCGTCAGCGGTGCGGTTGAACTGCATGAAGACGTTGTTCCAGATTTCGATGTAGCGGTCGCCGTCTTCTTCCGGGCTGCCGGGCGGGCCGCCCCAGATGTCAGCGCCGTGATCGTAGAAAATCTCGGTGCAGGGGCCGCAGGGACCGGTGTCGCCCATCGCCCAGAAGTTGTCCGAGGCGTAAGGCGCGCCCTTGTTGTCACCGATGCGGATCATGCGCTCGGCAGGAATGCCGACTTCCTTGTGCCAGATGTCATAGGCTTCGTCATCGCTGGCGTAGACGGTGACCCACAGCCGCTCCGTCGGAATGGCCAACCATTTTGGCGACGTCAGGAATTCCCAGGCGTAAGTAATGGCGTCGCGCTTGAAATAATCGCCAAAGCTGAAGTTGCCCAGCATTTCGAAGAAGGTGTGATGGCGGGCGGTGTAGCCGACGTTCTCAAGGTCGTTGTGCTTGCCGCCGGCGCGCACGCATTTCTGGGAGCTGACCGCACGCGTGTAATGACGCTTGTCCAGACCGAGGAAACAGTCCTTGAACTGGTTCATACCGGCGTTGGTAAACAGCAGCGTGGGGTCATTCGCGGGAATCAGCGAACTGGAAGCGACGCGGGTATGTCCTTTGGCCTCAAAGAAGGCAAGGAAGGCTTCGCGAATATCGGCACTGGTGCGCATGGGCTGGCGGGCTCCGTGGGAACGGCGTTTTCAAAAAAGGGGTAGATTATAGCGGGTTATGGCGCAGCGGGGAGGGTGTTTGGCGGGTTTTTCCGCCGAGGCGGTGTTTGTTCAGTTGTCCGCCTTGCGCATGGCCTTGCGGCATTGATCCGAGCTGAAGCCCCGGTATTGCAGAAAGCGCAGCTGCCGGGCCTGTTCCTTGCGGTCGGTCGGAATGTCCTCGCCGAATTTGCGTTGCCGGGTCTGGCGCGCCCATTCAAACCAGTCTTCGCTCGCCAGCACTTCGGCAATCAGCGATTCGTCCACCCCGCGTTGCTTCAGCGATTGCCGGATGTTCAGCGGGCCTTGGCCTTTGCGGCTTTCCTGGCGGACATAAGCCTCGGCAAAACGCGGATCGCTTTGCCAGTGCCGCTCGGCAAACTCATCAAGAATGGCGTTGATCACCTCGGCAGATCCTCCCAGGGAGGACAGTTTTTCGTACAACTCCTGCCGGGTATGTTCCCGCCGCGACAAAAACGCCAAAGCCCGGCTGCGCAAGGCAACCGGGCTCAGCGGGGAGGGCATTTCACTCATTCCCTGAGCTCGCCGGATCAGTGGTCAGCCGGCTCAAACTCGGCGGAATCCGGTTCCTCGACCTGACCTGCCGGGGCGGGCAAGGACAGCAACTGGTTGCGGACTTCCGCTTCGATTTCCTCGGCAATGGCCGGATGTTCTTCAAAGTGCTTGATGACGTTGGCCTTGCCCTGGCCGATCTTGTTGCCCTTGTAGGCATACCAGGCGCCGGATTTCTGGATGATGTCCTGCTTCACCCCGAGGTCGACCAGTTCGCCGAGGCGGTTGGTGCCTTCGCCGTACATGATCTGGAATTCGGCTTCGCGGAAGGGTGGTGCCACCTTGTTCTTGACCACCTTGACGCGGGTTTCAGAACCAACGACTTCATCACCGTCCTTGACCTGGCCGATACGGCGGATGTCCAGACGCACCGAGGCGTAGAATTTCAGTGCGTTGCCGCCGGTGGTGGTTTCCGGGCTGCCGAACATGACGCCGATCTTCATGCGGATCTGGTTGATGAACACCACCAGGCAGTTGGAGCGCTTGGCGTTACCGGTGATCTTGCGCAGCGCCTGGGACATCAGGCGTGCCTGCACACCCATGTGCGAGTCACCCATTTCGCCTTCAATTTCAGCGCGGGGGGTCAGGGCGGCCACGGAGTCGATGACGATCACATCCACGGCGCCGGAGCGTACCAGCATGTCGGCGATCTCAAGTGCCTGTTCGCCATTGTCAGGCTGTGAAACCAGCAGGTTGTCGACATCAACACCCAGCTTCTTGGCATAGGACGGGTCGAGGGCGTGTTCGGCATCCACGAAAGCGGCGGTGCCGCCGGCACGTTGGCACTCGGCAATCACTTGCAGGGTCAGCGTGGTTTTGCCGGAAGATTCCGGACCGTAGATTTCGACGATACGGCCCTTGGGCAGGCCGCCGATGCCGAGGGCGATGTCCAGACCCAGCGAGCCGGTGGAAATGGCTTGAATGAGTTCGGTAGGTTGATCACCGAGACGCATTACGGAGTTCTTGCCGAATTGCTTTTCAATCTGGGAAAGGGCGGCTGTCAGGGCCTTGCGCTTGTTATCATCCATAGTATTTCTCCTAAGTTCAGGTTTGGGTTGTCATTGTGGGGCGTATCGTGCCACGTTCAGTAGATGCTGGCTAGTGGTCAGATGTTGTCGTGCGACATGATTTGTCGCGCAATGATCCTGAAGTAATCACTGGTGATAATAGGCTCAATCAGCTATATAACTATTATTAGATATTTAAGAGATTCGCGACATGATTGCAAATAAGTATCGGTTACCAATGATGGCTGGCATGGCTCTGCTGCTTTCCTCATGTGGTGGCGGAGATGACGGTGGCGGATCGGTACCGGTACCGGTATCACCCGTAATGTACAAAGGTACAGCTCTAAGTGGCACGCTGGATGTATCAACGCACTCTTTCCGATTGTCATGGACAGACACTAGTAAAGTGGAGATGGGATACCGCATAGAGTTCAAGGCACCCGGTGGTTCATGGCAAGTCATGCGTGATCTTCCTGCTGAGCCTGGAAATTCCCATGCCGTTGCGGTCGAAGTCGCGGATGCAGGAGAGGGTCTTTACCGGGTGATCATCCGGTTGCCATCCGGGGAACAAGTGCTTGAAAGTGGCGGAGGGGCGGCGGTATTAAGTTTGCCTTCAGCTTGGCTGGGGAATGGTTTCAACCCAGACTTCCTTTTTTCCATGGGTGAGCCATTTCGAGACACGGTACGTATCCGGGTGTCCCTGGGTGATATGGAGACTGTATCCGCAACCTACTCTGTGGACGGTGTGGTGATTGGCCAGTCCACCTCAGGTTTCACCAAGCCATTGAATTGGGATACAACCAAAATTTCGGATGGTGAGCATGTCCTTAGTGCGGTGATACGGGTCAAGACGGGTGAGGCGATTTCGTTCAGTAAACCCGTAACTGTGGACAGCAAGTCCTTACAAGTGGCGTTAAAGGTCTATGGGGATTCCGGCGTGGCTTTGGTGAAGGCTCAGGGAAGCGCGGAGGTCGGGATCCGGCGCATGACGCTGCTTGTGGATGGCGAACGGCACAGTGATGTCCTGACTGCTCCCAACGGTTGCTGGGCTTCCACGGCCCGGGGTGAATATTGCGATGAACTGGACGGTTTCCTATGGGATATTGACAGCAGGAATCTGAGTGCCGGAAAACATGAGCTCATGATCCGGGGAGAAGATAACGCCGGGTTGATTCGTGAAAAAACTCTGAACTGGACAATGAATAACCCTCCGGAGTTGACGCTTACCCAACAGCAGTCAACTGTCCTGAATCCCGGCACAATTACTTTCCAGGGCAGTTTTAGCGATGATGGACCTGGGGCGCGCCTGACAGTTCGGGTTGGGGTGGATACGATCTTTGAAACAACCCAAAGTCCCTTTATCTTCAATCTGGACACTATGGGTCGGACAGATGGGGATTATCGTGGCGAGGTCCGTGTCTGGGATGCCGCCGGTCGTTCAACTATCAAGACTTTTGCCTTTACCCGCTATTCCGGAGAGGTGGCGCTGATGAAGCGTCTGGACCCGGGAACGGCAGTTGTAAGCGTCCTTCAGGGGCAGATTTTGCTGCGCGGGGCCGATAAGTCATATTCGTTGCTGGACTCATCGACCCTGGCGGTTCGTCCGGTTTCAGCAGGTAATGGTATCACTGTTCAGGCGGCAAGCCAGCCTGAGCCGGGTCGCTTGTTGCTGACCGGCGTTGATTCGGATGGAGTTGCCCGGCTCTATCTGTGGGATGGCTCCGTTCGCAATCTCAGTGCTTTGTCAGGTTGTGATCCTGTTTCGGCCCGAGGTATCACGACCCCGGTTTTGTCTGGTATGCATGCTGCTTGGGGGGCAGGTTCTGCACGGTATTGTTACTTGAATCTGGATTCCGGAGTTTCCAGGCAGGTTACTCCTCCTTCAGGAAGCTCATTTGTTGATGGAGCGTTATCCCTGGCCCCGGATGGTGTCAGGATTTTCCTGCGTCAGAATAAAGGAGTCTCCCTGATGGATATCCTTATGTACGATGTAACGACGGACAACCTGCAAGCATTGACCACTGACGGGCGCCAAAAGGAAAAACTTGCTGCCGATGGTGCTCACGTAGCTTGGGTGAGTCGTAATGCTGCTTACGGGACGTCCTTGATCCGGGCGCCAGTGACCTCACCGTTTTCTCAGACTCTGGTTGATAACTTCACCAGCGACATGAACAGTCATGGCCTGATCGCCGAAAGAGGCGGGACACTGCTGTGGTCCTGGTTCATTTCAGACAGCTTAGGTGAGCGTGACGGATATGGCGCAATGACTCCGGAATCCAAGCTCAACCACGGTTGCACCGGTTGCTCCACGGTACTGATGGGGGAACAGGGAGTTTATTATCTGAAGTCCGGGAGCTTCATGCGCTGGCATCCCGGCTCGGTGGCGGAGCGCTTGTTGTCCATGACTGTTTACAATGCTCCCGCAATAGATGAGCCCGGTGGCGCGGTGTACAGGATCATGGGAGGCACGGAGCTTTACCGCTTCCCGTTGCCTTGATGCGGCAGGATAATTATCGGCTATTATCACGTCCCTGACACCAGAGGCGAAGCCATGACCACCGCTTTCGACGACCACACACCGATGATGCAGCAATACCTGCGTCTCAAGGCCGATCATCCTCATGCCATTGTCTTCTACCGCATGGGCGACTTTTATGAGTTGTTCTTTGACGATGCCCACAAGGCGGCGCGGTTGCTGGATATCACCCTGACCCATCGCGGCAAGAGCGCCGGCAATCCCATTCCCATGGCGGGCGTGCCTTATCATGCTGTGGAAGGTTATCTGGCCAAGCTGGTGCGGCTTGGGGAAACCGTGGTCATCTGTGAGCAAGTGGGTGATCCGGCAACCGGCAAGGGGCCGATGGAGCGCCAGGTCAGCCGTATCCTGACGCCGGGCACGGTCAGTGACGAGGCCTTGCTGGACAGCCGTCGTGAAAACCTGCTGCTTTCGGTGCATGCCTCGCGGGATACATTGGGGCTGGCGGTGCTGGATATGGGCAGCGGCCGCTTTACGGTGCTGGAAGCGGAGCTTTCTGCGGAGTCACTGGAGGCGGAATTGGCCCGCATCAGTCCGGCGGAAGTGCTGGTGGCGGACGGCTCACAGGTGCAGGCGTGGATGGGCGAACGGCCGGTGACCCGCCGCCCCCCTTGGGAATTTGTCGCTGAAACCGCCCGTCACGGGCTCTGCCAGCACTTTGGCGTCAAGGACCTGCAAGGATTCGGGTGTGAGTCAATGCCGGCCGCCATTACCGCTGCCGGGGCCTTGCTGAATTATGCCCGTGAAACCCAGCGCAGCAGCCTGCCGCACCTGCGCGGAATCCGGGTGGAGCAGGGCAGTGACTTCATTATCCTGGACGCCGTGACCCGCCGCAATCTCGAACTGACCCAGACCTTGCAGGGGGAGTTCCGTTGCAGCATTGCCTGGGTGCTTGACGCCTGCCAGACGCCCATGGGCAGCCGTCTGCTGCGGCGCTGGCTGCATCAGCCGCTCCGTGACCGGCCGATGTTGATGGAACGGCAGGCGGCGATTGGCGAAGCGATAGCCGCCTATCGGTTTGAGGCGTTGCAGGCGGCGCTGGAACCGGTGGGAGACGTTGAGCGGATTCTGGCGCGCGTGGCCTTGAAGACTGCGCGCCCCCGCGATCTCAGCCGCCTGCGGGAAGTGCTGTCAGCCTTGCCCGCGCTGCGGCAGGCCATGGCCGGTTTGCAATCACCGGCGCATGTGCGGATTTCCGATGCAGTGCGTGAGTTTCCGGAGTTGCAGTTGTTGCTGGAGCGCGCCCTTGTCGAGACACCGCCGGTCGTCGTGCGCGATGGGGGGGTGATTGCCGAAGGCTACGATGCCGAACTGGACGAGCTGCGGGCCATCAGCACCAATGCAGGCGATTACCTGCTGCAACTGGAGGCCCGCGAGCGCGAGGCGACCGGCATTCCCGGCCTGAAAATCGGCTACAACCGTGTCAGTGGCTATTACATTGAACTGACCCGCGCCCAGGCTGATCATGCGCCGGTGCACTTCATCCGCCGGCAAACCTTGAAAAACGCCGAGCGCTACATCACCCCCGAACTGAAGATTTTTGAAGACAAGGCCTTATCCGCCTCAGCGCGGGCCTTGGCCCGGGAAAAGCTGCTTTACGAAGCCTTGCTGGATCTGTTGCTGGTGCATCTGGGGGATTTGCAGGTCATGGCCATGGCCCTGTCGGAACTGGATGTGCTGGCGACGCTGGCGGACCGCGCCCATCGTTTTGAGTGGGTGGCGCCTGAGTTGACGGACGATGTGGAAGTCAACATCAGCGAGGGCCGTCATCCGGTTGTGGAGCAGATTCTGAGTACGCCTTTCACCGCCAATGACACCCGGCTGGACGCAACGCAACGTCTGCTGGTTATCACCGGCCCGAACATGGGAGGTAAGTCGACCTATATGCGGCAGAGCGCGGTGATTGTCCTGCTGGCCCATATCGGCAGTTATGTCCCGGCCAGGCAGGCCCGCATTGGCAGTATTGACCGGATTTTCACCCGGATCGGATCGGCGGATGATCTGGCCGGTGGCCGCTCCACGTTCATGGTGGAAATGACCGAAACCGCCAACATTCTCCAGAATGCCACCCGGCACAGCCTGGTGCTGATGGATGAAGTCGGACGCGGCACCAGCACCTTTGACGGTTTGTCCCTGGCTTGGGCCGCCGCTGAATACCTGGTGCGGGATGTGCAGGCGCTGACCCTGTTTGCAACCCATTATTTTGAGCTGACCGGTCTGCCCGATCATTTTCCCGGTGCCATTAATGTGCATGTTGCCGCCAGCGAACAGGGCGATCACCTGGTCTTCCTGCACCGGGTGACAGCCGGCCCGGCCAGCAAGAGTTATGGCTTGCAAGTGGCGCGCCTGGCAGGTGTGCCGGCACCAGTCATTGACTCCGCGCGGCGCAAGCTGCTGGATCTGGAGCGCAGCCCGGCCGCCCGCAAGGGCAGGAACAAGCCGGAACCCTTGCAGAATGACCTGTTTGCCCAGCCTGAAGTGATTGAGCGGGTAGTGGAAAAGACGGTGGTTCGGGAAAGCGTTGTGGAGCAGGCATTGCAGCAACTGGATGTGGACGGATTGTCCCCCCGCGCCGCCATGGACAAGCTCTATGAATTGAGGGAGCTATTAAGGCATGACAAGCTGGCGCGATAGCGCTTAGAATACCTCACCGTATTTAAGTGACCGGCCGGGCGCCGGTCTCGTTGAGAGGCTGGACAACATGACTTTTGTCGTTACCGAAAACTGTATCAAGTGCAAATATCAGGATTGTGTGGAAGTTTGTCCTGTTGACTGCTTCTACGAAGGTCCTAATTTTCTGGTGATCCATCCGGACGAGTGCATTGACTGTGCACTCTGTGAGCCGGAATGTCCCGCCAACGCTATTTTTTCGGAAGACGAAGTGCCAAAGGGGCAGGAGGCGTTCATCAAGCTCAATGCCGACCTGGCGCAGGTCTGGCCGAATATCACTGAAAAAGGTGATGCGCCTGCCGATGCCAAGGAATGGGATGGCGTGGAAGGAAAAATGAAGTATCTGGAAAAGTAAGACTGTCCGGATGCGAAGAAGCCGTCGAGGTTCATGCCCGGCGGCTTTTTTATGGCCGGATTTTGGCTGACAGGGGGGGGGGACGCCGGAAGCGGGGTGCATGCCATTCAGGAGGAGTAAACGGGCGGGATTTGGTGGACAACGCGGAAGACGATATTTTATCAGAATGCAAAAATGCAAACGGGGCGGATAATCCGCCCCGATTTGTATCCATCCCGTTGGCATCCCTACACTTCCCGGTGTCTCCAGTCCTTATCCATGTGCCTCTCGGCAATCAGTCCCTTTCCTTATCCAATGTCGCATCCCTACGATTCCCTTTTGACGTCTCCTGACATCTCCCTGCGCGCATCCTCGCACTATCAGCTTCCCGCTAATCCTGTACTGCCTTGTGACTCTTCCTGAGCCTTCCTGTCCACGCAATCCTGTTTGCGTTCCGTTGAGACAATATTAACACAATGCCGGACTCTGGCAATCGCTGTAGCCGGAAGGTTAACCTTGAGGGGGCAGAGTTATTTTCAGAAAAATGGTCTATTTTTCAAGGTATTCAGTAGATAGCTGCAGTGAAATCGGCGGTTGGCTACGTGAAAATTCAGCCAAATCTGACAAGCCTTGTAGGAAAAATCCTACAAGAGTTGTGGAAAAACGGAAGATTGGCTGATTCGTGTAAAACAATCGCAACCAGTAATTAACAAAATCCAACAGCGACGGCGTGCAAATACCCGTACCTTAGGCGAATCATCTCCCCAAGAACCAAAAACCATGATCAATCGAGGGTCGCTATGAGGATGAGTCGTTTGGCAGCCGGTTTTCTGGGCTTCACAACGGCCTGTTTTGCCGCCATCGTCCGAGCGGACGAGGCCGCACAAGTTCAGCCTCATTATTATACCTTGTCGATCAGCCTGGCCCCGGCGCTTTGCCAACTCCATCCCGAAAACCGCCAGTTGCGCATCTGTCAGGAGGGCTACTCCATTATTGTTCAGGGATTCTGGCCGGAAAGTCAGGACGGACGCCGGGTCCGGAACTGCAGCCGGGACAATCCGGAGTTGTCGCCGGTGCAGGAGCGGGTCCTGGAGAAGGTTATGCCGGATGATCCGTTACGGGCCCGGGAGTGGCAGCGACACGGTTCCTGCACTGGGATGACCGCCCAGGAGTATTTCAGGGCGTTGATGTCGCGGGCGAACCGGCTGCGGTTGCCCAGTCAGATCAATAAGGAGGGGCGCGACCAGGTCATGGATCGCAGCCAACTGGTTTCCGACATCATGAAATTGAATGCAGGACTGCCTGAAAAAGGGATTTACCTGCGCTGCAATCTGCAGGAAGGCACGCCGTTGCTGACCGAGTTGCGGGTTTGCTACAAGCCAAACGGTGAGTTCACGGAGTGTTCCTCTTCGTTCAAGCCCAACTGCCCCACCACCTTTACGGTTCGCGCAGTGCCTTGACTAACAGATAGCTCAAACTGCCACAAATTGTTGAGCGTGCAGCAATGTGCCTGCCGACCAGGCGCGGCGCACCATGCCATTCATCCCGGCCAACCCTTCTTTCAGATTGTCCCGCAAGTTGTACCATTCGGCGGTCTGCCGGGGTAATGACATCAAGTTGAAATTGCCCTGATAGACCGCTTCCTTGGCGGCCAGCAGGGAAGGGTGCGCAATGGCCCTGGACTTGAACAGGATCAGTCCGGTATCGCCAAAACTGAGCAGGCGGGGAGTGGGAAGCGGGCGGTAATCTTGCGGCGGCTTGCCAGGCTCACGCCGGAAATTGGCAGCAATATGACCGGCCATGGCGATGGCATGAAAGGCCTGTTTGTCG
>Ga0209599_10001386_pt1 | contig 11742 bp, 3 predicted proteins | sample Shrwel_input2_FT_FD_187534 | JGI IMG/M metagenome (GOLD analysis project Ga0209599, IMG submission 187534) | Subsurface microbial communities from deep shales in Ohio, USA - Utica-3 well 1 S input2 FT (SPAdes) (version 2) ... | reverse complement strand
TGTCCATCGCTTTGACCAGTGAGAATTGCTTACAGCCAGCAGCGTGTACTTTTTCTTCGTACACTTCACGGGTACCGTGGTTTGACGCTGGAATCACCAGAGTGATCGGCAGGTCTGGCAGGGTTGGATCGATTTCTGCCCATGTTTTGTATGGGTTGGCGATGACTTTGCCATCACGGGTTGGAATCACGGTTGCACCAGCCAAGAACACATGGTGTGGTTTTAGTGCGTATGCGTCGCCTTTGCTGTCAGAGGCAAATACGATGCCGTCATAACCGAACATGATTTCGTGGATTTTGGTGACGCCAGCTTTACGGCAGTTGGCGATTTCGTCTGCGCCGATTTTACGTGAGGCGTTGGCGATGTCGATGGTGTTCGCGCCAGTACCTTGACAGAACTGACGGAAGCCGCCGCCTGTACCGCCTGAACCAACGATTGGGGTTTTAAATTGTGGGAAGTTATTGCCAAATTCTTCTGCGGCGATACTGGCAAATGGCAGTACAGTCGATGAGCCTGCGATTTGCACGTTAACACGCGCCATGGCAGGTGCAGACAGTGCCAATGTGGTGGCTGCGACGAGTGCCAGTGGGGTGGTGAGCTGAGTTAGACGCATGATGATTCCTCGTGAGTCGTGCAAATGTGGCACTATTAGGTCAATAACAAGACACAAATCTGATGCAGGACGGCTGTCCTTGGGTCAGGCGTGAGTATGGATTTTATAAATGACAGATTCGTGATGTATATATTTCACTTTGATGACATGCGGTGGCAGGGGAAGTGGTGAGACGACGTCCAATTGACTGTTTATAAAATGAAAACCAGCCGTTAGTCGGCTGGTCTTTTATCACTCATGATGGCTAAAAATGCTTAGGACGCAGGCACTGCTTGCACAACCACGCGATTTTTAAAATCTTCCAGCGCTTTGGTGCGGATGTCGTCTGGCAGAGGGATCAAACCGGCTTTTTCCAGTGGGCTGTTGGCGCCAGACACGCGGGTGTTGAGGAAGTATTCGGTGTATTCAGCCAGACCTGCAATCACGCCGATATGTTCGCCTTTAACATAGAAGTACAGCGGACGTGAAACTGGATAGCTGCCATCGAGAATCGAGGCAACGCTTGGTACCACGCCATTGACGGTAGCGACCTGTAGCTTGTCACGGTTTTGGTCATAGAAGCTTAACCCAAATGCACCGACTGCGGTCTTGGTGGCTTGTAGACGTGCTAAGGTTTCGGTGTAGTCACCGGCGATTTCGACCACTTTACCGTCGCGGCGGATGCCTTTACAGAAGTCTTTTTGAGCGACTTTGTCCATCGCTTTGACTTCAGCAAATTCTTTACAGCCGACCGCGTGCATTTTTTCTTCGTAGACTTCACGTGTGCCGTGGTTGGAACCAGGGATAACCAAGGTGATGGCTTGGTTCGGCAGGCTTGGGTCGATGTCTGACCACTTGCTGTACGGATTGTCGATCATTTGGCCGTTTTGTGGCACTTTGGCAGCACCGGCGAGGAACACGGTTTTTGGGGTGAGGGCAAATTTTGCGCCCTTGCTGTCCGAGGCAAACACGATGCCGTCATAACCAAACATCACTTCGTGGATGTTGTTGACGCCGGATTTTTTGCAGTTTTCGATTTCGTCGTTGCCGATCTTGCGTGACGAGTTGGCGATGTCGATGGTGTTACCGCCAGTGCCTTGGCAGAATTGGCGCAGACCGCCGCCTGAGCCACCTGAGCCGACTACAGGGGTTTTAAACTGTGGAAAGTTATTGCCAAACTCTTCGGCGACGATACTGGCAAATGGCAGTACGGTTGATGAACCGGCGATTTGAATGTTGGCGCGTGTACCACCGCTGGCAGATGACGCGGCACTACTTGTCGCATCGCTGCTGGCTGCGCTTGCTTCAGGGTTGGGGTTTTTGCTACAAGCGGTCATACTGACGGCGACTGCGACTGCGAGCGCACTGATAGAAACTTTCATGGTCAAACTCCAAGGGTGGTATGGCGTTGGTGATTTGGTCATTTGGTGTACGTCATGCGCGGCAAGGCGTCCGATACGCGGGGTCAAACGCAAGTTCAGCGTCAGTCGAGCAGTGTGATCAGCCGCTGGATCAGCATTGCCATGCTGCGTGGCGATTATGACAGTTGTGTGAATGGGTTGCCAGTCGTAGCTAGACACGCCTTGCCCCTCGGCTATGTTTTGCAAGGATCAGTATGCTGCATGTGATTCAAAGTCAACGGATTGAGTTGTTGCTGGCCGGTTTGTTGGATTTTTTTGCCGACCAGCCGATTGCGGTGTTTGAGCCGCGTCAGATTTTAATTCCATCACATGGGGTTGGGGTATGGTTGCGCCATCAGCTGGCCGATCACGATGGGATCTGTGCGCAGGTTTCGACCGATTTTATCGGCTCGTATCAGTGGAAGCTGTACAGCAAAATCCTCAAAAACGACGTGCCGGAACGTGCGCCGCTGTCTGCCAGTGTCATGCAGTGGCGGATCTTTGGGTTTTTGCATGATCTGTTGCATAACCCAGACGCGGATGGTTTGCTGTATCAGCAATTTGAAATTCTACTCAATAAAGTCAAAGACGGCACGCCGACGCAGATTCGGCGGCAGATTTGGGGCTTGTCCGAACAGATTGCGCAGGTGTTTGCGGCGTATGTGGTGTATCGACCCGACTGGCTACAGCTGTGGGGACGCGGCCAAAAACTAGACTTACAGGCATTGTTCGACCGCATGCCAGCGCCGCCACCAAAATGGCAACGAGATCATTATTTGGTGATGCAGCCATGGCAGGCCAAGCTGTGGGAAGTGTTGTTTGCACAGGTGTTTGCTGATCGTGAGGCGGTGATTCAGCAGTTTTGGGATACCTTGCAGCAAGAGCCGTACAAGCGGCGTGAGCTGCCGAGTCATTTGGCGGTGTTTAGCATGGTGCAGTTGCCACCGGCTGAGTTGAATTTCCTTAAGCAACTCAGTCAGTACACCGAAATTCAACTGTTGCACTATAACCCGTCGCAGGAGTATTGGGCGGACAGTGTTGATCCACGTTGGTTGCGTTGGTATGCGCAAAAATACCCCGACCGTGCAGCGCTGCGTGATAGTCGGCATCCGCTGTTGACCCGCTTGGGCAAGCAGGCGCGCGATGTGTTTGGGTTGCTCAGTGGCATGTCCGGCGGTGAGTATGGCGACTGGGTCGATGTGTTTCCGGATGCGTATCCGGCGACCTTACTTGGTAAAATCCAACAAGATATTCTGCATCTAACTGATCCGACCGATGCACCCAAGTATGCGCTGGCCGACGATGATCAATCGTTGGTAGTGCATGTCTGTCATTCGGCGCTGCGGCAGCTGGAGGTGTTGCGCGAGGAGTTGTTGACGTGGCTGGCGCAAGATTCGCAGCGTCAACCGGCGGATGTGCTGATACTTGCTCCCAATCTGCAACGGATTGCCCCGTTGATCAGTGCGGTGTTTGCACCGAGTGTCAGTCAGCCGAACCTGAATATCCCGTTTGAGATCACTGGTCTTGCCACGCCGGAAGCGGAGGCATTATGGCAGGCGCTGATGGGCTGTTTTGATCTGTTAGAAGGTCGCTTTGGCCATGATGTGTTGCTGGATTGGCTGAGCCTGCCGGCAGTGCAGCGTGCTTACGGCTTGGGTCGTGAACAGGTGCAGCGCATGGGTGATCTGTTGATTGCGGCGGGGTTTAAGCGCGGTTTTGATCCGCTACATTTGCGGCAGAGTCTCAGCGAGCAAGACACCGACACCCGCTATACGTTTCGGTTTGCCTTGGATCGGTTACTGCTGGGCATGGTGTTGCCGACTGAGGCGGTGCATGCGGGCGTGTTGGCGTGGCCGTCGGTGCAGCCAGATGACTTTGCACTGATTGCGATTTTACAGCAGATTTATCAGCAGCTTGATGCTGAGCGGCATTATTTGGCGGTGCAGGATTATCGAATTAATGACTGGTTGGATTTGATCCAAGCCAAACTACTGGCGCAATTTTCCGCTGAAATCGACACCAAAGCTTGGGAGCAGATTAAATATGCCCTAGAAGGCATGCGCGCCAATCTGATCGCGTCGGAGTTGCCGCCCGTGCCGTTGCCGCTGCGTTTTGTGTTGGATGAGGTGGAAGCGACGCTGAGCAATACGCCTGCCGGTTCACAGCCGTCTGGTCGGCTGACCTTTGCGCGGTTGGGCACATTGCGGCCATTGCCGTATCAGTTGGTGGTGATGCTGGGGCTGGAGGCGGGTCAGTTTCCGGCGCGCGATCAGATCAGTAACTTTGACTTGATCAAAGCCTTACCTGCCCAAGCCGGTGATCGCTCACGGCAAGAAGACGAGTTGGGCGCGTTTTTGGATGGCTTATTGCTGGCACAACAAGCCTGCTGGGTGTTTTATAATGGCTTCGATGTGGCCGATGTGCATCCACGCCAACCGGCTGCACCGGTGCAAGAGTTGCTGGATTTGGTCGCAGTGCAGCTACAACCTCAGACCGTCGAGGACAAAAACGCTAAAACTGTTGCTTCGGATCAAAAGTCTTCTGATCAAGCTGAACAAAAATCAGAAAAGCAACCCAAAACCAGACTAGAAACCCCTGACGAACTGCTGGCGCGTTGTATCGTGCGTCAACACAGCTTGCTGCCGTTCGAACGGGATAATTTTACTGCGGCAGATCCCAAGCAGCCACGCCAGCGCTACACCCAGCCGCGTATGTTGGCCGATCTGTGGTTTCACGTCGCACAACAACTGTATACCCCGCTGAGCAAACCCGTGCCGGTGGTGTGGGCGGCAGGGTTTGCGCAACAACAGTTATTGATGAGCCAAAGCCCGCAGTCATGGCATCGGATGATTGGGCAGTTGTTGCGGCCTGCGCGATATTTTTTACAGCAAGCGCGGATTCAAAACGTCTATCGGCAGGAGCAAGCCTCGACCTTTGAGCCGTTGACCTTAAATACCCTTGATCAGTATCACTTGCGTCAAGCCCATCTACACACCGATGTTGCGCTCAATGTCGATCTGTTGATGGATCGGCTGCCAGTCGGTGCGGCCAAGCAAGCTTATTTTCTCTCGACCGAACAAGCCGCCCAACTGATCGAGCGACGTATTCAAGATTGCGCCAATGCCTGCGGCAAAACTGGCTGCGATGTCGTCACTGAACAGACGATTGTGCTGAATGATCAGGCTGGACAAGCGTGGTCGTTACAAGTCACGGTGCCGCAGATGCCGACGGACACATGGTTGGCGGAGATTGGCAACAGTGGACGTGGTAAACATCGTCTGCGCATGTGGCTAGAGCATTTGGCGTGGCAAGTGTATCGGCAGACAAGTGATGCTGATGTGCAGGCGGGGCGGGGTGCGCGCATCATGGTGTTTAGTAATCAGACGTTTAAGCTGTTATCGGTGACTGCTGAGCAGGCGCAGGGGTACTTGTTGGACTGGCTTCAGGTCTGGCAGCAAGCAGCGCAACAGCCGTGGGTGTTGCCGCCGGATTTGGTGTTGGATAAAGATTGCGGCTTACGCTATGTCAAAAAATCTGACAGCTATGAGTACACCCTTGAGAGGCTATTAGAAAAGTGGCGGGGTGAAGGCTTTAACCGTCCAATTGCACCAAGTGAGGATGAGAGCTGTTATGTGCATCCGGATTGGCAGTTGGTGTTGCAGGGGCAGGACGCAGAGCCGGCGTTGATGCGGCATTTGGCGGCGCATGCTGAGCGTTTGTATCAGCCGTTGCTAGAGCGCTGGCAGGATTTTGATCCGCTCAATTCTTCAACTGTTGCCAGTGAGTCCTAATATGCAACCCTTGAAAACAGAACAAAACAGATCAGAAAAAAGTAGCCCTGCCCAACCAAACAACCCCGCGCTGTCGTTGCCGTTGCGTGGTCTACACCTGATTGAAGCCTCAGCGGGGACAGGCAAGACGTGGACACTGTCGGCGTTGATTGTGCGCTTGATTTTGGAAGGCGATTACACCCCGCGTCAGATGATTGCGACCACCTTTACCCGTGCGGCGGCGGCGGAGTTGCGTTCACGGATTCGGCAGCGACTTGAGCAAGTGCGCCGTGTAATTAAGCAACTGCTAGCGGCGCAAAAAACCCAATTTGAGCATCGCGCTGATGCTGAAGTTGATCATGCTGATCACAAGGCCGAGCAGCAAACGCCAGAAAAGCAAACGCCAGAAAAGCAAACGCCAGAACAACTGCTGCAACTCGTCCAAAACGAGATTCAGGCCGATTTGTTTTTGGCCTACTTGGTGCAGCGGATTGAATCTGGCAAATTTGGCGCGACAGATCATGCGATTGCACAAAATGGCTGGACGCATTGCTTAAATCGGTTGGATTTGGCGCTACAGAATTTTGATGAATTATTTGTCGGGACGTTGGATAGTTTTTGTCAGAAGTTACTGAGTGAGTTTGCCTTTGAAAGTGGTCAAGGTGAGCGGCTGGTCATCAGTGAACAAGAGCAGGAGTTATGTGCGGAAATTTTGCATGATGCGGTGCGGCAATGGCGGGCAAAACAAGACCCGCGCCTGATCGGTTTATTGTTACAAACAAAAAAACTACACGACGGCACAGCCTATCAATACTCTGTGGCGACCGTGATGAATTTTCTGTCGGCACAGCTTGCACCGGTGGCGATGCCGCAGCTTGATTTTAGCCGATTGGAACGGCTTAAAGACACACTGCTGGCGGTCGATGTGTCGGCGTTTGATGATTTTATTCGTCCCGATGGTCAGGCCAAAACAGGACTGAGTAAAAACAAATACCTGTATAAATGTGGTTATGTGCTGCCGAGTTTGCTGGCGCGATTACAGCAGTTTGGCGAAATGTTTTTGTTGACGATCAGCAAAGATTCACCCGAAGCAAAACTCCTGAGTAGTTTTTTGCCTGATCAACTCGATCAACAGTTTAATAAAGGCAAACAGCATTTTTTGGCGCAACTGCAACAGATCAGCGCGACGGATGTGTTGTCGGAGTTGGCGCAAATCAAAGAAGAATTATCCGAAAAGCTCGATCAAGTCGAACAGCATTTAACCTTTGTGCTGAGTCAAACCGTGCGCGAGCGTCTGCCGATCTTGCTGGCCGAGCGTGGTGAAACCAGTTTTTCACAACAAATGCGCCTACTGGCGAATGCCTTGGATGATCCCGATACGGGGGCGTTGTTGGCGCAGCAAATTCGGCATCGTTATCCGGTGGCCTTGGTCGATGAATTTCAAGATACCAATACCGATCAAGATCTGGTGATTGCGCGGGTATATCGGGCTGAACCGCTAGATCCGGCAGTGTGTTTGATTTTGGTCGGTGATCCGAAGCAGGCGATTTATGGCTTTCGCGGTGGTGACGTACAAACCTATCTACAAGTCAAAGCCGAAATTCAGCAGGCGCAGCGACAGGGCAAAGGCGGGTTGCATGGCCTGACCGTGAATCAGCGTTCGGTTGCGCCACTGGTACAGGCGGTGGATGCGCTGTTTTTGCGCCAGACCGATCTGGGCGATGGCATCGAATATCCGGCGATTAGCGCGGGCGAACGGCCACATCCTGCTTTACAAGATCGCGGCTGTTCGATGACCAGTATCGACAATCCACAGCCGTTGCGCCTGATCACCTTGACCGAGAGTAAGCAAGAAAGCCAGCAAATTGCTTGGCAAGTCATGCGTTTACTGATGCAGGCCGCACAAGGCGACCTGCTGCTAGAAGGCAAGCCACTACAGCCGGAACATATCGCGGTGTTGGGTTTTGCTAACTATGAACTCGATCAGGTGCAAAGCCTGCTGCAAGCGGCCAATATCGCCGTCTGGCGGCCATCGCGTTGCAGTGTGTTCGAAAGCCCGATTGCGCAAGACTTGGCGGCGCTGTTGCAATCGATGCTGACGCCGTATCACGAGCAGCGCTTACGGCGGGCATTGTCTGGCGTGTTGATCGGTTGGGATTTGGCGCGACTCGATCAACTCGATAGCGACATCGGATTGTTGACCCAGCAGCAGATGGCGTTTGCCGACGAGGGGCAACTGTGGGAAAGACAAGGCTTTCTGGCGGCATGGCAACTACTGGCCGAACGGCTGGACGTGTGGACGCATTTGGCCAGTCAACCCGACGCAGAGCGCCATTTGGTCAACCTGCGGCATCTGTTGGAATTGTTGCATGAACAGAGCGAGCGCAGCGGCGGTACGCATCATCTATTGTCGTGGCTGATGCGGCAGATCAGTCAGCCGAAAAATCGTGAATGGGAAATGGAGCGGCGGCTGCCGAGTCAATCCGGCGTACAGTTGATGACCATTCATGCCTCCAAAGGCCTAGAGTTTCCGGTGGTGCTGGTACAGGGCTTGGATAAGCGCCGCAAGAAAAAAACCGATGTGGTGTTTTACCTGAGACCGCCAGTCGGTCAGCGTGCGCCGCAACGGGTATTGGGGTTTAAGGATCAGACGCAAGCGCATTTGGATCAGCATCATGCCCGTACCGAAGCGGAGTATCGGCGGCTGGCCTATGTGGCGCTGACGCGGGCGTCGCATCGGTTGTATTTGCCGTTATTGCCCACGGATAAAAAGCTGCCCACCGACAGTCATGCAGCGATCTTAAGCTATTGGTTAGGCCATGATTTGGCTGAATGGTTGGCAGCGCAGCAGCATGTTCAGCTTGAGCCGCTGCTGGATGCCGCGCCGGATATCAGCGTGTTGTCTGCGCAGTCACAACCCACTGATGTTGATTCGGGGTTGGTGGCACGGCCATTGCCGAAGCGTCGGCTGAGCAGCTGGGGCATGACCAGTTTTAGCGCGATGATTCGCGAGCATGATCACAGGCATTTGGCGGTGATTATTGAACAGCCTGACCATGACCAAGATGTTGATCAGGATGTCGATGAAGTGGCAGATGATGCGCTGTTAGAAGTCATGCCAGAGCGTCAGGCGGTTGCTGTAAATGTTGGGTTGGTGAATGTTGATACCGCACAAAGTACAGCAAACATTGATGTGGTCGGTCAGACAACACCGAGCATGCTGGATTGGGCAGGCTTTGAGGATGGTCAGTTTGAGGACGCTCAATTTGATCAGCGTCAGGCCGAATGGGAAATGCCAGAGCAGTTTGAGCGGTATGATTTTGACGCTGACGACGTTGAAAGTGGCGATGTTGAGCCAGCGCCGACTAAACAAAACAGTCTGAATTTAGATGCTTTTAACGGTGCTGTACGCAGCGTTTCAGCCGAAGTTGAATTGTCGATTGAGGTCGATGCGCTGACTGTCCCCGACTGGCACGACATCCCTGCACCAGAGGATGAGTTGCCGGAAATTGATCCGCTGGAGCAGTTTTGGCTGGATGATCAGGTCGAACTGCCCACACTGGCCGACGCTGCGCCCGTGCAACAACTGGATGATCCGGTGCGCTTTAGTTTTCCGCGTGGGGCGACCAGCGGCAACTGTTTGCATCAGATCCTTGAGTATCTTGATCCCAGCAAGGACGAGGATTGGGCGCGGACTTTTGATAAACAACTACAAGCGCATGCGATTTCTGGGATTGGCGCGGAATCGATGCACGCATGGTTTCAGCATATCGTGCAGGCCAAGCTGCCGGATGGCGCGACGTTGGCCGGTTTGGGCTTCCGAGAACGGGTGCGCGAGATGGAGTTTTATTTGGCCTTGCCGTCCGGTGAAATTGATGCGTCACGCTTGCTGAGTCGTTTGGCTGAATCGGGGGTGCATTTGCCCAACCTACGGCATACCCATGCGGTGCGTTATTTAAAAGGCTCGATTGATTTGGTGTATCAGCATAACGGCCAGTTTTATGTGGCTGATTATAAGAGTAATTATCTCGGTGGGCAGCTCGCTGACTATCAACCCGAACGTTTAAGACTAGCGATGGATCACGCCGGTTATTGGTTGCAGGCGGCGTTGTATTTGGTCGCGCTACACCGCTATTTAAAAGTACGCCTGCCAGATTATCGGATTGAGCGGCATTTGGGCGGCGCAAATTATTTGTTCTTGCGCGGGATGCGGGCGGACGATGCAGCGCATGGGATTTTGGCATGGCGACCGGAGCCGCGCTTAATCGAGGATCTGGATGCGATTTTGGCGGGTCAATCGTTAAGGAGTCAGGCGAATGTCTGAGGTAGTGGCTGAGCTGATGGCGCAACACAATAGCGCGGCGCAACCTCCAGCAGGTGCAACTGATCAGGCTGCCGAAATACGTTGGGTTGATGTGCTGGCGACGCAACTGCTGGCGTTGCATCCAAACACTGCGCCAGAGGTGTATAGCACTTTGCACAGTTGGATTTTGGGTTTGGGTGATGCGTTGGCGCAGGGTGATACCTGTTTGATGTTGGCTGAAAATAGCCTAGCGATCAGCGCAGCCTTGGCGCATCCACTGCTGGTGCGGGTAGTTGATGCGGATCGAGCCCCTGCGCCACTGGTGTATGACGGGCTGCGTTTATATTTCTGGCGGCAATGGCACGAGGAATACGCACTGGCGCGGCAGTTGGCTAAGCTGCTCACACCACAACTGGCGGTTCAGGTCAGCCTGATGCCCGATGATCCTGCCAATACGCTACAACGTGCGGCGATTGAGCTGGCGGCGCGACAGCCGTTTAGTATTATTACCGGAGGCCCCGGCACGGGTAAGACCTTTACGTTGGTACGGATCGTGCGTGCCTTGCAAGCCGCACAGCCAGAATTGCGGATTGCGCTGGCTGCACCGACCGGCAAAGCAGCACAGCGTATGCAGGCGGTGTTATCGGCAGAGTTTAGCCAAGCGGGGGTTGCGATGGGTAATATGCAAACTGCGCAAACCGTGCATCGCTTGCTCGGATTGGGCGGCGCTGCACCGCGCTACCACGCCAAAAATTTATTACCGTTTGATTTGATTGTGATTGATGAAGGCTCGATGCTGGATTTGGCGCTGGCCAGTCAGCTGTTTGCGGCGATTGGGGCGGGGACGCGTTTGATTATTTTGGGCGATGCCAATCAGTTGGCGGCGGTGGATGCAGGGGCGGTGCTGGCTGATCTGAGCGAAGCGGGACAGCTTGCACCGTATCGAATCGAGCTACAAGAAAGTCGGCGCTTTGATCCGCAGCAGGGCATCGGGCGTTTGGCGGCGGCAGTGCTTAAAAACGACCGCATCGCGATTGGGCAAGCACTGGCGGTGAGTGTGACCAATGGCGGGCAGGTACAGCATTATGTGCCGGACGAAGCAAAACCTGAGGCGAGTTATGCGTTGTTGTGGCAGGGCTTCGTCGCGTATGTCGATGCGTTGCAGCAGCGCGCTCCGGTGGCGGAGTTGTTTGCCTGTTTTGAGCAGTATCGGATTTTGTGTGCGCAGCGTTCCGGCTTATTCGGCACACAGCAGGTCAATCGGGCGATGAGTAGTCGCTTGCAGTTGGCGTTGGGTATTCGCAAATCACGCCAGCAGGAGTGGTATCACGGTCGGCCGGTTTTGGTGACGCGTAACGATTATGGACTACGCTTATCGAATGGCGATATTGGCTTGTGTCTAGCCGATGAGCAGGGGCGTTGGCAGTTGCATTTTAGTCATTTGGCCGAGCCGATTGCGGTGACGCGGGTAGCGCTTGAGCAATTAGAAACCGCCTTTGCGTTGACGATTCATAAGTCGCAAGGTTCTGAATTTAAAAGAGTCGCGATGTTGCTGGATCCAAAAGCCGGTGGCTTGCTCAGTCGGGAATTGGTGTATACCGCAATCACCCGTGCCAAGCAGCAGATCGATGTCTGGGCAACGCCGGAAGTGCTGCGCTATGCGGTGTCACGGCGTAC
>Ga0209599_10001385_pt1 | contig 11745 bp, 8 predicted proteins | sample Shrwel_input2_FT_FD_187534 | JGI IMG/M metagenome (GOLD analysis project Ga0209599, IMG submission 187534) | Subsurface microbial communities from deep shales in Ohio, USA - Utica-3 well 1 S input2 FT (SPAdes) (version 2) ... | reverse complement strand
ATTTAAAATTGAAACATTTAATAACTAAAAGATGACTTTTTCATTATCAAATTTTCAAATTATTTTATTTTCAAATTATTCAGATCTTAACGCTTCAATTGGTCGTATTTTAACCGCTCTCTGTGCAGGAATCAACCCAATAATTAATCCTAACAGAATCATGACACCCATTGCAGAGAAAACTTCACCATAATTTACTGTGGGGTTATAAAATGGAAATTCTTCTTGATTTTTTGTCATAATATCAATTATCATCAGCAAAAAAATTCCAAAAATAAAACCTAATAATCCCGATGCTAAAGTAATCACCACGCTTTCTAATAATATCTGATTACGAACCTCAGATGGTTTTGCTCCCAAAGCTCTGCGAATTCCTATTTCCTTTGTTCTTTCTGTTACGGTGATCAATAATATATTTGAGATCGCAATTACTCCTGCCAAGATTGTTAACGTTCCTACAATAATTGTTAAAAGTTGCATCCCTGTAAGAAATCCGGTTACTTTTTCAAACATTTTACCGAGGTTGAAGGTTCCGAACGCATTCGTATCTTCCGGAGAAACGTTATTCTTTTTTTTGAGTTCAGCTTTTGCAAGATCTTCCACAACTGCTAAATCTGCATCGGGTTTACTTACCAGTGCAAAAAAATCTACTTTATCACCATCGTTAAAAATTTTGGTAAATGTAGAAAGCGGGATAAAAACAGTAGTATCATTATTATTGGGACCTCCTGCTTTTGCAACTTTATAAACTCCGATTACATTAAAAAACAATCCTTTGATGTTTATGGATTTCCCAATAGGGTTCTCGTTCTTCTTCGCATCAAAAAAGTTTTTATAGATAGCCTCTCCGATTACGGCTACATTTTTATTTCCCGAAATATCTGCATCGTTAAGATAACGACCAAAGATCAGTTTCTTTTCTGAAATTTTATTTCCTACAGGATAATCTCCGGTAAGAGTATAGACTGCTGTTTTTCCGTTTCTGTTCATCTGTTCTCCCGGATTCCCAAAACTTCCTCTGGAGTTTTGAGGAGAAATATAATCGATCTGAGGAATTCTTTTCTCCAGAAGATCCATATCGGGTAAATGAAGACTCACCTGCCTTCCTTTCGGAAAACCATTGTAAGGGATTGATGTATTTTGCGCCCAGAGAAAAATAGAGTTTGTCGCAAAGCCGGAGAATAGTCTATCGAAACCATTTTCCATACCTTTTGCCGCGCCAAGAAGACTTACAAACAAAAACATTCCCCAACCGACCCCAATCATGGTAAGAAAAGTACGAAGTTTATTATTCTTAAGTGAATAATAAATTTCCTGCCACGTATCTTTTTTAAATAAAATGTTCATATTTATTTATTATAAATGATGAATTTAAAGTTCTTTTATATCTAAATCACTCTGTTCTTAAAGCTTCAATCGGTCTGATTTTAGAAGCTCTGTATGCCGGAATAAAACCTGCAATTAACCCTGAAATCACCAAGCTTATAAAAGCCGCAAAGATTAATCCCCATCCAACACTAGGATCTTTTATAAAATATTTTTCTAAACTGTCTCCTATTAATTCTAAAGTTAAAACTCCGATTCCTACTCCCACAAAACCGGAAATCACTGTAATTACAATACTTTCCTGCATAATCAAAGCAACAATGCTTCTCGGTTTGGCTCCTATCGCTTTTCTTACCCCTATTTCTTTAGTTCTTTCTTTTACAATGTAAACCATAATATTACTAATCCCGATAATTCCGGCAAGGAGCGTTCCCATCCCGATAAATCCGACAATAATGGTAATTACAAATAAAAACGTAAAAGAATCTTTCAAACCTTCTGCACGGTTATTAACACCTACCGCATTTTGATCATCCGGAGAAACTTTTTTTCTGGCCCTCAATTCTTTTTCCAACTGTTTTCCGTATTCTATTGCCTGATCGGGTTGCATTTTTTCATCGTATGCAATAAAAACGGTGTTGAGGGTATCCGAACCTTTTTTTACCTGCTGAAGCGTAGAAATAGGAACACTAATCATTCTCTCGTCCCAATCTCCTCCGTCATCACTAAAAACTCCAATGACTTTATAGATACTTCCGTTGATTTCTAATTCTTTTCCTACAGGATCTCCGTTTTTAATTAAATCTCTCTGCACCATTCTTCCAATAACTGCGACGTATTGATTGTTTTCTATATCTCTTTTTGAGATAAATCTGCCGTTCATCAGTTTCCTGTTCTCAATGAAAGCTTCTTCATCATTCGCTCCTGATATTTGGTAACTTCCACTTTCTTTGCCATATTTCACCAAAAAATTGGTAGAATATCTTGGAGTTGAATATTGTACTTTCTCAGGCTGAGATTTTATCAACGCTTCATAATCTGAATTATTAAGAGTAACATCACGATCCGCCTGCAAACCTCCATAAGCAATATTGGCACGACCTGTATAAATGGTAATCAGATTCTGTGCATCTCTTGTAAAACCCTGCTGAAATGCATTTTGCAAACCGTTTCCAATGCCAAAAAGCACGATGAAAATATAAAGCCCCAAAGCTACTGTAAAGCCCGAAAGCACCGTTCGCAATACATTACTGCGAATGGAACTGAATATTTCTTGCCAACGATCTAAGTCAAACATATTTTTTGGTTTGATGCGGGAAGTGGATGATGGAAGTTTCCAAACTTACCGCTGATTTTTTTATTTAAATATTAACTTTCTAAAGATTCTCAAAAACAATGTGGCCGAAACCAAAACTTCATGAAACACTCCATGAAACTTCCAGCTTCTAGCTACAGCACAATCTGACTGATAAACTCATCACTTTCTATAATTCCGTCTCGCAGAATAACGTTTCGCTTGGTTTGTGCAGCCACATCCGGTTCATGCGTTACTACAATAATTGTTTTTCCTTCATTATTAATATCCTGAAGAAGTTTCATAATATCATGCGTAGTTTTAGAATCTAATGCTCCTGTTGGTTCATCGGCTAAAACGACTTTAGGATTGGTAATTAATGCTCTTGCAATCGCAACTCTTTGTTTCTGTCCTCCCGAAAGTTCATTCGGAAGATGGGTCGCCCATTGCGCCAAACCTACTTTTTCCAAATACTCCATCGCTCTTTGGTTACGCTCTTTTCTGGGAACATTTTGATAGTATAAAGGAAGTGCTACATTATCCAAAGCTGTTTTGTAGCCAATCAAATTAAAAGACTGAAAAACAAATCCCAGAAATTTTGAACGATATTCTGCAGCTTTTACTTCGTTGAGGTGCTCAATAGGAATTCCGTCAAGATCGTAAACCCCGCTGTCTTTTTCATCTAAAATTCCGATGATATTCAACAAAGTCGATTTTCCCGATCCCGAACTTCCCATAATAGAGACAAACTCTCCCTCATTAATATTAAGATTAATACCTTTGAGAACATGAAGTTTACTCTTACCTGTATCGTATGATTTATGTAGATCCTGAATTACTAACATGAAGCGATTACTGTTTTATTGTCAATAAGTAGAAGATATTCTGATTTTGTTACAAGAATAAAAAATTCTTTAAATAAATTAATGTTTAACATATAAATAATTAAATTTCAATACATTAAATTAAACTGTTTAACATCAAACAACGCAAATCGCATATTTTCAACGGCTAACTATCTATAAACCAATATCAGAAGGGGATTCATGTAAATGTGGAAAACTTTTACAGTTAAAACTCAACCAATTAGTCTTTACCCCTTTCCAAATCAGTTCTTTTTTTCGAACTTTGTGCTACGCACGATTTAAGAGATAAATAATGTTTTCTGTTGACAAGTTACAACCGCAACTTTCAACATATCAGAAACTTACTCATCTCCTGAATTTTATACAAGACGATCTATTTTTATAATTTTTTAAAGACAGTACAAGTTAATATGGGAATTTTTGATAAAAGAATAAGCTACAAGCCTTTTGAGTATCCTGAAGTTCTTCAGTTTACAGAAGCCATCAACAAATCTTTCTGGGTACACTCGGAAGTAGATTTTACAGCAGATGTTCAGGATTTTCAGTCGCAGCTAGAACCACACGAAAAAAACGCAGTAAAAAATGCACTTTTAGCAATCGCCCAGATTGAAGTCTCTGTAAAAACGTTTTGGGGAAATCTGTACAGTCACATGCCAAAACCAGAATTGAACGGTCTTGGAGCTACTTTTGCAGAGTGCGAATTCCGTCATTCGGAAGCCTATTCCCGTTTGTTGGAAGTTTTGGGTTACAACGAAGAATTTACACACGTTGTAGAAGTTCCCGCTTTGAAAAAGAGAATCGATTTCTTATCAAACGTTCTGAAACACGCCAATTCTTCAACTCCAAAAGAATACGTATCTTCTCTTTTGCTTTTTAGTATTTTGATAGAAAATGTTTCGCTTTTTTCACAATTTGCGATTATTCTTTCTTTCACAAGATTCAAAGGCTACATGAAAAATGTTTCTAATATCATCGCATGGACTTCTATCGATGAGCAGATTCACGCCAATGCAGGAATTTACCTCATCAACAAAATCCGTGAAGAACAGCCAGATCTTTTAACTGATTCTGATATTGAAGATATTTATACCTTGGTAGATCAATCCATCGAGCTGGAAGGTGAAATCATCGACTGGATTTTCGAATTGGGCGAATTTGATTTCTTCACCAAAGAAGATCTATTAAACTTCATGAAATACCGTGTTGACGACAGCTTAAAGAAAATCAACATGAAAACAAGGTACAACGTTTCTCCGGAACAATACCGACCGATGGTTTGGTTTGAAGAGGAAGTTTTCGCCAATTCTATGGATGATTTCTTTGCAAAAAGACCGGTGGATTATACGAAGCATGATAAGAGTATTACGGCGAATGATTTGTTTTAAGTTAGCATGACATATCAAATAATAAATTTTCCTAAGAGTAGAGATGCACATGCTTTTTTAGAAGATTATCCTAATGAATGTCCTTCTTGTCATCAGAAAATAACACCTAATTATAATGGTGCTGCTTTTAGTACTGATTTAACACAAATCTCCGCTCTTTTGACTTGTCCAAATACTTATTGTGAAGCTGGTTTTGTTGCAATTTATTTTATGAGGGATCAGCACTGCTATTATCAGTTTAATGAAATTTTTAAGATTAAACCACAAAATTTCACTTTTGGAAATGAAATAGAACAACTTTCACCATTATTTGTAAAAATATATAATGAAGCCTATTTCGCTGAGCAAAACCAATTGTTAGAAATTTGTGGAGTGGGATATAGAAAAGCATTAGAATTTTTAATTAAAGATTATATAATTAAAAAGAATCCTGATAAGGAAGAAATAATTAAAAAAATTCCATTAGGAAAATGTATAAATGAATTTGTTCAAGATTTAAGAATTAAAGAAACAGCCAAAAGAGCTGTATGGTTAGGAAATGATCATACTCACTATGTTAAAAAATGGGAAAATAAAGATCTCTCCGATTTAAAATTACTTATAAAATTATCTGTTAATTGGGTGGAGTCCGAAATATTGACTGAAACACTAATTAATAATATGACTGAATAGATAGATTGCTTCGTTCCTCGCAATGACAAAGTAGTCGTAAAAACGTGATTCAGAAGTAAGGAAAAACAAAACATAGTTTTAGCCCTGATTGCAGCGACATCCTTTTTTTGTTTAAAACAAAAAAGATACAGCGGAAAGCAGGTAAAATAGTGAGAAGAAATACAAAACTTTCTGCTCCTAAAAAAATTAACAAACAATGCATTTTGCATTTTACAATATAAAAAATGGAAGAACAAAACAACAATATCTGGTGGCTCAACGAAGAATCTGAGCAAATGCTGAACAGAGGTTACCTTCTGAAAGGGGAAACTGTAGATGGTGCAATCGACAGAATTACCACTGCAGCAGCAAAAAAACTATACAAACCCGAACTGCAACCTGCTTTTAAGGAGATGATCATGAAAGGATGGATCAGTTTTTCTTCTCCTGTTTGGGCGAATATGGGAACGCAGAGAGGTCTTCCAATCTCTTGTTTCAATGTTCACATTCCGGACAGCATTGAAGGAATTACCCACAAAATGGGTGAAGTAATTATGCAGACAAAAATCGGGGGCGGAACTTCGGGATATTTCGGGGAACTTCGTAACAGAGGAACGGCAGTAACCGATAACGGAAAATCTTCGGGAGCAGTTTCGTTCATGAAATTGTTCGACACTTCTATGGATGTGGTTTCGCAAGGCGGCGTAAGAAGAGGTGCTTTTGCGGCATATCTTGATGTTGATCACGGTGATATAGAAGAATTTTTATCAATTAAAGACATCGGAAGTCCGATTCAGAATTTATTCACCGGAATTTGCGTTCCTGATTACTGGATGCAAGACATGATTGACGGTGATGCAGATAAACGTAAAATCTGGGCGAGAGTGTTGGAAAGCCGTCAGCAAAAAGGTCTTCCTTACATCTTCTTTACCGATAATGTCAACAGAAATAAACCACAGGTTTACAAAGATCACGGATTAACCATTAATGCAAGTAATCTTTGTTCGGAAATCATGCTTCCTTCTACGAGAGAAGAATCTTTCATCTGCTGTCTTTCTTCTATGAATTTAGAGTTATACGACGAATGGAAAGATACGAACGCTGTACAATTGGCAATTTATTTCCTTGACGCTGTTTTATCTGAATTTATCGAGAAAACAGAAGGAAACTATTACCTTAAAGGAGCAAGAGACTTCGCAATGCGCCACAGAGCGCTTGGTTTGGGAGTTTTAGGATACCACTCTTATTTGCAGAAAAACATGATTCCTTTTGAGAGTTTTGAAGCGACGCAGTTTAACGCAAGAGCATTCAGACACATTAGAGAACAGGCTGATATTGCATCGAAAGAATTGGCAAATATTTACGGTGAACCTGAACTTCTGAAAGGATACGGAATGAGAAATACTACTGTAATGGCAATCGCTCCGACTACATCCAGCTCAGCAATTTTGGGACAGACTTCTCCGGGAATAGAGCCTTTCGCATCGAATTATTACAAAGCAGGTTTGGCAAAAGGAAACTTTATGCGTAAGAATAAATATCTTGCTAAATTGTTAGAAGAAAAAGGTCTTGACAACGAAGATACATGGAGAACAATTATGCTAAATCATGGTTCTGTTCAGCATTTAAATGAATTAACTGACGAGGAAAAAGCAGTATTCAAAACGTTTAAAGAGATTTCTCCGATGGAGATTATTTCTCAGGCTGCACAAAGACAACAATATATTGATCAGGCTCAGTCTCTGAATTTACAGATTCCGTCTACAATGCCAGTAAAAGACGTAAATTACCTTTACATCGAAGCTTGGAAGAAAGGGGTAAAAACTTTGTATTACCAAAGAAGTTCGTCTGTTTCCAAGGAAATGATGGTGAATTTTGTGAGCTGTTCGGCTTGTGAAGCTTAAAATTTAAATAGCCAATTTTTTGGCTTTGAATACATTGAAAACCGTAGAAACTCTTCTGCGGTTTTTTTGTTTTAAAAACGTAGCACGCAAAGAAATTTTAAAATATTTTTCGTTTGCAAAAAGCGTAAACTCAGCAGAGAATATAGTGATTTTGTTGTGCTTGATTTGTAATATAATAACATCTCAAAATGATTTTTATGGATAGAATATTCAGTCTGTTTGTCATTCCGTAGGAATCTAAAACAGATACATTTTCAGAATGTCGAGATTCCTGCGGAATGACAAATATGACGCTAAATTAATGTCTTCTAATATAAATAATGAACAGTCATAGATGTCAAAATCAAAGAATTAAAGTAAAATAAACTTTACATATTGTAAAATATTTTTTACATTTGTATTATTAAAAAATTACAAAAATGAATACATTACAACTTTTCCCAAACCGTTTTAAAATGATCGGTTGGTTTATCTTTATTCCGTCACTCATTCTTGGATTGATTTCTCTTTCGGGACTGATGAATTTTGAAATCTCTTTACCGGTGATCTACAATTCCGGAATTTTTAATGATGAAAACCAAGGTTTTCTTAAAACTGCTGAAATCGATTTATTCCCTAATCTATTTGGAATTTTAATTATCATCGGAGGAGTTATGGTAGGATTTTCAAAAGAAAAAATTGAAGATGAATATATTTCAAGCCTGCGTCTTAAATCAGTTTTCTGGAGCCTGATTGTCTCTTACTCCATTGTTCTTTTATTATTTATTACCGTTTTCGGAAGCTTATTTCTTACCGTTATGATTCTCATAATGTTTCTGCCATTGGTTTTATATATTTTCAGATTTAATTATTTACTGCTAAAAAAATGAAAAATACCATTAAAATTGAGAGAGCTTTGAAAAGCATCACGCAGGAAGATTTAGCAAAAATAATCAGCGTTTCGCGACAGACCATCAATGCTATGGAAGCAGGAAAATATGTTCCGTCGACAGTTTTGGCTTTGAAAATTGCAAAGTATTTTGGGAAGAAGGTGGAAGATATTTTTGAACTGGAAGACGGGGATTGAAAAAAAAACACAACAAAAGCAGTATATAATTTTACTGTTTTTATTGTATATCAAATTATCATAAAACACTATTAAATAAAATTTTATAACAATACAATTATAAATTTTACACTAATAGATGAAATAAATACAAATTAATGCTAATCAGCTAATTATTCGATTAAATTTCAATTATTACATTTGCATAATCAATTAATATTTCACTTTAAATTGATGCAAAAACATAATATTATGAAAAAAATTCTTTTTACACTATGTGTAAGCTATTGCTGTTTAGCGTACTCTCAAACCCTTAATTTTGTTGACTCTAAATTTAAAGCTTTAATTCTAAGCTCGAACACCACAAATGAGATAGCAAAAGATCTTAACGGAAATCCTATCGCAATTGATGCCAATAATGATGGGGAAATTCAGCTCTTGGAAGCGCAACAAGTGGTGACTCTGGATGTAAAAATGGATTCGATCCAAAAATACAATACCGCAACTGGAGAAGTTAATTTCCCTTACTATTTTGCTCATCTTCCAGAAAACATTTCCGATGCGTTGCTTTTTACCAATGTAGAAGAACTCTATATTTCAGATACAAAAAATGCAAATATCAGTTTTGTAAATAATAGTAAAATTAAAAAATTGATGTGTATGAATCGTGTATTTTACAACGAGGCATCTTTTAACGGAAGCTATTATGAAGCTGACTTTTTTCCTGTAGATTTTACTATAGATAATTGTCCTTCGGTTTTAACAATGAATGATATTAGTGCTTTTTACCATCCTTATTTTTTAGGACAAACCATTTTTAGAATTAAGAACAATCCGCAGTTTAATGGTGCATTGGTAATGAATGACAAATTGGTTTCTGAACTGTATTTTGAAAACATCAATTTAACATCAATTAATATTGATGATTGCAGAGGTCTTGTAAAATTATCTGTTCCCAATATTGCAACATTACAGACGATTAATATTACCAATTCACAAAATGCCAACTTCTCCTCCGATCAAGAAATTAATCTGATTGCGAATAATTGCGTTGCCTTGCATGAAATTATTTTAGATGGTGATTATTATGACAGCAGTTCAGTTTATTTATCGGCAATAAACGTAAACGGTTGTTCTTCTTTAGAAAAAATAAGAGGCCTTAATGCTCCGAATATTGATTTTTCAACAGCAGGATTAGTGAATCTTGAAGAATTAGACTGTGCGTATTATAACAGATACGGTTATACAGCAAGTTCCATGGGAAATGTAATTTTAGGAGATGTAACATCATTAAATCTTGCAGGACTACCAAATTTAAAAAAATTAATAGCATTTAATCAGCCTCTCAATTATGCAAATATAAATGTTTGCCCTCTTTTGCAAGAGATAAATATCGTAACATCATGTCAGTTTTTAAGTAATTTAGACATTAGTAATTTAACAACATTGCATACACTTTTAGCTTCCGATGGTGCTTCAAATGACTATACTTTACCTCAGAATTTACAGAATATAAATGCACAAAATTGTACCGCTCTTACGACTTTGGAAATATGGGGAAACAGCGATTTAAAGAGTTTAAATTTAAAAAATTGTTCAAGCCTGCAATCTCTTAATCTTAGTCCCAGCTCATCTGCATCTACATATTACAACTATAATGAACTCAATACGTTGAATATTCTTCAATGTTCAGGTCTTGAAGAATTAGAAATAAGCGCAACAAAAGTAAATACTTTAGATATTTCCGACTGCGTACAATTAAAATCATTAAAACTTAATGATCTTGAATTTCTTTCTCAAGTAGATATATCAAGTAATGTTGTTTTAGAAGATTTAACGATAAAAAATTTACCATTACTATCTAGTTTAAACTCTTCTAATAATGTTAACTTAAAAAATGCAAGTATAAATGAATGTCCGCAAATTACTCAGATAGATTTCTCAAGCAACTCCGATTTAGAATCAATTTCTTTAGCCGACATGACCAATTTGAATTCAGCAAATATCAGAAATGGAGCTATTGAGCAAAACATTGTTTTTTATGGGACTATGTACAATCCTACTCAATCTATTAATCCCAATTTATCAGTATGTGTAGATGATGGTCAATTAACCCAGTTATCAAATATTTATCCAGATCTTAATTTTTCAAATAACTGCAACAATTTAATAACTACCATTTGGAACGGAACAAACTGGAGCAACGGTATTCCTACAGCCTCAGTAAATGCAATCATCAATGCACCATATTCTACAGCATCCAATCCTGCTTTCACTGCTAAAAATGTTATTGTTAACAACGGGGCAGATCTAGAAATTACTTCAGGAAACACAATCAACGCATTGGATGTAACCCTGAAAAATGACGGAAACCTTATCCAAAGAGACGGCTCAACATTAAATTACACAGGGAATTTTAGCGTAAAAAAGTTTGGAACAAGCGAAGTTAATAAATATGCATTCTGGTCTTCACCGGTAGCTTCACAAAACTTAAGCGCAATCTACGGAGCAGGCAATACTCCTGCATTTATCACAGAATATAATACTGCAACAGACTATTTCGTAAACGCAGTTTCTACTACTTCGGTTCTTGGTAAAGGATATTCTATTAAAACTCCAGTTTCATACTCGACATTAATATTCACAGGAGTTCCTAACAATGGTACCCAAACCTACACATTGGCAACAACAGGAAGCGGACATAATTTAGTAGGAAACCCCTATCCGTCAAATTTGAATTTAGATACTTTCTACACTGCGAACTCATCCAGAATTTCCAATACATTTTATTTCTGGGATAATACAAGTAACTCTGTAACGGTTCAGGGAGGGACTTCTTCTGTGAATATTGGTTACGCTACTTACAATGCTTCTACCTCGGCTTGGGTTCCTGCGCCAAATACGAGTACAGCTATTCCTACAGGAAGTGTTGCCAACATCGGACAAGGTTTCTTTGTAACATCTACCAACACGGCAGATACTTCTTTAAGTTTCACCAATGCTATGAGAGTAGCTACAGCGGGAACTTTCTTTAATAAAAACAATTCTTCTACAGAAGGTAAATTTTGGTTAAGATTAAATTCTTCTTACAACTCCAATAATACTTTTGCGGTAGCATATTTAAATAGTGCATCGAACTCATTTGATCAGTATGATTCTAAAGCAATCGGAACAGGATCTGATGCATTCTACACAATGGCAGATGCACAAAAACTGTTAATTCAGGGGAAATCTGCTTTCGATATCAATGATGTGGTACCTGTTGGGTCAAAGC
>Ga0209599_10001384_pt1 | contig 11745 bp, 5 predicted proteins | sample Shrwel_input2_FT_FD_187534 | JGI IMG/M metagenome (GOLD analysis project Ga0209599, IMG submission 187534) | Subsurface microbial communities from deep shales in Ohio, USA - Utica-3 well 1 S input2 FT (SPAdes) (version 2) ... | reverse complement strand
TTTTTAGACATGCAAGTTCATATGCCTTAGTAGAAACTCATTTAAAGAGTCTGCTTGCTAATCCACAAATGAGTAGTATAAATTTGTGGAGTGCAGGCTGTTCTACAGGCGAAGAACCGTACTCCTTAGCATTATTAGTCGAAGATTTATTAGAAACTATGCAACGCCAAGATGTCTTTTATGGCATTACGGCAACCGACATTAGTTTGCCAACCTTAGCTAAGGCAAAACTAGGGGTTTATAACGAGCGTAAATTGCACGGCATCCCCGAAAAAATGCGTGAGCACTATTTTACACAATTGGTTAATCAACGTGATTGGCAAATTGATGCGCATTTAAAGGCGCGTGTTGCTTTTGCTCAGTTAAACTTGATGGAATTGGACAAAGCACCTTTTGGTGATATGGATGTGATATTTTGTCAAAATGTACTAATTTATTTTCGCCGTTTTAGGAAACGCGATGTGGTTTCTCACCTTGCCGCACGATTGCAATTAGGTGGGATTTTAGTGTTGGGGGTTGGCGAAGTCATGGACTGGCAACACCCTGCATTAGAACGCGTTGACTATCCTGATACTTTGGCTTATCGCCGTATAAAATAGGCTTAAGACAGTATCAAGAACGTAATAAAAAACATCCTGTCCCCAGAGGGGGGGTAAAAAGATGACAGATAATCATAATTTTCTTGCTTTAGACTGGGTTAAAAGTGAAATCGAAGAAACCTTAAAGCAAGCTCAGCAAGCCTTAGAGGCGTATATTGTTACGCCTAGTGATACGGCAAAACTCCGTTTTTGCTTGGCCTATTTGCATCAAGTTTTTGGTACTTTGCAAATGGTCGAGTTTTATGGCGCAGCCATGCTTGCTGAAGAAATGGAAAAGCTGTGTCTGTCTTTAGTTAATCATAAAGTGACTAATCGCGAGCGCGCACATCACGCTTTGATCGAAGCGATGTTGCAATTACCAGCTTATCTTGAGCGTTTACAGGTTGCTAAAAAAGATACCCCCTTTGTTTTGTTACCCGTGATTAATGAATTGCGGATGGCTCATGAAGAAAATCCTATTTCAGAGTTAGCATTATTTAAGCCAGACTTTGCAAGAGTGTTTTCGGTATTAGGGCAAGCAGGTGTTTCACCCTCATCAGATGCACTTAAAAAGTTGCGTCATGGTTATCAATTAAGTTTGTTAGGTATTATTCGTCAGCAAAATTTAATAGAACAATACGAGCATTTGATTTTAGTATTTGAAAAGCTTGGTTTGTTTATGGGGCAAAAACCCTTACAAGCTTTATGGCGTACTTCTTCGGCTTTGGTCGAAGGTTTGATGGCTAATGATGTGCCATTAACGCCAGCAATCAAAACCTTATTAGGTGAAATAGAACAAGAGTTACGCAAATATATTGCCTATCCTCAGCATTCACCTACCTTAGAATTGCTAAAAAATATTTTATATTACATTGCCAAAAGCCGTGGTAATACGCATCGTGTATTAGCAATGCGTGCTTTATATCACTTAGATGATATTCTACCGACCTTTGATGTCGTTGAAGCAGAAAAAGAAAAACTGAATGCACCAGATCGCCAAGCAATGCAGTCGGTTATTAAAGGGGTAACTGATGAGTTAGTTAACGTTAAAGAGGTTATTGATGACCTAACTTATGCTACTCATCCTAATATTGAAGATTTACAGCCCTTATTGCCTGTTTTGCGCCAAGTTGCAAGTACCTTACAAGTATTAGGTTTACATCAATTACAACGAATTATCTCCGATCAAGTAAAAACACTGAATAAGTCGATTAATTTTGGTGTATTGCCCGAAGGTGCATTGTTAGTTGTAGCAAGTGGTTTAATCGAAGTAGAGTCTAGTTTACAACAATTAGTTGAAGACCAACCGCTATCTTCTTCTTTAGATACTTTTGGTGGCAGTGCAATGGTTGACCAAGTGTCTGCTGCACAAGGTGCTGTGTTACGCGAATCACGCACCGCACTTGAAAAAGCGAAAGAATCTATTGTTGAATATATTAGTTCGCAGTGGCATGCCGAAAAGCTCATTGAATTGCCAACCCTGTTAAATACAGTGCGTGGCGGTTTGGCAATGTTAGATTTGTCGCGTCCAGCCCAAATTTTAGGTCGTTTGTCAGAATTTGTGCAGCAGCATTTACTTAAAGATGATTATCGCCCTAGTTGGTCAGAAATGGACACACTAGCCGATATTATTTCGTCTGTTGAATATTATTTAGAACGTGTCGCTAATCATCATCAAAACAATAATTTGCTAGATGTTGCTGCGCAGTCTTTAGATAAATTAGGTTATGGTTTAGTACTCGCTACTGCACCCGTAGAGCAAGTAGAACGTCGTACTATGGCCAAAACAGAAGAAGAAAAAGCATTGCCTGAAATAGAGTTTGGTGAGCCACCACCCTCTAAATTAGATAAAACGCTGTTAAATATTCCTGCATTAAATCTAGCTGACGTGCCACAAATACCAGTGGATGATTTAGATAAAACGCAAATTTCAATGCCAGCAATTGTGTTGCCTGAAGACTCAAACGATAGTTTAGATAAAACACAAATCGCGATGCCTGCATTATCCGATGAGATGTTGGCAAATTATGCCGATCCAGAATCTGATGCCCATAAAACACTGATTAATATACCTGCATTGAAAGTAGATATTGTGCCAGACAATATCACAACACGGACACACACAGACGATGATGATGCGTTTAGCAGTACCATGACTTTTAATGCGGAAGATTATTTTAAAGATATGTCTGCCGCAAAAGCTAACAACACAACTGAAGATGAATCTGTAGAACCTGTTAGTTTTGAAGACACGGAGTCAATTTTTAAACCTGAGGGTGCATCTTTGTTGGATGCTACCTTGGTTGGAATGCCTTCTATCAATGAAGTGGATATTACGCAAAGTAATCAAAACAAAGAAAATAACATCGATGATTTACATGCAGATACTGTAGAGATTGTAGAAGAGGTATCTGTATCATTAAATGAGCCTGTAGATTTAGATGCAACCATTAAGTTAGATGCGGCGGTTAAATTAGATGTTGAGGCAGAAGAGAGTGCACCTTTTGTCATCGAATCTGTTGTAGAAGCAGCAACCGCTGATGCCTTTGAAATAACCGCCACAATGCCACAAGATGACATCACCGACGATGATGATATTTGTGAAATTTTTACCGAAGAAGTCGAAGAAGTTTTAGAAACGATACAGACCTTTTTACCCAAATGGTCAGCAAACTTTGAAAATAAATCTGCCTTAACCGAAGTGCGCCGTGGTTTTCATACCTTAAAAGGTTCTGGTCGCATGGTTGGTGCAAAAGTTGTGGGTGAGTTAGCATGGTCGATTGAAAATATGCTTAATCGGGTCATTGATAAAACTGCAACACCTAATGCCGTTATGATGCAGCTTATTAATGCCGTACTGGATATTGTTCCTATACTTATGGCTGACTTCCAAAATAAAGCCAGCCCTAGTGTAAAAACCATTGCATTAATGAGTGCTGCTGATTTGTTTGCTAAGGGGCAGTCACTCGATAAAGCTCAAATTGATTGGGCAGTCGCTTATACTCATAATCAGCCATCAATTGTGGTAGAAGCTGTAGAGCAATCAGTTCAGAGTGAGCAGTCTGTTGTTAAAGAGGAAGAAGGTTTAGATAATGTCACCATTCCTGTTATGTCTGCAATTCAAATTGAAGATGTAACTGACGACTTAGATGATTTAGAACAAGATGTTAATGCAATTAGCTTTGGTGATTTTGAGGACGAGTCTTTTGATGTACCGATGGACCTAGGTGAAGAATCTAATTTGGTTTCGACTCCAGAGCTTTTGCCTCAAGATGTTCAATCCAATTTAACGACTGAGTCTGTCGCTAAAACTCCAGAAGTGAGTGCGCCTGCTGAAAGTCCTGTTTTACGTGTTGATGTACCTCAACATATTGCTATTCCAGAAGATGATTTTAGTCAAGATGACGAAATTCGTGAAATCTTTATTGAAGAAGTCGAAGAAGTTTTAGAAACAATTCATGAATATTATCCAAAGTGGGTTGCTAATTATAGTAACTCAGCGGCACTGACAGAGTTTAGACGTGGCTTTCACACCTTAAAAGGCTCTGGCCGTATGGTGGGTGCTAAAGTTGAAGGTGAGTTGGCATGGTCGATTGAGAATATGCTCAATCGTGTTATCGATAAAACTGCTAAACCTAGCCTAGAGATGACAACGCTCATTAGCCATGTTATCACTGTGATTCCTGAGTTAATTACCAACTTCCAAAATAGAGAAAAGCCAACGCTTAATACTTCTCCTTTGATGAGTATTGCTGATTATTTAGCGCGTGCTAAAGCAGTTTCTATGGAGGATATTGAAGCAGCGATTACATGCGCTCATGGCAAAGAAGCAGTTGCATCTGAGCAAGGTCATGAAGCCTTAGTCGATCAAGATGATATTCTTGATGTTGTAGCTGAAGAGCATGAATCCGAAGAAGATTTAACAAGTGCTTTTGATAGCCTAGCCGCGAGTTTGGCTGATATTGAACCTGAAGAAGCATCGCCAACAGAAGTTGCTGCAACAGAGAATGCCTCTGCTGTGAGTTATGATCCTGTGCTATTGGAAATTTTTGTTACAGAAGCCAATAGCTACCTAGATGAAATTGCACAGTACATTGCCGATTTACCAGCACAATATAAAGTATTGCCTGTGACCGACCAAATGTTACGTGCATTACATACCTTGCGTGGTAGTGCAGGAATGGCGGGTATCAAAACTATTGCGCGGCTTTCTGCACCAATGGAGCAATTATTTAAAGATTTAAGAGTGCAAAATCGTGGTTTACATCCTAAACACATTGATTTGTTGGGAGAAACACGCCGTTTAATTGGACTGAGTTTAGAAAATGTACAACAAGGTGGTAGTGGCGATTTAGAAGAAACAGAAGCGTTCCTTGAGCGCGTAACAGAGGTTTCTCAAGCTCCTGCTTCTGAAGATGATGATTTTGTGGCAAGTGCTACGCCTGTTAATACGGCAGGTTTAGTGGCTGGATTCCTTGATTTAGGCTTAGATCATTTGATGGATGCGCCTTGGGAGTTAAGTGGTTGGCTTAACTCCGAAGATAAACATCTACATATTCAGACTGTATTACAAGAGTTAACTTCATTAGAGCCAGCTGCAAAAGCAGCCCAAATTTTACCTCTAGCTGATGTTGTTAGTCAGTTAGCAGTTGTTTATCAATTTATTATTGAGGACGTTGAAAAAGTATTAAGTAATGAGCAATTGTTAGAAGATTTAGCCAATGCTCATGACGAAATTATTAATATTTTCGATACCTTAGCGGCCTGTCAAACCGTTCAGCCTAACCCCAAACTATTGGTTCGCCTACAAGAATGGGGTGGAAGTCCTGTACAGTTGTCTACAGCGCCTTTACCTAGTTATGAGCCTGTAGAAGCTGAAATTGATGATGGTGCAGATGCCGAATTACTCGAAATCTTTTTAGAAGAGGCCGAAGAAGTATTAACGGCTGCTGACGAAGAATTGGCAACTTGGAAAAATGACACCGAAGATAAACAACCTTTACGGGTATTACAGCGTCATTTGCATACCTTGAAAGGTGGTGCTCGGATGGCGGTTGTTGCCAGTTTAGGTGATTTAGGCCATGAACTAGAGTTTTTATATGAAGACCTAGTAAATAATCGCTATCAAGCTACACAGGTATTAATTGATTTTCTGCAAAGGTGTCATGACCGCTTAGCACAAATGATTGATGACTTACAAAAAGAAGGGCGTTGTAAGTACGCTAAAGATTTGGTTCAGTTAATTGATGAGTATCGTCGTAAGCCTAGCGATAATGTGATTTTAGATTTTTTCTCATCAGCGGCAGGTGGTTCGAATAAGAAGGAAGCTATTCCCGTTACGGTGCCTGTCGCGCAACCAAATGTCGAAGCTCAGACAGTTCAAACCATTACTGAACCAGAGCCTATAGCACCTGTTGCTGTTGTTAAAATAACGGTGACTGACGAAGAATTAGACCCAGAAATGTTGTCTATTTTCTTAGAAGAAGCTCAAGAAATTGTTGATGAAACAAATGCTAGCTTGCAACAGTGGATGCAAAATGCTGAAGATGTCTCGCCTGTTCAGATTTTACAGCGTGGTTTACACACCTTAAAAGGTGGTGCAAGAATGTCTGGTGTTAACTCACTAGGCGATTTATCGCACGAAATGGAAAACATCTATGAAGGTGTATGCTTAAAGCGTTATCAAGGTAATGCTGATGTTTTTGCCTTGTTACAGCGATGCCATGATCGTATTGCAGATATTGTTGATAGTTTAAAAGATCACGGTAAAGCCTTGGTTGTTGAGGATTTAGTTGAGCAATTAAAGCGTTATTTATCTAATCCTCAGCAATTTAAAGATATTGTACCCAGTGTTGCGCCAACACCTGCAAACAATAAAGTGGCTGTTGCTGCTGCTCCTGTTGTCGAAGTAAAAGATGAACCATTATTGCCTGTTGTTGCTGATGGCGTAATGCCAAAAATGACGGGTAACTTCCGAGATGTAGCTAAGTCTCAGCAAGCGCAAGAAATGATTCGGGTGTCATCGGAGTTAATGGAAAAGCTCATTAACATTGCAGGTGAAACATCGATTGTACGTTCGCGTGTTGAAATGGGTGTACATAGCTTTGGTCAGACTGTAGAAGAAATGGGCGCAACGGTACAACGTTTGGCTGAACAGTTACGTCGTATGCAAGGTGAGTTAGAAGCTCAAATTATTGCTCAACACACGACCGAAGACACCAAATATGCTGACTTTGACCCCTTAGAGATGGATCAATATTCATCGGTTAATCAATTATCCAAATCTTTGTATGAGTCTGCATCCGACTTAATGGATATTAAAGGTACATTGATTGAAAAAGCCCGTGACACTGAAACTTTACTTTTGCAACAGGCGCGTTTAAATACCGAAATGCAAGAAGGTTTGATGAGTTCACGCTTGGTTCCGTTCTCGCGTCTAGTGCCACGTTTACAGCGTATTGTGCGTCAAACAGCAAGTGAGTTGCATAAACCTGCTGAGTTGTATGTGATTAATGCTGATGGCGAAATGGATAGAACTTTATTAGAACGGATTGTTGCGCCACTAGAACATATGTTGCGTAACGCAGTTGACCACGGCTTAGAAAATCCGACTGACCGTGCCGCAGCAGGCAAAGAGCCTATGGGGCGTATTAGTCTGACACTTGGCCGTGAAGGGGGGGAAATTGTATTAACCCTAGCAGATGATGGTCGTGGTGTTAACGTTGACGCAGTACGTAAAAAAGCGATTGAAAGAGGCTTGCTCGAAGAAGATAGCGTAATTAGCGAAAAAGAGCTTTTACAATATTTATTCCATGCAGGGTTCTCTACGGCACAAAAAGTTACCCAAATTTCGGGTCGTGGCGTAGGTATGGACGTTGTACAAAGTGAAATTAAGCAATTAGGTGGAACGGTTGTTATTCAATCCGTTGCAGGTAAAGGCACAACATTTGTCATGCGTTTACCGTTTACCGTTGCCGTGAGTCGTGCCTTAATGGTGCGTATTGGCGAAGATGTTTACGCTATCCCATTGTCTCAAATCGAAGGTATTGTTCGGGCTAATCCCTATGAGTTAGAAACTTATTATGCACCCGATGGTCCTGCTTTTGAATACGCTAATATCTCGTACAAATTGCATTATTTAGGTGAATTTGTGCATGGTGTACGTGTGCCGAGTTTGTTTGGTCAAACCCTGCCATTACCTATTATGTTAGTTCGTGGTGCAGAACAGCGGGTTGCTATTCAAGTTGACCAACTTATTGGTTCGCGTGAGATCGTGGTTAAGTCGGTTGGTGCGCAATTAGCGTCCGTGGCTGGTATATCGGGTGCAACCATCTTGGGTGATGGTTCGGTAGTTATCATTTTAGATACCATTGCGATGTTACGTGCAGCGGCGTTGCAAAAACCACGTCACAAACAAGTTATCGAAGACCAAGTACCAACCAAACCAGAGCGTAGTACACGCATGGTGATGGTGGTTGATGACTCGGTAACAGTGCGTAAAGTAACCTCGCGCTTATTAGAGCGTCATGGTTATGAAGTGGTCTTAGCTAAAGATGGTTTAGATGCAATTACTAAACTTGAAGATGTTCGTCCAGATATCATGTTACTTGATATTGAAATGCCACGTATGGATGGTTTTGAGGTTGCCTCTTTGGTACGACATAATCCTAATTTAGTTGGCCTGCCAATTATTATGATTACTTCTCGTACGGGTGAAAAACACCGTGAACGTGCTTTCCAAATTGGTGTTAATGCCTATATGGGTAAACCGTTCCAAGAGCAACAGTTATTAGAAACCATTGCTGAGTTATTGGCAGCTACCGTGAAATAGAGCGAATTATGACGAAAAGGAATCCGCGCGTTGCCATTGTTTCAGATATGAGCTTGCAACGTCTTGCATTAGCTCATGCCGTGAAAGGGCAAGGCTATGATTTGGTACTCAATACTTCTCCAGAGCGTTTAGACGAACGTCTGTTTAAATCCGTGTCGCCTGATGTTTGGATTGTTGACATGGAGGACGAAGACGATGATTTACTTGATAGAGTATTAGATAGTGGTGTGCCTGTTTTATTTGGTTTAGATCAAGCACCAGCACAAGGTACACGTCAATATCCTCGTTGGGAACGTCGTGTATTTATTAAGCTGTATGATGTGGTTGGGCATCCTGTTATTCAGGAAAATTTAGAGCCTTTAGAAGCGACATCTGTTAGCGCGCCAATTCAGCCTAAGCAAATCGTTGTACCTGCTGAAGTATTGGCATACAAATCACAGCGTTTAGAGTATGTGTGCGTCCTTGCTGCATCTTTAGGTGGGCCTGCCGCAGTTAAAGAGTTTTTAGATTATATTCCAGCAGGACTGCCCGTTTCTTTTGTATTAGCACAACATATTGATGCGCGTATGCAGGAGTCGTTAACACGTGTTTTGGTAAGACATAATCATATGCCATGTCGTATTGCTAAAGCAGGCGATATGCTTAAATCAGGCGAACTACTGATAGCACCTGTAGAAACAGAAATTGATTTTAGTGCCGATGGCCAAGTGATTTCGCGTAACATTAAATGGGATGGCCCATATTCGCCTTCAATCGATCAAGTGTTGGCTAATGTAAGTCGTCGTTTTACTAAGCGTTCGGTAGCGGTGATTTTTAGTGGTATGGGCAGTGATGGTTCCATTAGTGGTCCTCAAATGATTGAAGCGGGTGGTGTTATTTGGGCGCAAGATGAAAAAACCTGTGCTTGTCCTAGTCAGCCTGATGCTATGAGGGCAACAGGTTGCGTTTCTTTTTCAGGTAATCCTTTTGATTTGGCTAATAAATTAGTTAATTATATCAGTAGAAATATTCAATTGAATATCGCATAGAGGTAAAAGTTATGGCAGAGGCACAACAGCGTATTGCATTGAGTCAAACGACCTTGCTAAGTGCGACCACAGGTAAATTGGATGTTTATGTGTTGCCATTATGGCAAAAAAAACTATTAATACCTGCATTGGCGATTGCAGAAATTATCTCTGCCTCACAGTTAAAAGTCACTAAAAAAAATAAAGCCGCAGGGTTGTTAGGGCAAGTTATATGGGAAGGGGATACCATTCCAGTGATTTCCTTTGAGACTTTTAATGGCGAGAGTGCCACTCCTGAACCACAAAAACTGGCGATTATAGTCGCGGCAACTTTAGGTGAAAATTTGACTCACTATGCCTTGGCATTACAGGCTGAGCCAACATTAAGTAAAATTAAAATTGCTGAGTTAGAAGACTTAGATAATGCAAAAACAGGTGATGTTGAGTATTTACAGGTAAAATATCAAAACAATTTGTGTGTTATTCCTGAGTTAGATGTTTTAGAGGCTAAGCTTAAAAGCGTTTTATAATGACTGAGTGCTTAGGTAATCATTAAAGATATTTAAGCACTCATTATATTTAAGGCCGCGCGCTAGGAGGTAAAAACTGTACACTGCCTTGCCTAGTTTCCGTTTTTTCTAATTCAGTTAACCGATTGATGATAGGAATAAAATCATTCTTTACTTTGTTCTGTTCAGCACGTTGATAACTAATTAATGTTTGTAAGTCTAAAATCTGTTTGTCAAACTCTGCAATTCGAGCTTTAACTTTAGGGTCTGGTTTATTGGTTTTACGCTCTGTTGCGGCAGCCTCTTCTACAAAAGCAGCACGTAAGCGTTTAATGCGTTGTAATTGCAGCATGTTATAACCAATACTGGTTTCTAAGGTGTCTAATTGGCGATTGCGAGCCAATTCTGCATCGCGCGCTGACGAAAATAACCGTAAAATACGAGCATCTTCTTGTTGTTGTTTAAAAGCAGAGTCGCGTTTGGCCTTGTCTTTTTGATAAACAGCTTCATCAAACGGCGGAAAGTGACGTATTACTTGCATATTGCGGTCAACAATATCATAACCACGACGAATATGTTCTTCGGTAATTTGGTCGCTCATGGTAGGAATGCCTTTGTCGTTATAATAGCGATAAAGACGTTTACCCACGCTGTCATCGGCATAGACAGTTGAGCCAACTAATAATCCAGTGACAGTAATTGCTAATCCTAATCGATGTAGTAAATGTGGCATAAATTATTATTCTCCCGATTAGATTCATCTGCAATGTTTATTAATTCTTAACGTTAGCATATTTTTCTCTAATGGACTAAACGTTCTTGAGGCATCAGTTGACGTATGATGCTTGATATATTTTAAAGCATAAGACGGGTAGCATAACGTAAGTTATCGTTGTACAAAAGGGTGTGTTTGGTGTCAGTTTTGGAACTCTTGCTATTATTTGTTATTTCTTTGTTGGCCAATTTACTTTCTGCTTTAGCAGGAGGTGGAGCAGGCTTATTACAATTGCCTGCGCTATTACATTTAGGATTGCCGTTTGCAACGGCTTTAGCAACACATAAAATTGCTAGTGTTGCCTTAGGAGTCGGCGCAACGATGCGTCATTGGCAAACAGGCCAGTTTAATTTACGGTTCTCGTTATATATTTTATTAACGGGATTACCTGGTGTATGGGTTGGTACTCAAGTTATTGTGACTATTCCTGAAGTATGGGCAAGCTTTGCATTAGGGATATTAACCTTAGGTCTTGGCTTATATTCTGTTTTTAAGTCTAGTTTAGGTTTAAAGCCAGAGCGTATTCATCGAGATAAACAAGGATTATTAATTGGTGGCGTTGGTTTGTTTGTTATTGGCGTGTTAAATGGTTCTTTAACCTCTGGAACGGGCTTATTTGTGACAATTTGGCTTGTTAGATGGTTTGGCTTAGATTTTACGCGTGCGGTGTCCTATACGTTAATTTTGGTTGGTTTGTTTTGGAATGGTTTAGGAGCATTATTTTTAGCTCAACAGAGTGCGGTGGCATGGTCTTGGTTGCCACCATTACTCATTGGCTCTTTGTTAGGCGGTTATTTAGGCGCGCACTGGGCATTACTACAAGGAAATCGCTTAGTAAAACGTAGCTTTGAAGTGCTGACTATGATTGTAGGACTAAGTCTCATCATAAAGTCTTGGCAGTTATTAGGTTAAGATAGAGAATATATCTTCTAAACGTGTTGGCTTGCCAAAAGCATAACCTTGTACATAATCACATTTTTCTTCGATGAGTAGTTCGGTTTGCTCAAGCATTTCTACGCCTTTGGCGGTAACTTTCCAATCAAGT
>Ga0209599_10001381_pt1 | contig 11757 bp, 31 predicted proteins | sample Shrwel_input2_FT_FD_187534 | JGI IMG/M metagenome (GOLD analysis project Ga0209599, IMG submission 187534) | Subsurface microbial communities from deep shales in Ohio, USA - Utica-3 well 1 S input2 FT (SPAdes) (version 2) ... | reverse complement strand
GATCCGGATGTTCATAGTGATTTGATGGCTTATATAGATAAGCATGGGTTTATAACTGCTAAGTTAGTAGAGAAGATATTGATATCATTTTTAAAGACGAGGGATGATAAGTAATATAAAGGGTATAACCTTCTCATATACTAAGATAAGAAGATTATTCAACTTATAAGATATATACAGAAAAATGTGCGGATTTCTGTAATCTTTGTAGTGTCTTTAGACACTCTCACTTCGTGAGTATTTTATTTAACTAATGATTTGCATTCATCGCAAAGAAAAAGTTCTTTTATTTCTTTTTTGCAAATGGTGCATGTATTGTATATGATTTCAAATTTCACTTTATCTTTATTTCTCTTTGATTTTTTTTCTGATCTAATCTTTACTCTCTTTTCTGGAGATGCCAGATTCTTTATGATTTGATTCATTTGATTTCCCATAATACAAATATAATGATTATATTTCAATATACAAAAATCCGCACATTTTTCTGTAATTATACTTTGAAAAAGTCGTTAAACTCTACTACTCTGATAAAGTGTTTCTTATGATATTCTGCGCATCCTACATGACCGGTATCAAGGTCTTCAAGGTCTGACCATATGATTATACCTGTTGGTCTGGTAGACATTTGTGATGTAAAGTCCAAATAAAGGACATCATCGCTAAGGAATCTTTTTATAGTATTGAATTCTTCTTCTGTTTTTATGATAACGGATAAACCCCAGTATCTTAGTGCGTCATTGATGTTATTATCTCTATGTTGTTGTGTAGATGTCACGGGTCTTGTATTGGATGGCATAATTATAAAGATACGGAATTAATTACTCACTTTGTGAGAGTTTCTAAAGAAACTACAGAAATCTGCACTTTTCTGTATTATTCATATTCATAGTCTTGTTTCTGCAAGCGGTGGCGGTGTTATTTATATTTTTGATTATATAAATGTTAATTCTTTGCCAGTTAATGAAAACCAAAAGTTTTGAAGATTATGAACATATTTTATCCTAACCATTATTTCACTCATTGATTTTGTTAATTCATTTTCAGATGATAAATACCAACCATCTATATTATTTCGCTTTAACTCTATTCTATAAAATGATTCATTGTATTTTACAAATCCAAACTTTTCAAGCCATTCATTATTAAGTTCTATTGGCTCAATCATGTTATATTGCATGGTAACATTATCTTCAACTTCAACCGTATTCATGTGTAATGCTTCAACTTTCCCTCTAGCATATAATTTACCATTAGTTGTATTAATAAATGTATTTATAAAATTTCCTATTCTTAATTCTGTTTTCATAATTTATGTTTTTTTATATTAAAGTCTTATATCAGCATTCTGAACCGCCAGCAGGTAACAGCACCTAATAAACAGGCGGACATCTACTGTATTTCCATCGCCCGTCTATTAGCTGCAAAACGTTATGTGTAATAAATTTTTAATAACCATACTTACCCAAAAATTGTTTCCATTTTTCATCTTTCCATACATCAAACTCTCCATCTGTTAAATAACCTCTATCTGAAGTTTTCACACCATCGAAATATAATTTAACATCAAATGTTTTCATATACCATTGAATGAATTCTTCTCCATATTCTTCATATAACAATTTTTGAAGTTGTTCATCTATATTTCGAGTTTTGTTCTTTTTACTCATATTAGTTAAATTAAAAATTTACAACACATAACAAATGATAAACAACATTAAAACGATTGTTTATCATCAGACGTTATAGGTAATTTATTTTAAATTTTCTAAAACTACTTTCTCCAAATCCTGTTTTGTTTTTACGATACCTTTCCAAATAACATCACTATGATTATCAGCATAGCATATTTCAAGTTCTCGTTGTTCATAATCGGTATCACCACAAAGTGTGTAAATTATACTTCTACCATCAGTTATGTTTAACACACAACCATCTAACAAAACAGGATTTTCACCTTGTCTTTCTAATAATTCATATATGTATTCGTGTGTCATATCCTTTAATCCGTTTTATAAAATTAATAAACTACCTATAACAAAGTGTAAAAAACATTAAAACGATTTTTTACACTCAACCGTTAGTGATAATAATTATACAGAAATTTTGTCATAAGTGTCACGTAATTCAATAAGTAATGAATACATTTTAGATAAAGCATATTCATACATCTTATTATCTTTCAAAATTTCCATTTGTTTTTCAATTGTGTTTATTCTATTATTCAAGTCTTGTAGTGGTATAGCAACGTGTGTATAATTACTATCACTAACATCAGATATATTCAAGTTTTCTTGATGTTCGTTGAAACTTTGTATGTGTCCTTTGCCTTTCATCTTCGTATTTTATTTTAATGTATATATTAAAAAGAAAACCTAAATATATCTGAGTATCGTTATAAGTAATAAATTTTAAACCCATTCAATCGGTATCAACTTATCACATTTACTATCTTTCACTTCTTTACAATCATTGTAGTATTCTACGGTAGGAACTACTTTAACAGAACCATCTTCAAATGTGATAATCACCGCTTTGTCCCAATTAGGATGTTTTTCTTTTTTTAAGATTTTCATATATTTATGTTTAAAATTTACATACTTATAACAAATGATAAACAACATTAAAACGATTGTTTATCATCGGACGTTAGAAGTAATAAAATAAATTAGATGTCAAACTTCTCTGATTCAAGTTTTTTAATTTTTCTATCAAGTATTTCATTAAATTCTTCTGTTGGTATATTATCACCCTTAATTCTTTCAAACATAGATTTCAAAACTTGAATCGCATAGTCAATTTGACCATTTATGATTTCCTTTTCCATATCATCCATAGATTCATTTATTTTACTACTTCTAACATCAGATATATTCAAGTTTTCATCTGACTCATTAAATCTTTTAAGGTGGTTTAGTTTATTCATAACTCGTTATTTTGTTTAAGATATATATTAAAGATGAAAACCTAAATATATCTGAGAAACGTTATGTTTAATTTTTAACTAAAAACTGTGAGAATATAGTTAAATCTAATTCATAAACATTACCATCATAGTTTTTAAAAAATATTTTACCATCTTTTTTATAACATTGACATTGTTTATTTATATCATCATCCAATGAACACATAAACCAATTTTTTTCTATTAAAATATTTTTTAATCTATCTTCGTTTTCAATTTTAGTTAAAAACTGAAACATAACATCAGATATATGTAATTTTTTATCTGTGTCATTTACTCCTGTGTTCTTATTATCGTTATTCATATTTTTTAAGTTTTGTGTTTTAATTTAAAAAAACTACATATATCCGTAATAGTTAGGTTCAATCATTAATTTGTTTTGATTTTTTATACATATCTTTGATTTCCTCCCATTGATATTTAGGGACATCATATCTTTTAATGATAACTTTCTGTTGATATATCCAAACAATAAGTTCATTCTCAGACATTTCTTCAATACTCGCTTTATATGGTAAAAATAATGATTTCATATTCTATATTTTTTTCAAAGGTAAAACAAATTAATGACAAAACCTAACAAATGATAAACAACATTAAAACGATTGTTTATCATCAGTCGTTATAGGTAATAAAATTAAACTACCTGTATCTCTTTTAATAAATCTTTCAATTCATTTTGTAAATCAACTAATTCATTTATTTTAGTAGAGTTACATTCTTCAAATGAATATCCACCATCATAAAAGTCTGCTCTTTCTTTATCAAGTTCCTTATTTATTGTGTTGATTTCCAAAATTAATTCACAAAATCTTTTAATGTTTTTATCTATCATAATCGTATAATTTTTATTGATAAAATTTACTTCTTATATTTGCAACCGTTATACAACATGATTAGGTTCTGCCGTAATTATACCATTTGATATACTTACTTTTGTGTTGTTAACACCATCTTTAATATGTATTGGTAATGTATCAATTAAATCAATCACATCACTACATTGGTCGTGTGTTAATCCAACAGCCCTAAGTTCTTGGTAAATATCACGTTGTATAACAACAGGTATATCCAATTGCTCGTTTCGTGCTTCTAATTTACTTTTTTCTATTTTCATACTTTTATTCTTTTAATTAAAATTATCTATTATTTACGCAACCGTTATAAATCTTACTTCTTCTGAATCTTTTTAAGTTCTTTTGCAAATTCTTTCAACTTTTTAAGTGCTTCTTCTTTTGTTAATCCTGTATCTTTAATAAATTCTTCCATCCACTTTTCAGCAGTAGTTTCTTCTTTTACACCAGATTTTTTACTCTCCATAACATCAGATATATTCAAGTTTTCTCCATGTTCGTTGAAACTTTTTATGTGTCTTTTATCTTTCATCTTCGTTTATTATTTTTAGTATATATTAAAAACAAAACCTAGATATATCTGAGTATCGTTATAAACAATTAATCAAGTATTATAATATCTTCAATTGATATATCAGTTTGGTATTGTTTTAAATTTATGAAAAGATATTCTCTGAAGTTCATTTGATTAAATGTTTATAATAATACGAATATAAGGATAATAATTGATATTTACAGAAATATGTGCGGATTTCTGTAACACAAACTTGTACCAAATGAGATAAGATATCTAATAATCAAATAAAAGGAGTTTTTTTATTAATATATAGAGTATAAAAATATTATATATTATGAGACACATAATGAAATTCAATGAATCGAATGAAGATTTTCAAACGAAAAATTTCCTTTTTTACCACACTATTGATTCTAAAATCGAAAGTATTCTTGGTGAATTATCAAAACACGAAGACTCAAGGGTTAGGGGTATATCAAAATCTATTCTTAGTAACTTTAAATTTGATACTGTATCACACAGAATTGAAAATGCCAGATGGATTAAACGGACTAGGCTTAAAGAAATGAAAATTGGTAGGTTAATAAATAATTATCACCCAACAACTGAATTTCCAGAAGGTTCTATTGAAATGTTTGTGGCTGCTTTTGCTGCACTTAATGGTGGAACATCAGTTATAAAAGTTAGGTAATAACCTACGTTATGTGTAATAAAAAATCAATCTATGACTTCTTCTTTCCATTTTCTACATTCAAGATAAAATAGTCCATCCTTTATCATAATCACAACATCTTCCAATATGTATTTTAATCCTTCATGTGAAAAAAATAAAATTTTTATTGGTTTTTTGGAATAGGTAAAAATAACATCTTCTGTTTTTATTACATAGACATTAGGTTTATCATCGGACGTTATAAAACATTATAGAACACGCTTATTACGCATCATTTCAACTACCTTTAATTTCATATCATCATCCAACATCTGAATAACATCATAAACTGCTCTACATCCAGCACGATTACCAAATGTTGTAAATCTAACTTTAATGTTTTCATCTTTTTTATTCATATCGTGTGAAACTTGTACTTCTTGTGTTGATATGAAATTAAATATTTCTTCTTTTATATCCATAGTAAATAACGTAATAATTGATAGTCCTAGTAGAACTAATCAAAGGAATTTTGATTTATCAGATTTAGAACTATTGGAGATTCATTTCAAATCTGAAATAAGGAATATTAAATTAAATGAATTGGGTATATGAAATCATCCCAAAGTTCATTTGTATTGAATTTCTCCTTACCACTTTTTGTCCAATATGATTCTTGTGTAACTCCTTTATAAGACTCATGGTTTTTTACTTAATTTGTTTGAAATAATTATAACTAATATAACAAATGCAATGAATAAAAATGGCACATATCGTGGTGTATCATCAGGTTTTTCAACTCTATTTGAGTCTTTGTGTGTATAAACCATATGTGGTACTATTACTATACTTTCCATTATTTATTAAATTATTAAGTTAGTTACTAAGTGTGGCATTTTATACAAAGATACGGAATTACATACTAAAAAACAAACATATTTTAGTATGAGGTACAAAAAAAAGTACGGAATTTAGTATAAAAAATGTATCTCCAAAGTGTTCCTTGTGTAAGGGTCTCATATGTTCCGATTGGTGGTCACATAGTTGGGTATGATCCAACATACAATGTTACAATGTGTGGTGTAGAAGATAGGATTCGAACCTATGCACTGGCGGGTTTTTCCCCAAGCTCTAGCCACTGAGACTTACTTCCACGTTCTACATTTATTATTTTAGTTGTAACATTGTACAAGATTCTACACCTCTGTATATAAGGATTGTGGTTGAGTCATTTAATTTAACTTCTGTTAGTCCGCGTTCTACTTCGTGCATTAATCTTTTAATGACAAGTGGATTTACTACTTCTTTATTAATTGGATCTGGTGGGAGTTGTTTGTCTCCTTTTATCATAAAAACGATACCAGTCAATACTAATGGCGTGATTGAGACAAGTAGAATTATTTTTAATATTCTTGTGTTCATATATATTTTTGGGTTTATTAGATACAAAGATAAGTATTATTACTTAAACTTAATTTTTTGTAGTCAGGACAGGATTCGAACCTGTGTATCCATCATGTAAGTACTTCACACCGTGCTCTACCACTCAGCCACCTGACTATATAACAGTTTAATGTTTCGTGTCATAACTGTAAAGAAAAGACATAGTAGTCAGGATGAGATTCGAACTCACATTGTAGGGCCACATACACTATCCTACTGTTATTGGCACGTATACCAATTCCACCACCTGACTATTTACTTTTATCACTTATTTGTTTAATCTTTCTTTTGGTCTTAGATTTCTTTTCAGACCTGATTTTAATTTTTTCACACTCGTTCTTTGAGAAATTCTCTATGATTTGTTTAATTTGATTTCCCATAATATTGTTTTAGTTAGTAATCATACAAAGATAAGGAATTAATTTGATAATTATAATTTTAATTTAAAATTTTATCAATCTTTATATCTAATAATATAGCATTATAAGTCTTTAAGATAAGGTCTTGTGTATCTCCTGTCCAATTTATAACATCTTCTTTTGTTATGGGTAGTTTTTGACCTTTATAAGTTATTTGATATGGGTCTAATTGAATATCAAGTGAGTTTTCATCTACCTTTTTCCAACCTCTGTGCCAATTTTTCATTTGACTATTTAATTTTACTTATACAAATATAAGCAATTTTGATATTATAAACAAATAGTCTTTTTAGACATATACACATTTAATATGAGAGTACTTAATATATCAAGTGATATAAGTGATTCGGATTTAATGGATAAGGTTCGTAGGTTTGTTTATAACAATCAATATTCATTACCTGTATCTATAATGAGTACCAGTCATTTAGTTATGATGGTATTAGAAGAAGGTGATTTCCGTTTTATTATAGAAGGTGGTTCAATTACGGTTACTAACTAAATCAGGTTGGGGAACATGTAAATTTATAGGTCGTCAGCTTACCATTACTGTCATCTAATCCTAAGTGTTACAATCCCCATCGCCTGACTATGTAGTGGAGCGTCATGCATTTCTGAATTATCCACTTCGGTTACGTTATCTCACGATAAGAGGCTTAACCGAGCACCATTTACTATAAAACAAATATAGTTATTTAAATTACCATGTTAATTTCTGTTAATCATCATTGCTATACTACCACATCCTGTTTCAAATACTGGTATACCATTGTATTCTATTCTTTCTACTTTTAGTATCTTAAAGTTACTTACATCAGAATAAGCTCTACACTGGCAATTATCATTATCCCATTCTTTTGAATGTCGGAAATTATCATTAGAATCGTCTATTTCTATGGTATATAAATATCCGCCTTTTCTAGTAAGGTAAGACATACTATTTAACTTACAATGACAAGGAGATACAAATATCTCACCACTACGACCATATTTAGTATCAAACTTATCAAATAATTTGTTAGATCCATGATAAAATATATTACTCATAACTTTCTATTGTTTCGTTGTTGTATGTTATTGTGATTAGTTTGGTTGGGATATTTTGTTGGTCTAATTCAAAATCTTTCCAATCTGATTTCATTAATGGATTATTCCCATTAAGATTGATTTTAAACCATTCATTTCTCTCTTCCAAACTCAACTCTCCTTCCTCAATCTTTATTCCCCATGTTTCAGAGAACTTAACATCGGTTTTAATATAATGAATGAATGAGTCTTTTGTTAAAGACATTACTTGAGTAGACATTCCAGCAATGATAGAATACTTCTCATATACTTCATCAATAATTTGTTCTTGTTCTTTATTCATAACCTTTTATATAGGGAATATGTCTTAATTCTAAACCATCTTTATATATGAATCTAAGTGAGTTATCTGGACCAGGAATACCACTTGGATTAAATCTACCATTTATAAAGTCTTTTATAAAGTCCACATGGTCTCTATACTTAGCAACAATAGAATATCCTCTATTTTCTGGAGCACATATATTAATATAACCATCTTCCATCCAATATTCTGGATCATGTTTGAATACTTTCAAAAAGTATTCCATTGCAATATCTTTATTCATAACCTATCTTAAGTTTACTTCAATGACTCCATTTTGTTTAATGAACTTATCTCCTTTTGATGGTAGGTGTGTTTTACCGTCTGCTAATTGTATGAATGATCCTACGGTTGCACAACCATCTCTTTGTTCTCTTATAATGTTTCCCTCAAAGAACTTCTGAGCTTCTGTGCTCATGAATCCTTTATATTCAAATTCTACTTCTTCTAATCCACCACCGATTAGATAACCATTCACTTCAGCAAATTGGACTAATTTGTCTAAGATTTCATCTTTACTAATATCTTCTTTTACAGATATTGTCATATTAAATTGATATGTTTTCATTTCTTTATTCATTTTATTTAGTTTTACAGATTTCTATTAGTTTATCTAAACAAGTGCTCTCTGCTTCTTCATAGATTTTAAACCCATTATCCTCATTTTCCCAATCAATAGAGTTTTGGTTACTTACAATAGACCAACCATAATGTGTTACTTTACCAGGATAAGATATACATAATGGCATGGGTTGACCTATCAATCCATACTTCTCTCTAAACCATCTAAATGCTGCTGAGTAGGTGGGAATTGCAACCCAACCTGAAAATAAATGTGAATTTTTTGGATAATCTCCTTCATCAGTTCTTTCAGTATTTATTATATCAATCTCACTCATTGCCATTTTCAAACAAGGTTCATCAAATCCTAACTCTTTAAGAGCTAGAGCTTGTTCATATGTAACAAATTCTTTAGTCATATTATTTTATATTAGTTAGTGGGTAAGCATCTATGATAGATTCTTTATTATCTACAATTCTAGGTATACCATTTTTGTGGGTAATTTTTAGGATAGCTTCTGTCTGAGCTTCAACATGTAGTTTAGCAAATTCAATCATTAAATTATAAACTTCCTGATAATTAGCTTCTGCTAAAATAGTTTTAAAGTCTTCTTCTTGACTCCAAGCAAATTCTTCTGCTGTTGGTATTTTATTTTCCATATTATTTATTTTTAATTATTTCTATTAGTTTATCTAGACAAGCACTCTCTGCTTCTTCATAGGTAAGTTCAATCATGTCATCACTATAATACTCTTCTCCACTACCAAAATTTTTAATGATAAAATAGAAATAGTCATACCGTGGAACAATACCACTGTTTATCTTATGTTTATCTCTAAACCATCTGAATACTTGTGAGTAGGTTGGTGCTGAACATCTAACATTTTTGTCTTGTTTTGATATAGATAAAGAGTTTTCAATATCAGAATTTTTATTTATAGCAGATGGATATGTTAAGTATGATACTGCAACAGTATCATAATACCCAAAACAAGGTTCATCAAAACCTAACTCTTTAAGAGCTAGTGCAGTTTTGTAGCTTACAAATTCTTTTTCCATATTATTATTTTTACAAATATAAGTATTATTATCTAATTACAATTCATCATTACCAATCAAACCAAGGATTTGGAAATTTTTTCTTTATTTCTTCTGTTGATGGTAGTTTTTCTTTATATCTTAATTCGTATTGAATTCTATATTGTTCAGGCATCTCTCCAGTGTTAACATATACTATGATAGCAGCTGTAAGACTTTCTATGATTATATTCTCTTTCATTTACATTGATAAAGATAAGGATAAAAATTCATTTTATTAAATAATATATACATTAATAAAAATAAAGTAAATAATATGAAACACTTAAAGAAGTTCAATGAAAACATGTATTCTGATGATATGCGTCAAGAACAAGATAATGATCCTAATTGGGGTAAACCTAAAGATGATAAAGGTAAAGATTATATCATTACTAAGTTTAAACAAAGATTTGCTGGTAAAAAACCCGATGCTCAAGAATTCGCTGAGTTATATCATGACTTAAGAACTGAAAAGGTTGATGGTATATTAATCTTTGATACATTAGAAGAAGCTGGATTATATAAATAAAAGAGATGAGGTGCATTAACCTATTGTGAATCTGTATAACAGAGTGCATCGGTAAATTGTGAACTCATCTCTTTTTTTAACTTCTAACCATATATGAAGCTAAATCTCTCCATCTATCAGGATAGTTATATCTCATCTTAGTTACCATAATCAACATACGCATATTAACACTTACTTCATTACAAACCTCAGATAAGAAACCTAGTGCTTCTTTCTTAAATTCTAATGAATACTCTGGTAAGATATCCTCTATAATAGCATTCATACGCTCAATCTTATCAGATGGAGTCATAGTTAAATCAACTGTTAAACTTCTTGAACGAACAGCTTCATTTACATCAGTAATTGATTTATTAGATATAAAGATAATTCTACCAGTAAATTCAAATTGTTGAGGATATTCATCATTCTTATTCATCTTAGCCATCCAAGATATAGTTCTGGTCTCATAAGAATCTAAAGCTGATTTTAAGATGTTTAAGGCTACTTTATCATCTAATACAGAATCACAATCATCAAAGATAATTAGTTTGTCATTGTTATCATAAAGAGTATTGTATAGACCTCTAGCAGTTGAATAACCCTTAAAGAAAACATATCTGTCTTCTGATAAATCATTTGATTTAATAGTTTCGGTAACAGAGTGAGTCTTTCCTAGTCCGCCTTCTCCAGTTACTATTAGAGAAGGAGTTGTGTTATTAACAACCATAGTTGTAAGGTCATTAAGAAATTGAAATCTTTGATTAATGTTAAATGTCATAGGTAGTGGTTTTATAATATAAAGATAAGGATAATATTCAATATAACCAAAGTTTTATATTAATATAAAAACGTATGTAACGGTCACTCTGTATTTAATTTGTTTGTTGAGTATAAATGGGTTATATCTTATCCACATTCTTTTAATATCAATATCTATAATACATGCAGACTTGAATTTAATTTCGGCTTTTTTTAAAAATTTAATATCAGATAAAACAAATTCTTTAGGTAACTCATAATAATAAAACTCGTTCAACATATATTGGTCAATAAACTTTTTGGTTGAATCTTTAGTAAATATCCATTCATCTGATTTTTCAAGTCTAAATACTAAATCTGTAACGGTTTGAATTTTATCATAATTATCATTTGTAGTATCATTGACACATTTGATTCCTACCTTATTAAAATGTTTATCAAATTCATTGTGGATATTTGTAATAAGAGATGAGTTTTGTGAAACACCTAGTAATGTAAATAAAACTAATATAGATGTTAGGATTTTCATAAATTATATATTAAATTTTATTATAAAAAAGCCTGCCCTTGAGATAAGGAATGTTTTTGATATAACATAATTAATA
>Ga0209599_10001379_pt1 | contig 11777 bp, 9 predicted proteins | sample Shrwel_input2_FT_FD_187534 | JGI IMG/M metagenome (GOLD analysis project Ga0209599, IMG submission 187534) | Subsurface microbial communities from deep shales in Ohio, USA - Utica-3 well 1 S input2 FT (SPAdes) (version 2) ... | reverse complement strand
ATATGATAGTAATCTTTTTTCTCAGTAAAGCTACGGTAGTACTCGCCAGACAGGGTATCCCACAAGGACCTATTAAAGTAACCCGGGCTCTCAAGCATTGCTTTGGTTCTTTTATAGTGGTATCTCAATTGGTTTGCCATTCCATGAGAATAAACACGCTTTTCTTCAAAATCTGGCGGAATATCTAAAAATCCAGTTTTGAAATGAGTAACCTCTAATGGATTTACGCCCCATAGATTCAGATCAATACCAGTTTGTTTTTTTACAGTTTCTACATGTCTGAAGAAATGTTTATCGCCAGCGGTGAGCATTGCCATCATTCCTAAATGAGGCGACTTCAACCAAGCCTGCAGATTCATACGAATGTTTCGGCGTTTTTTAGATATATCAGCAGCAATGATAATATTTTCTACACCTAACTTAGCGCACATACGACTTATATTTCTCCGCCCTAAGTCTGTTACCATTCCCCAATCGTAGGTGTAAGTAATTGGCTTCATTTTTAACTCTTCCACTATCAAATGAAGACCGTAGCAACTATCACGTCCGCCAGAAAAAGGAACAATACAGTCCATACCATTCTTTCTACGATATGGTTCTACCAATTTAAATAATTCTTCTTTGGGCCTTGGTGTATTTCTCTTTTTATAGCTTGTACAGTAGTTACAAACGCCATGTTCATTGAATCTGATAAATGGCATAGTCTCAGGAAGAATACACTTTGTACAGCGCTTAATGTTAGTCTTTTTGTACTCTAGCAACTCTGCTTCAAACTTAATGAATTTAAACTCAGGTATCAAATCTTCTGTGCGTTTATTATCGTCCGCTATATTAATAATTTCAGAAACAGATACATCAACAATGTATCCTTGCTCTCTTATTTGCTCAACGTTTTTGCAGTTCAACTGGTTTAATGGGTAACTCTCTGACGAAAAGTAAAATGTTCCACCATTGTTTCCAATGTACAAACTACCGTTGTTAGAAAACAATATGGCTTTACCAATTTTAGGCAAAACCACTGCAGCTGAAATAGTGCCTTTACATTGACTTAACACCGCATCTGGTAATAAAGACAAATCTTTACCATTATTAATATGTAATTCTGCAATAGCTGCGATTGCTTCAGAATCAATTTTAAAAGAACGTTTAGCGTCTAAACTGTCCCATATAGCGTCGTCATTTACAATAATGCCATTATGAATAACTAAGATATCTCCGCGAACAACAGGTTGATTATCACCCAGACCATTTGTAATCAAGCGGCTGTGACCAAAAACGTAAGTGGATGAATAAGGTTTTACTTTATTCAGCAAAGTCTTAACATCATAATCAGCTCGTTGCACCTGGCAAACTTCACCTTCGTTGTATATCAATCCACTCGAGTCACGCCCACGTTGACGAGCATGATTCGCCAACAACCGTAAAGCTGATTCATTAACCGAAAATTTGCTAATTATTCCAAATATTCCGCACATTTTATTTCCTAAAAATCATTCTATGAAGCTATCACAAGCTGGATAAATTTTAGTCTAACTTAATAAGACGCTGATAAATATCTCGATCTTTTTGTCCGAGATGGCAATTGTGCCAAAGGAGGTTAAACGAACCATTAAATTGATGGCAAACTCGTTTAAAGTATTCGAAACGCTGTATTGCTTTCTTTGTATATCCAAGCGCTTCATAGTGAGAGTCAATAATGGTACATTCCATTACTATTAAAGGCCGCTGCTTGAAATTGTATGCCTTTCTTTTGAATAAATCGTACATAGTAAACTCATAACACACACCACATCTGAAGCCGCATTTATCTGCAAAAGATAGCGACGAATCGAAACCTAAGCCGCTCTGCTCGACCAGAGTTGCCGTCTGAGCGGTATCCCATCGTAAATAGTGCTGGCGTCCACCGAACTCTTTCTGCTCGATGCCTTCTTCCTTCAAAACCATTTTGAGAGTATGAACAGACAAACTAAAATTATCAGAGTTCGTGTATGTTTCATAACCTGGATGTACGCCTATTTTATGACCACGAGCTGAAATCTCTCGCAAAAGTCTTCTCATTTTACTAGAGTTGAAATCAACTAAACCATCAAGGTCAGAAGTTTTGTGACTGATAAAGTAAAAGGTAACGCTATTTCCATGTGCTTCATTAACGTCCATCATCCAATTAATAGAGTCTCTGTAAACATCGTTTACTCTAAAATTTAACTTTGCCGCGAAATAGCGACAAGCAGCTTTTGATGCAGCAATAGGTTTTTTGTCAACGAGTAGCAAACGTGCTGTTTTCCTAATTGCGAGTTTTAAAGAATAAATAGAGTTATCAAAAGGATGGTCGCAATCGCAAGTGATCACATTTTTTTTAACATATGGTTTACGAACCAAGTCAGGCCACATCATTTTCACACATTGCCAAAGAATTTCGAGGTATTCATTTACAATGGGGCGGTCTAAAAAATTAGATTTATATGCAACTGAGGCCCATGCAGGAAAACGGTTATGAGTGTCACGCTCGGTACTGACTAATTCCTCATAACGCGAAAGCATAAAAAACGCGCTTCCGAATATATCCAAATTAATATGACAGTTAAGCCCGCTTCTAACAACCCCTTGTTTACCGTAAAGCACAGGAACCGAAACATCTACAAGATTAGCATCAATGCCAGAAACTGAAGGTACCCAAACTTCCAACGGTAGCACAGGCATACTCTCTGCCTTTAACCAAAATTGATTCGCTTTGTGAAAAAAGCTCGCATCCAGGGTCAATCTAGGGGCACTATGCTGTGCATCGACGCAAAATTGGCTGAGGCATTCTGATATTTCTATCAATTCACCATCAAATTCTTCAACTTCGTATTGCAAGCCCAAAAATTCACCAAGTAATACTTGAAGTGAATAATGTAGTTCGTTCTGGCAGACTCTTGGGATTTTGACTCTTAGCAAAAATACAGCCCTCTTACGCTTTTAAGTGACTTCCATTGTTATTTGGGAAATTTCTGCTTTTTCTGTAGTGTTGCGCGGTCTAGATTCGCTAGTGTTATTTTAAAGATTTACTCTTGGTGAATGCAACAATTTAATTTCAAATAAATGCCACCAGAGATTATTGCTTCAACTTACTTTGTTAACAAGATATGCTGACTATCTATCCTAAACACTCCTAAATTAATACCTTAAGGTGTAACAGAAATTAAATTATAATATCTAGTTATATTTCCAAGGGAAGAAAATTTTTAGTTACTTGATATAATCCACACGTCTTTACTAAAAGATCAGCGAAATCAATCAGCAAACAACATAATTTATACTAAAACAACTTTAATCAATTACATTTAAATTTACTGTAAATAACAGTGCATTATTGAAAAATGCCTTATATAAATACAACTCAAAGAAGTTTAAATAATCATATCAATGCAATCTTTAAAAAATAGACCTTATGACCTTCCTTACGTCATGTATTATATTTAATGCTTTTGATGGTTTATGAGTAACCGAAAAGTACTGTTTTTGAACCGGACCGAACCCCCTAAAAAAACGCTCTACCGCTTCAATCATAGATCCCTCGAAATCGAATTTTTTTGTTACAGTACTTGCAAATTTAATTGCTTCCCACATGCATAGACTAGTTGCACCACTACTTCGTAAATCTGGATTTCCGCCCCCCATCAAATAATAAGCAGATTGCTCATCCCAGACAATTAAAATACCAGCATGATTATCACCGTTATCATCTTGCCCTACAAACCACTTGCATTGGTTTCGTTGTTGAGCTTTCTCAACTAAATTTTTAATAAAGGCTTTCGAGTCGGGCATCTGCATACCTTGGCGCAAAAACGTCATTTCGTTTAATTCTATAAAATCTTCAATAGGCAAATCGTTTCTTACAACTACATTAGATTTTTCTGCTTTCCGAATATCTGTTCTTATTTTTGCTTCGAAATCACTCCAAAGATTATTAGTATCCGACAAATCCTCAAGTACGTAAGTATACTTTGTGGTTTGTTCAAAATTCTTCCAATACAGTGGTAGCCAATTAGTCTGCGAGTAATGCCAATTTTGAGTGAAATAATCATACTTTGGAAGTTGTTCAACCAAAGCCTGCAACCAATCTTTTTGCTGCGAAAGAATTTTGCTGTATTTTCCTTTGGTTGGCTTTAACCAAGGACCTAAAATCGGAGTCAATCGTGGCTGTGATAGATATTTAAAGCCATAAGAGCCACGGCTAATAACGTAAGGCATCGAAGCAAAAATACCCTCTCCGTTTTCTAACAGGCAAACATCCCAATCATCACCAGCCACTGCATTTAACCACCAAGCCTGACTAAAAATAGGAATGCTTCTTTCTTGTTCACAAAATAAAAGATATTTTTCTTTGTTAGTCATTTTCTGAACAAACTCATAATTAAAATTTTTAAATTAAACTTCCGGGATAAATAAATATACCCGTCTCGACAAGTCACACAATATCGTCCATTTATTTTTGCGACTTCGCCTATCTCTTTACAGTCTGTTAGGCGCTTTTCAAATTCATCGATTATCCAACGGTGTCCAGTCCACAGGTTTTTTGGCTGCGATAACGCATCTAACCACTGTTCGGTACCACGTAAAACATGCCATATTCTTTCAATTGGCCAGTTATGCCAATCTATTATGGTTTTATGCTCAGCAGCTTTTATGTGTCTAGCTTTCTCTGTAGGACTTTTTACAGGCTGCTTAATTCTTGGACTGGTTCCTGTCTGTATTGCGTCTAAAGCTTTTAATACGATGGATACGCCATTTTCACCAACTAAGCTATTGAGTCTCTCGGGAGATTTTGTACCGAGTGGTATATGAGTACGTTCCTGAAAAATAATATCTCCGGTATCTTCTCCTTTATCAATGTAATGCACCGTAATACCAGGATTCATTTCCATATTGTAATATTGCCAGAAATCGGGGTTAGGCCCTCTGTATTCAGGGAGAAACGAAGGATGTAAATTAATTGCACCAAAATCGGGTATGGAAAAAATATTTTCTCTTAATAATTGCGACATGCTAAATACAACAATAATATCGGGTTTTAACTTCCGTACCCATTCGGCCAAACCTAGTTCATCACTAGATTTCATCAGCCGATACGGTATCCCTTCAATCTCTGCTTTCTCTGCTAGAATTAATTCGCGCGACCTCAGCTTTGAATAAACAAGCCGAGGAATCGCTAGAAAAGAATTAGCAATCGGCCGATTATCATGCTGGCTTGAAGCTGACTCCAAAATACCGATCACTTGGTGCCTACTTTTTAAAAGAGGTTCGACCAGACGTGTAATGCCTTGAGTAATGAGCAAAACTTTAAGGCCTGTTTTGTCACTAACTTTGGTTTTTAAACTATCAATAGTTCCAATTTCAGTTTCGGTTGACAAATTATTTTTTTTGTCTTTGGTCAACATTCCTTCTTCTGAAGTATTGGTCATTGCTATCCAACCTTTATATAAGTATATAAGTATATTCGATATCCACGTATCTAAATATACTTTAGCTAACTGTTCAAATTCATCAGAAAATAATTATTTATGATTATTAAATTTAGAAAGAGAGAATAAAACTCTTACTTGTATAATAAACTATCCTAAAAAAGGATGAAATTGACAAACCAGTCCAATAGTCCAAAAAAAACACTTTTATCGGGCTACGTGAGTGAAGACAAGTTTATCGTCAAACAACTATAAACATATTATGTAGACGTAATTTCGAATCAAAATAAAAATTTCAGAAAAGTATATAGGTAAAATTAAATAAAAAGACTGCAAAAAGAAACATTTCTATCACAGAGAAAGGTTACGCTCTTTAAATTTAGGGAAATCTTCTGCAGGTACGAATCCATAGTATTTATATTCATTTTGGTAATGGTTACATGCAGTTTTATCCAGTTGTTTGATTATACGCGCAGGATTTCCTGCAATGATGCAATAACCATCTTCAAATGATTTAGTTACAATAGCACCCGCTGCAACTATAGTGTAATCACCTAAGATAACATTTGGCATTACAACCGCATTCATACCAATCCAACAGTAGCGTCCTATTTTTACTACACCCTCCTTATGTTTCCTATAATCAGTTACTTCGTGATTCGCACTAATTATGCCTACATTAGGGGCAACAATAGTATAATCACCAATAAAGATTTTCCCTAATCCTTGGATGTAGCATCCAGGGGATAATCCTGGAGCAGTACCTATGCCAATTTTAATGTTCTCAACACCAGATACCGTACTGGTATAATGCATAGGCCAATAAGCACTGCCATTAATTCTTAGTATTTTTTGATAAAATAAATTAGTGAGGGTTATTGGTGCAGCAGTACCTGCAGTCCGATAAATGTTGGGCATAAGTTTTTTTCTGAACCCAAAATAAATATGCTTAAGTAATTTTTTCATTAACGGCCTTTCGCAAAACCAAAAGTTACAATCAAGTTACCAACGTATACAAATGAATAGAAAAGAGAAAAGCAAAAGATTACGTTTTCTACTGACATTGGCAGGTTCATCGCCAATATAAAAGGAAGTAACGTTACGATGAATAAAATGACATTAAGATATAAATCTTTCTTTTGCTTTTCTGCTATCAGATACATATTTGACATAGGATTAGAAATAAACTGTAAAAAAAACATTGGGGTCAAAATTTGAGCATATTTACCGGCTTCGCTCCAATTTTCACCAAAAATTATCGCAAACAAATCAGGAGCTGTGCAGAAAAACACCCCAAAAGGAATGCTCGAGATCATCAATAGTTTTTTAAAGGTATTTTTGTATTCACTTACACACTCACCACGTTCTGCATAAGCTTTACTTGCGCTTTGCCGGAACACATCACCAATAGCACCGCCAACAATTGACATTGGAGTACCAATAACGCGCTGGATTAAAAGGTATAAGCCTGCAACAGACGATGTAAATAATATATTAAAAAAAATCACAGGCAGCTGCATACAGGTTGCGTTCATCGAATGTGAAACTAATAGAAACTTTGGGAAATTAATGTAACGTTTCGCGAGTACAAACTGCTTTAATCTGTTCGGCTTATGACCCCTTTTTGACTGTTTGAAAAATTTTAGGCTCATGTAAAAAGTAGCTAAAGTCTGGCCTAATACTTGGCCTAGTATCAGACCAAAAGTAGATAGCTTTGTCAAAAAACCAAATCCAATTTGTGAAGATAAGGTCATTGAACTCTGAAGAACCCTACTTGCTGACATATTCTTATAAGCTTTTTCACGGTTAAACCAATAGTAAAGAGATTGGTAGATACCCATTAAAAAAATACTTAACGGTATCCAATATAACCAGGTCGTAATCACAGGATTATCTAATAGTAATGCTATCTGACTCTCAAATATCCAGATTATCAAGAAAGTAAGTATACTTACAAATATCGAAATAGCACAAGATAACATCACTATCTGATAAGCGTCGTCTCTTCTTTTTGGTAAAACTATAGCGAGTTCATATCGACCCGTTACTAAGACCCCTAATATACTGACGATAGCAAAATAGAAAGCAAATATACCGAAATCTTCAGGTGTGTAAACTCGTGTCAAGATTGGTGCAGCTGCCATCGGTAGTGCTTGTGCAATTGTCGTACCTGTCATTAAAGTCAAAACGTTACGACTAAAATCAGATTTTGGCTTTATCATTTTTAACATTATTTTAGTCTTAAATATTTTTATTCCGAAAATGTCATGAATAACCGAAATTCAAGACTACACTGATTTTACACACTTAAAGATTTGATAATTGCTGCTTAATATTAAACTTGTTATTTTTAAACTTCATCAAATTTACTATGATTTTAAACTAGCGTCATATAAGGATGCATTGGCAAACTAAATACTTGCTTAGCCAATCGTGATGCTACTGGAAAATCACTATCTGTATATCTGAGATAGTCAAAAGCCGTTTGCTGATGCATACAGGTACCATAATAGATCATTGTAGGTACACCCTCAGTTTTATATCTAGCCATCTCTTGTTCACGATTTTCACTAATCACCGTGTACTGGGCCCAGGAACTCAGATAACCGTTAGGCACAAAAGGGGTAATATACTTACCACTCAATGACTTATTATAACTTACGGCAACTTTATTTCGGGCAATAAGCTCAGTAGGAAATTCTGCTAGTTTTTCAAGTAAAATAGCGGCCTGGATAGTATCTAAACGGCTATTTATACCAATCCTTATATTGTCATACTTATCTTTACCTTTGCCATGTACTCGATAAGAACGAAACAACGCTGCATATTCGTCGTTATTTGTGAAGATTGCACCACCATCACCATAGCAACCTAACGGCTTAGCAGGAAAAAAACTAGTTGTGGCAATATCACCAAAACTACCCGAACGCTTGCCATTAATTTCACCACCGAAACCCTGAGCCGCATCTTCAATTAATTTTAAATTATACTTCTGCGCTAGCTTTTCCAGTTCAGGGTAATTAGCTGGCAAGCCAAACAAATCAACCGCAATAATCGCTTTAGGTACTAATTTACCTTCAGCTATTACTTTCTCTATTCTACGCTCAAGATCTTGTGGGCAAATATTAAATGTTCGCTCATCTGAGTCTACAAATACAGGAGTAGCTCCAGCAAGTGCAACAACTTCAGCAGTCGCAAAGAACGTAAAGGTTGGGCAGAATACAGCCTCACCAGGCTTAATATCTAGTACCATCATCGCTAACTGTAGTGCGTCAGTGCCATTTGCACAACTTATACAATGCTTTACACCAACGTACTCAGCCAGTTTTCGTTCGAACTCCTCAACTTCTGGGCCCATTATATAATTACCATGGTCCAGAACAGCCTGAATGCGTTTATTAATTTTTTCTTTTAAATGTCTGTATTGCGCTTCTAAATCAATAAAGTGCATTTCAACTAACCTTGCTCAAATTATTATTATTCAATATATAACGGCTTCCTGTATGCTCGCATACAGTCTCAGTTTTACCAGATAATGGCAGTTCTAGTCGTTCACCAAACTCACTCATCCAACCAATTTGCTTCGCAGGCACTCCTACCATCAGCGCATAAGCAGGTACATCCTTGTTGATAACTGCGCCAGCGCCAACGAAAGCAAATTCACCAATCGTTACACCACAAACAATAGTACAGTTTGCGCCAAGTGTTGCACCACGTTTAACGATAGTGTCAAGATATTGATCTTTTCTTTCAATCAATGACCGGGGATTATATACATTGGTAAAAACCATACTTGGACCACAAAATACGCCTTCTTCCAAGTACACATTATCGTAGATTGACACATTATTTTGAATTTTACATTTATCGCCAATACTGACTTTGTTACCAACGAAAACATTTTGACCAAGCGAGACGCCCTTACCTATTCTGGCACCACTGCATACATGTACAAAATGCCAAACACGAGAGCCTTCTCCAATAACAGCGCCATCATCAACAATAGCGCTTGGGTGCTTTTGATAATTTGTCATATTATTTAGTCAATTTAGATAGAAATGGATGATAGTCACCAACAAGCTGGCTTATCTTAGCGTCACGAATATGGGCAACTGTTTCAATGGCGACCCGGTTTTCCTCTAATCCAAAACCACTTCCAGCCAAAATATTTCTATAGCTTATGGTATGCAAATCTGTAAAGCCATCAGAAAACTCTATTGACTCACCATCAGCTGTGATAGCTCGAAAGGTACGCTGCCCGGCAGAGCGAACATCAACCGGAACATCGTTCACATCTACTGAGAGAAACCAACGAACGCGTGCTTTTTCATATTCCAGATAACCAGCAGCTTTTGTAGGTGAGCTAAAATGCACTTTATTATCTTGCAATTTACCAAATACAAAATGCAACATATCGTAAAAGTGCACGCCGATATTAGTAGCTATACCACCAGATTTGTCTTCATCACCTTTCCAGGATTGCAGATACCAGTGTCCACGCGAAGTAATATAAGTTAAGTCAACATCAAATTTTTTATCTGCAGGACTTTTGGCAACTTTCTCTTTCAAAGCGATGATTGCGGGGTGCAACCGAAGCTGTAGGATAGTATTAACTTTTTTACCTGTGTCACGCTCTATTTCAAGCAAACCATCAATATTCCAGGGATTTAATACTAAAGGCTTTTCGCATATAGCATCAGCACCAGCACGCAAAGCATAACGCATATGTGAGTCATGTAAGTAGTTTGGAGAACATATCGAAATAAAGTCAATTTTTTGACCATCGTTTTTTCTACGTAGTTTGTCAACATGACGATCGAAGCGCTCGAACTCTGTAAAAAAATCAGCGTCTGGAAAATGACTATCTAAGATACCCACAGAATCATTCTTGTCTAAAGCCGCAACCAGAATATTACCAGTTTCCCTGATGGCTTTCATATGACGCGGAGCTATGTATCCAGCTGCACCTATTAATGCAAAATTTTTCATTATTAAACTCCTCTATATTTAGAAACGCAGGTCTACCAGATTTTTATCCAGTACGTATTTTAAATCATAAATAATACTGTCTGGACGACAGAACTTGCGGATGCCATCGGCCCCCATAGTTTTGAATTCATCATGACCCACCGCCAAAATCACCGCATCATAATTACAACTAACCGGCGCAGTGACAGGTGAAATACCATACTCATGTGTCGCTACTGCGCTATCAACCCAAGGGTCGAATACGTGGGCATCCATGTCGTATTCATTTAATTCGGCTAAAATATCCAGCACTTTGGTGTTGCGAATATCCGGGCAATTTTCTTTGAATGTTAAGCCCATTACCAAAACTTGCGAACCCGCGACATTAATACCTCGTTTAATCATGGCTTTAACAAGTTCGCTAACCACATAACGTCCCATGCCGTCGTTAATACGTCGACCAGCTAAAATAACCTCAGGGTGGAATCCTAAGGATTGAGCTTTGTGGGTTAAATAATAAGGATCAACGCCGATACAATGCCCTCCAACCAATCCTGGTCGAAATGGCAAAAAGTTCCATTTAGTGCCCGCAGCAAGCAATACTTCTTCAGTATCTATGCCGAGTTTATTAAAAATAATCGCTAGCTCATTGATAAGCGCTATGTTTAGATCGCGCTGGGTGTTTTCAATCACTTTAGCGGCTTCCGCAACTCTAATTGAACTTGCTTTGTATGTCCCAGCAGTAATAATACTGCGGTATAGATTATCAATAAAGTCGGCGATGTCAGGGGTGGAGCCTGAAGTCACTTTTTTTATAGTAGTAATCCGATGTTTTTTATCGCCTGGATTAATCCGCTCGGGGCTGTAGCCAGCAAAAAAATCTACGTTATATTTCAGTCCAGATACCCGCTCTATAACAGGAATACAATCTTCTTCTGTAGCGCCGGGGTAAACTGTAGATTCATAGATAACAACATCGCCGTGTTTAATTACCTTACCTAAAGTCTCAGACGCCTTTACTAACGGGGTCAAATCAGGTTGACAATGTTCATCTATTGGAGTCGGTACCGTAACAATAAAAACATTAGCATGGCGTAGTTCGTCGATATCATTGCAATATTTTAGTCCGATTGCTGAAGCAAGCTCTTCACTACTAACTTCTAATGTATGATCAACGCCTTGTTTTAGCTCACTGATGCGAGACGCGTTAATATCAAACCCCAACGTTTGATATTGTTTGCCAAATTCGACCGCAAGAGGCAAACCGACATAACCTAGACCAATAACTGCGATATGTGCATCACTTAATTTCAACATTTGCAAATCCTGACTCTATTATTTTCGACTAAAATGTCGTACTAAAAC
>Ga0209599_10001376_pt1 | contig 11793 bp, 16 predicted proteins | sample Shrwel_input2_FT_FD_187534 | JGI IMG/M metagenome (GOLD analysis project Ga0209599, IMG submission 187534) | Subsurface microbial communities from deep shales in Ohio, USA - Utica-3 well 1 S input2 FT (SPAdes) (version 2) ... | reverse complement strand
CAGTCGAGCTATGCCACCTAGTAGACCTGTAATATTAAACTTGTCAGAAGATGCTATTGGCAATATGCTACTACTAAGTCCGCCTAAAGAACTTAAAGAATCTGGCAAAAGCGATAAAGCAGGAAATAAAAGTTTTCTAGATGTAGATTTCTTAAAAGAAAAAGGTTTAGAAAATGCTCTCGAAATGCAGATAGCTAGTATGTATGTTGATCGTCTTGCACAAAACTTTTTAGATAATCAATTCCTTGCTAGTATATTTGATATGATCGGTAACAGTCTAAGTGAAAACTTACTAGCGGAAATCGACACAGTATTACCTGACTATAAAAAATCAAGCGGCATTATTGCTGTTAAGGATGACATGACAGTTAGTCTATGTAGAGATAACGGCAGTGATCAGCAATGTGTAACCACACCTCTAACACAAAACTCTTTAATCTATCAAACACAAGGTAACTTAGAGTTTAAGAATCGTGTTAACCAGGGTGGCAACACTATCATTACTATTGTACAAAAATGAAAAGAATAGTTTTACTTTTCTTGTTGTTATGCTCAAACGCCTTTGGTGCTATCACCGACGGCAAGTTTAGTGTCAATCAAATCTTTGATGTACAATATAACTGGTCCGGGTGTGACGCACAATGGGATAATTGTACAACATTAAATGCCAGCAACTTCATTGCTCCTTATGACAAAAACTTTCAAACAGTAACTGTTACAGCAGGACAATACTTTCAATTCTTTGCCAGCACAACTAATCCTGGAACTTATGGATTAAAGTTGATGAACAGCAACGGAACACAGCACAGTATTGTTCACGATTACGGTGATATTACTGCACTTGGTAGTGGCGCCATCTTCTATATTGGTAGCGGTATGTTTGGGAATGTTATTTCAACATCACAAGGATACACCTACGGTGCCAGTGCTACATTCACTAACATGGATACCAGTGTTACTAGCAGTGATTTGAACAACTACACCTACGCTAGTACAACCCCATTGGCCGCAGGACAAACAGCAGGCCCTCCGCCACCTGCACCTACTGCAATCTATATGAATAATGCTACTGTGAAGATTACAAGAGCTATTCCTACCAGCAGTAACAGTCCGCCAGGTGAAGGGCCTAACAATGCATTTGATAATAATCCTAACACAAAGTATCTTAACTTTGATAAAAAGAATGCAGGTGTAACTGTACAACTTAATACTGGTAGAGCAGTTACTGGGTTCACAGTTACAACAGCCAACGACTTTAGTGGTCGTGATCCTACAAGTTACAAACTATATGGCAGTAATGATGGATCTACTTGGGTATTGATTAAAGAAGGTACACTTACGCTGAGTGACGCTCGTTATACAACATCAGTAGTCATAGATGTTAACAACACTACAGCGTATGCTTATTACTTTATGTTATTTCCTACAACTAAAGCCGGCGAAGGATGCGGATTAGACTGTAATAGTATGCAGATTGCTGAGATTACATACTATTATGATGCCAATAGTACAGCAACAAGTACTGCTACTAGTAATAATATTATTGATCCTGTAACTGCCGCGTCCGGTCCAACAGTGGATGGTGGGACTATTACACAGAACAATGCACCAAACAATCAAACTATTACTAGTGGTGGGTCAAGTTCTGCCGGAGCAACACCTGAACAGCAAACACGTTCTAATACATGGAACAATGGTACACAACCAGTAAACAACTATCTTTACATTGAGCAAGTGGGCGGCAGCTTTAATAATATCACTATCACTCAGTCGGGTACAAAGAATACAATGAATCTAGGAATAAATGGAGATTCAAATACTGTTACCGCTGAACAAACTGGTACTAACTATTTGAACGGACTAGTACAAGGAAACTCAAATACTGTCATGTCTCTACAGTCTAATACTAGTGGAACAAACTATCAAGAAACAAAGATAATGTCGGGCAATAATAATAACATTAGCATAACGCAAAAAGACAACGGCAACAATCTAATGTTTAATACTATCACCGGCAGTAACAACTCTATTAGTGCAGTACAAGAAGGCCTCGGAAATCATTATCTTGAAAATAAACTAACAGGTAATGGCAATACTGTCCTCGCAAATCAATCCGGTAATACAGCAAACAAAGCCAATATAGATTTAACCAACTCAGGTGGCCCAGCTACATTAGACATCCAGCAGAGCGGTGGCAAGAACTTTACTATCATACAGGGCTGTGCAAATCCAGCAGGCTGTACTACGGTTATACGCCAATAATAAATATAGTTTTAAGGAACACTATGCGTAAGTTTTTTGCCGGTGTTCTACTATTACCTATTCTTGCCTTAGCCCAACAAGGTCCCGTAAAAGTAGACAAAGAAGTACTCTGCGATGATACTGCCGTTGTATTAAAATGGGCTCTTGATAATGACTTTAAAGAGCAGCCTGTTTGGATGGGCATAGACCGCACTAGCCGGTATAGTTTGTTAGCTAACGAAAAGTCCGGAACATGGACACTAGTACAGTTTAATAAAGATATTGCTTGTATACTAGGAACCGGATCAGGACACAAAATAATATTAACAGGACCAAAAGTCTAACTTTATGAAACCTACTATTGCATTATTTGTAGCAGATCCATTTTGTTCTGTACAAAGTGCTAATGGTATAATAAAGGCATTGGGCAACAACTACTCATTCAAACTTTTTAGTAAAAACGAAGTAGAAGACGGCTTCTTTGATAGTGTAGACATAGTAGCTGTTCCGGGTGGCTTCGGCGATGCTAGTTCGTTTGATCGCATGTTCATAGCAAATAAACATAGTGTTAACCAGTTTGTACGTAGCGGCGGCAAGTATCTAGGTATCTGCATGGGCGCATACTGGGCAGGATCATATTACCTAGATTTGTTAGACAGCGTAGATGCTGTGCAATATATTACACAGCCAAATACAGATACTCGTAGACCACATGCTAAAAACATAGACATAGAGTGGCAAGGACATCCTAATAGGATGTTTTTTTATGACGGGTGCGCTTTAGTTGGTAATGCTAGTAAGTTTAAGACTGTAGCAACTTATGCTAATGGCGATGCTATGGCTATAGTACAGGGAAACGTAGGACTTATAGGATGCCACCCCGAAAGTGAGCAGTTTTGGTACGATAGCTACAGCTGGCTGAAGGGCAAATATCATAACGGACAACATCACCGGCTACTTTTAGACTTTGTAAACCAGCTAAATAATTCATGCTGAAAAAACTCTTATTAAGCCCCTGGACTGCTCTACTAACGCTTGTGTTAGTAGTGGGCATACGAATCGCAGATCCCTCATTTGTTGAAAGCGTAAGACTACGTTACTTTGATACACTAATCACAAGTAAAGCGCCAACAGAAAATAACATTTACACTGTTAACATAGATGAAGCCGCATTAGACAAATATGGCCAATGGCCGTTACCGAGGGCAGAATATGCGAAAATTATTAAAAATCTTTATGATCGCGGTGCTGGCCTTGTCGTGCTCAATGTTCTCATGGCTGAGCCTGATCGTAGTGGTGGAGATGTTGTTCTCTCCAATGCTCTTAAAAATTATCCAGTAATACTAGGAAGTGTTCCTAGTGCCAAAACTAAAAATATTCCTCGTAATCCGGGCTCAGCAGTTATGGGTCCAGAATGGCTGGATCAGATTGTTCAATACCCTGGACTGATCGCTAATGTGCCTGCACTAGAAAACGGTGCGGCCGGTATTGGCATAGTTTCAACACTCCCTGAAGTAGATGGTGTTAATCGTAGACTACCTCTTATCGTCACAGTTGACGGTAAACTTTATCCTAGCATAGCTATGGAGACACTCCGCGTTGCGGCCGGCGATAGCACCTTCCAAGTAAAGCTATTTGAGGGCGGTGTTGAGAAAATGCGTATTCCTAAGTTTGGGCCTGTTACTACAGACAACTTAGGCCGTGTATGGGTTGATTGGTCGCAGGCAAATAAATCAGTAAGCCTAACAGACTTACCTAAAGACTTTGGCGGCGCTATTGTTATAGTAGGACCTACTGCCGCAGGTATCAGTAATCCAGTACCTACTAGCAAGGGAGCAGTATTTCCGCATGATGTGCAGGCTGCTGTTATAGCAACAATGGCCAACGGTGTGGTTATAGAGCGTCCTGATTATGCCGATGGCTTAGAAATTATTGCTGTATTAGTAGCAGGTATACTATTATTATTTTTAACAAGGTGGACCTATGTTGGACTTGCTACAACGATTGTGTTGGCTGTCGGCGGCGTTGTTGCTAGTCGCTACGCTTTCTCTGACTTTTTATTCTTATTCGACGCTACTGCGTTTACCGCTGGAACAATATTGGTCGCTTTGCATGCCTATGGTGTCAAGTTCGTTTCAGAGCTCCTCCAAAAGCAAGCCATAAAGAAACAGTTTGCTGGTTATTGCAGTCCAGAAGTTGTTAGACTATTACAAGAGAATCCAGACTTAATCAAGAAGGGTATTAAGAAAGACGTGTCAGTTATGTTTAGTGACTTGCGTGGCTTTACTCCTATCGGCGAATACTTTGACAAGCCAGGTAACGGTGGCCCGGAAGGACTAGCCAAGTATATGAACGGCTACATGGATGCTATTACTATTCCTATTATTGATGCTAACGGTATGGTTCTCAAGTATGTAGGTGATGCAAGTATGCACATACACGGTGCTCCGTTGGATGATGATAGACACGCACATACTATCGTTGCTGTTGGACTAGAAATGTTAGATCGTGTAGATGAGTACACTAAGATAATGGAAGCACAAGGTTTACCCCCTGCCGCAATGGGTTGGGGTTGTAACACAGGTGATGGCTACATTGGCGAGATGGGCAGTACAGCAAGACACGGCTACGATATTCTAGGCGATATGGTAAGTACTGCCGCACGTTTAGAAGCACGTTGTAAAGCATATGGTGTACTTTGTATCATTGGTGCAGAAACTTACAACAGAACCAAAGACGACTTCTTCTACTTACTATTAGATAACTTACAGCCAAAAGGTAAGACTGTAGCAGATTTGATCTACACAGTACTGCGTACACGCGGTGTTGACTATACTAGAGATAAGATAGCACACGATGTAATGCATGATTTGTACCGACAGAAAAAGTTTGACGAAGCTGCCGCTATGTGTAAAAAACTGATTGGCAACTTTGGTGGACAAATGGACAAGTACTACAAGATGTGGATTGAGCGTTGTGACTTTATGAAACAACAAGACTTAGGCGACAACTGGAACGGTGAGTTCGTTGCACATGAAAAATAACTTGACAAAGTTATTTGCAGAGTGTACACTAGACAGATGCGTGGAGTCTTATCTTTATTGGCGTTTCTTACCTTTCTATATTTTGGGCAAGCAAACGCCGCCCAACCTATGCGGATTACTGCAACGTCGTGGCTTGTGGCAGACGGCAACGGAAAAGTAATACAAGGCGAGAACACTGCCCAGATTAGAAGTATTGCTAGTATCAGCAAACTAATGATGGCAATGATTGTATTAGATGCCAAACAAGATTTGGAAGAATATATCAAACCTTATACCCGAAGAGAGCTACTACAACTAGCCATAGTACACTCTGATAATCGAGCTACAGACATGTTATGTAATAGCTATCCCGGTGGTAGATCTGAATGTGTTCGAGCATTAAACAACAAAGCTAGTAGTTTAGGATTATCGAATACAAGATTTACTGAACCAACAGGGCTTAGTGTGTTTAATGTAAGTACAGCAGAAGAACTAGTTAAGATGGTTATAGAATCCAGTAAGTATCCGGAGATAGTGATTGCTTCTAAGACAAGCGAAGTAAAAATCAAGATTAAAAAGAAATGGCTAGTCTTTCGTAATACTAACCCTCTTATTGGACAGCGACATGACTTCATAGTCAGCAAAACTGGCTACATACGAGCCAGTGGGGGTTGCATTGTTATGATGTTAGATACGGATATTGGTCGCCGTATTGTAGTAGTACTAGGATCTAAGAACACACGTACACGCATTCCAGAAGCTGAGTTTATAGCAAAGAACTATTAACCTTCGCCTGCTGAGGCAGTTTTAATATCGTCTGGATCAAGTTTCTTCTTTGGCTTACCTTCGGGCCAAACTCTAATATCTTCTTCGTCCGTAACTGGCTTAGGGTCATCCATGCGTACTGCCGCATCAAACTGCTTGGCCGCTTCACGTTCTACTTTGACTCCTTCCATAACACGATCACTTTCAATCATCTTACCGCGTAGGTGTAGTACTGTATTGACCTTTTGATTTAAACGAATCAAGTCGTTGTCTAACATACGAATGCGATCGATAAGAGCAATCAACACAGTATTTGCTTCGCCGATAACGGGCTTGACTTCTTTTGTTGCCCATTCCCAAACATACTTGATAATGAAGCCCATCCCAACTGCCATGACAATCGGGAAGCCATATTTGTTTACTAACTCTGCTATATCACCCATATCTTTCTCCTTATCTTACCCAATACCAAATGACGCCTGGATGGGCACCATCTTGTATTGTAGCCAACCACGGTGCTGGCTCCCAGCCGCCTTGAGTAATCAATGTTCCCCACCAACCGCCACGGAATCCATCTGTGGTCAACCAGCCTGGGTTGTGGCCAATACCTACCCAAGGCATACGTGCTTCCATAGCATCGTAATGATAATCCCACGTTTGACCAGTGTCATTGTTGCCAAAACGTGCTAGTTCTGTAATGTTCTTGCGCCAGCCTGGTGTGCCTAACTGTTCATCACCCATGTCAGCACCATCAACAAGAGTTTGAGTAAATGAGTAGTCTTCGTTGGCAGTCCAAGCACCGCCTAGTGAAGCGTGTTCACGAGCAGTGATCATAAAATCAAATCCTGAGTCTGCTCGTTTAATCTTATTAGCCCAACTTAATATGCTGTAGTTTTGTTCAACTGAACGATTGTTGTATGCGGCCAGTTGAGTAGGGCAAGTGGTAGCGTTGCGACTAAACACTTGTTCTTCTGTCCAGTTACTAATAGAATTTTGTACGACCAAAGTCCAACCGCCACCTAGTGTAGTCATGTCACAGTAGACTTGGAACGGATCACCATTGTTGATTGCGTCATTCTGTATCCAGTATACACCATCTTCACTATCAGGGTAGTCTTGTTTGATTTGCCAAGCACTAGTGCTGTATTCGTCTCTAGTCAATCCAGTGTTTAATCCCAGTGCTAGATTACGGGCTTTAAGTGCGGCCTTTTCACGTGCTATGATAGCCAACTCAGTTGTGCGTAGTGAGGCAGTTAATGTTGCTCGATCACTGATGCTCAGCGTGTCATAATAGTTTAATATAGTTTCTTGATTCACAATTTCTTCCTCTGTTGTTAACCCACGGTAATCATTAATAGGTGCAGATATTAATTTTCCATCAGGGCCTGTAGCCCATTTAAAATCAGTAGTGTGCTCTTTACCGTTCCATATATAAAACGTCATTATAGTATTACTCCTATAATAAATCCTATTAGTAATCCAAACATGCCAGCTCTCCACATGTCACTATCGTGCCATATCGGTTGGTTCCTTAGATATTCTTTTGTATGTTCTGGTAAGCTATCAAACCATTTACTCATCGCAGTTTACCTTATGTCCTTTAACAAATGCTACAACTGGATCTACCTTTCGTAGCATTGCCTGACCATTGACGTTGGCAATCTCGAACAAGTCACCGGCACGCCAGCCCAGCCTGTCTATATTAAGTTCTTCGTCAAACTTGATACCCCACGGGTGTAAGTCCCAACTATAATCTATGTGTAACATTTTTAATCCCTTCTTGCATCGTTTTTACCATCTGCACGAGCAATACGATCAACGTCTGGACGAAGGCCCAAGGCATTCGAAACAATAGTGTCAATACGTACAACATCGTGGTTCATAGTCTTAACGCGATTGTCAAGGGCAATAATGATGCCCTTCATTCCGTTAATACTACCTAGTACTCCCTGTAGTAACAGTTTGATAGTTAGATACACAAAGTATCCGCCTGCCAAAGCTGCCGCTACGGGCATTCCTAAATCACCAATAATTTTAAATATTTCGCCCATATCTCGCTCCGCTCTTTATGTGAGTATTTATCTGAGCAGAAAATATCTTGACTTGAGTAAATACTACTGCTATAATAAGCACACACTTTACTAAAGAAGGAAAATGGTACATAATCAAAAGTTTGAATCTAGTATGTTCGAATATTGCTCTACCCAAGCAGAACGGGCTTACAAGCTACTAGAGGATGGGGATGTAGATGTTGCAATGCAAGATCTAGCGCATTTAGCTGATGTTTTGCAGATGCTCGTAGATGCTAGAAATAGCCAAGGAACAACTAATATTAACGAGTTTGCTAAAAGCCTAAAAGAGTTACCCGAACTAGGCAAAGATCAAGTGTATACACATTTTCAAGAAAACGGATTCGGTCAGTATATTCCTGAATAGGCGGGCTAAATACGCTTATAAATGCCAGGAGCAAATATGGGTCGCAGACAGCAGTTTAACTGGTCGCTATTAGACCGAAATACTTTGTACTCTATGCTATACGAACTCAAATCTGAGATAGTAGATAGGCGATTACCCGTCGGCGAAATTACTAGACTAATAAGCAAACATGTTAAAGCTCACTTGCCACTCAAAGTAACTAGCAATAGACATCATCCTGTTAAAAAGGGCGAACTATGGATAGGCGGTGCTTACCACAGTTATCTCGACAGTGCTGGTAAGGCAAGGTTTATTGAAATAGAACTGGCGTTTCCAACGACTGCTAATACTATGAAAACTAGTTTGTATCGATGGGAGCGCATTTGTAAACTATTTGCTGATACTGTATTGCACGAAGTTATCCATACTCGTCAATATCGTGCTCGTAACTTTAAAGACATCCCCGGATACGAAAGTACAGCATACTATGCCAAAGATCGTAAAGAGCAAGAGTACTACGGGCATCGTGATGAAATGGGCGCACACAGTTTTAATCTAGCACAGGATATGATCGATAGATTTGATTTCGATGTTAAGGCTATCAAAGAATACTTAGACAGCCCTATTCCAAAACGAACCAGACCCAATGGTTGGGGGCGATTTATGAAAGCATTTGAATACAATCACGATCATCCTAAAGTACGTCAAATGAAACGCAAGATACTAACTCAGCTAGAATATGCATATCTAGGTAAACCATTTAAAACGCCAAACCACTTGACTTACTAATAAGTAAGCTGTATAATAGACTTATGGCACAACACTCAACATACTGGAGTTGCACTCCTTTCGCAGATTGGATCCGCGGAACTAAAAAACTTAGTGCAGGCACATCCGAAGAATGGGATGACTGGACCACTACGGCTCAGATGAAGCATAACTTCCGCTATTGGTTAGCAGAAGAAGGACTCAGCTATATACAAGATTTTGTAACGTGGCCTGAAAGAAAGCTAAATGATATACGATATTACATTAATAATCGCTGGATCTCTCATAGCCATCAGCTTACAGCACATCCACGCGACATTAAACCAGGACAATGGCAAGACGTTGGCAATCGCTTCCTTCCTTGTTTGTTTAACGAGCTTGTGGATTTTGTTGAAATAGAACAAGCATGGCATCACTGCCTATGGAGTGATGAAATGAAGACCAAATACAATGTTCCTTGGTATCGCAGTGGTTGGTTGCGTTGGCGTACATGGCGTTGTCCAGAAGCTGGACTAGAATATCTACGTTGGGCCACTACACTTACTAACAAAGATTTTATTGATGAAGGCGAAAAGGAAGAACCTACTTATCAAGCCAAAGCCGCTAAGGAAATTATCGAGCTGTATACCTGGTGGACAGTTACCTATCGCAATCGTCCAGACCCTTATGAAGCAAGTGGTTGGACAGCGGCTTGTGAAGCACAACGACAAGCCAATGGCGGCAAGCTAAGTTTCAGCATACCAAAAGATCCTGTGCTTAAAAAGCAAAGTGATAAGGCACACAAAATGTTACAAAAGATAGAAGCAGATTACGAAAAAGAAGATGAAGCTATGATGATTCGACTTATCAAGATTCGTGGAAGTCTTTGGACATAACCAATACATAATAACACAAGGAGATAACATTATGGCACAAAACAAATACGCAGAATTCACTGCTATCATTGAAGCAATGGAAGCAGACTTCGAAAAGTTCTACGATAAAGAAGTTGGTGCTGCCGGTACTCGTGTTCGCAAGCATTGTCAAGATTTGGCAAAGCTATGCAAAGAGACACGTAACGATGTAACAGCAGTAAAGAACACACGTAAAGAAGCTAAGTAATAGTATGGACAAACAAGAAAAAAAGCGGGACATAGCAGTCTTTGCTAATATGCTCAAAGATTTGATGAATGACAGTCTAGATGATAACCTAGTTACACTAGATCGTGATTTACAACATTTCTTATATGGTCGAATCGCAGTAATGGTAAAACATAACGACAGTCAACCTATTGGAAGTGTAGCAGATCTTGGTGCAGTTGTAGGTAGTGCATTTGCTACTGTTCTAGGAGAATTCATTTCTTCAAGAGTAAAGACAGCAGAAGACCTACAGACATTAGTAATGTCCGCTAGAGAAAACATGCTACAGGGTTTTGAAACGAGAGCACCAGTGCTCCAACAAAAAGGTGAAACGCCGGCGACTGCCTCAGGGGGTGATATAACAGCGCCAGAAGCACCAGTAGAGAAGGTAGAGTCAGTATGATTCCAGCATATAGTGAAGAAATAAAAATCACTATCAAGGAACAGGGCCTAGATCCAAATTTGGAAACTAGGGTAAAAGAGTTACATGAACAGGTAAGGCTTCTAACAGAGACTGTCGAGTACATGAACAGAGAACGTAGCAGGATGAAGTCCGAACTGGACCAACTCCGGGCTACGATTAACCGACAGTAATATGTCAGAAATAGGAAAATAAGTAAATGGCAACAGGTAAAGTAAAATGGTTTAATGAGACCAAAGGTTTTGGATTTATTACTCCAGACAACGGTGGTGAGGATTTATTTGCTCACTACTCAGCAATACAGACTCCGGGCTTCAAAGTCCTGCAGGAAAATCAATCAGTAACGTTTGATATCGTGCAAGGCATGAAAGGCAAGCAGGCTAGTAATATTCATCCAGCGTAAGCCGGGTGTAAAAGAATAGTTGTAATCCCTTCAAAGTGAAGGACTTCTGGACGCGGGTTCGACTCCCGCCAGGTCCACCAAAAGGATATTTATGAAGTATACTGCATTGTGCCCAAGTTGTTTTAGTAGATTTAGTTGGGTACCAGGTAGAGGTTTAACAAAACATAAGTGTTTTTCTGATGGGCCTGCCATGGTTTCGACAGGGGTAGATAATAGAGACGGCAACTAGGTAGGCGATGACCTTAAATCAAGCAAAACTAGTAAATGCAAACGCAAATACATTCGAGTATTTCACTGTTGAAGGCTTCACAGCTGACACAGCGATCGCAGCCTAAGAAACTGCAACTCCGGGGTAGGACAGACCTTGTAAAATAACATAACCAAAATGGGCTTTCGAGCCCATTTTTCTTGTCCAAATCACTTTACATACAGATATTTTTCCTGTATAATAAATACATAGCAACAAAAACAATGCGATAGACGCAAAGTTGACATTATTGAAAGGATTTTTCAATGTCTAAGAAATACGATACCCTCGTCCTAATCGGACGCTTCCAACCCATCCACAATGCTCACTTAGAGATTATCAAACGAGCTACTGCTCTTTGCGATCAGTTAGTGATTGTTACAGGTAGTGC
>Ga0209599_10001375_pt1 | contig 11807 bp, 23 predicted proteins | sample Shrwel_input2_FT_FD_187534 | JGI IMG/M metagenome (GOLD analysis project Ga0209599, IMG submission 187534) | Subsurface microbial communities from deep shales in Ohio, USA - Utica-3 well 1 S input2 FT (SPAdes) (version 2) ... | reverse complement strand
TCATAGGATAATATATACTCTATGTTCTTAATGTAATGTATTATTGTTGCGTGATCTTTTCCTAATGTCTTTCCTATTAAGTCATAACTATATCCATTATCTCTTAATATTTTAGAGTAAACTTTACGAGCATCAACCACATCTCTTTTTCTATTAATAACTTCTAAATCAACTAAGAAAATATCATTAACTATTCTCTTGAGTTCATCTATCTCTTCTTGTCTTGATTGCATTTGATTAAATTGGTTTATAAACTTCTGTTTTAATATTCTTATCTGCTAATTCTTTTATCCTGTACTCCTGTAATGAAGATAACTTACCTGTCGGACCTTTCACTTCTACAAATAGAACGTCAGAGTTTGGTGGTATAGCTATCAAATCAGGAATACCGTTCTTATTTGTCTTAATGAGCTTAATAACGTAGTATCCTTGAGCTTCAAGTTCCTTAATTTTCTTGGACTGTATTTGGCTTTCCTTCATTTACGTTTTTTACGGAATTGATACGTTTTTTACGAAATTGATACGTTTGTTTCCTTCATCAACTCTTTTACTGAAAAAGTAATGTGGTTACAATCCTTAATGAACTCACTTAGTTTTCCTAAATCCTCTTCTCTAAACGCAAATCGGTTTGCGAGGAACCACGTGTAGGGAGAACAACTATCATCAAGGTCAATCTCTTCCACTTGAAAAGCTAATTGCTTCTGTGGCAATACAGTCATGCTGAAAGCCAACGTGTACTCCTTGTCCTTCTCTAACCATTTGTGCTGAGGTATTTTTGAAGGTTTATTTTTGTCATCTATACAAACGCACTTTATCATTTCTTACTTGATTTTCCGTTTTGGCCGTTACGAGCTCGATTAGACATCATATTCTCCTTAACCACACTACCTGCTTTGGTATGGCTCATGTCTTTACCATCACCATTACCATAAGTCCCGGCATCACGATTGGCTTTGTTAAGCTCAACCCTGTAGTTTTTTCTTTTCTCAGTAGCTTGATACTTCTTATCATAAGCTAACTTCTTTTTCTTTCTATCTTCTGACATGTTTAATTTGTCATACGATGGGTGTTCCCCGGCTAGTTTATTTCTCATAATGCTTCTTAAATTCATTTAACATATCTTTATGTGTGTAGTGGAAGTACTTCTCAGCATTTTCCATTGTATCATTTTTTCTCATCCATCTATGGAACTCAATAGCAAATTTATCTATTTCTTCTGTTGTCATAATAATTTCTTAAAGTGAGAAAGTGTAAAATCTTTCTTTTTGGTTACTGCTTTATAAATCTCTTGTTCAATACCTCCTTTTGAGAAAATCCAAAATATCTCATTGTTTGGTCTATCTTTTGTCGTCATTCGGTCCTTGCTCTGCCAATAGCTCGTAGCACTAAAGTCAATGTTATAATACACAAGGTACTCTGCTTTCTTTAAACTTATACCCTCACGACCCGATACAATCTGCAATGCTATGTTCTTATACGTGGCATTGAACTCATCAAGATCAGTTGTCAACTCATCTCCAAATATTTGTTGTAAAGCTACTAATTCTTCTTTAAACTTATAGAAGATACCAATCTGACATCCTTGCCATTGTTCTTTAATAAACTCAGCCTTTGTGGTATCAAGTACCATAGACTTTCCACTCTCAAACTTCACCGTTCCTGAACACAACTGATGCACTTTACTCATCAACTTTACAGGTGTATCTCCTAAGATAACTTCTTCCTTTCCTTGAACAACTAAATCACGCTTTAGCTTATTTATAAGCTTATAAGTTGATTCTTTTAACTCAACCTCAAATACCTCCTCGGTAGTCTCAGCAATAAATCCTGCCTCTTTCTGAGTATAGTTTATAGTGAATGGCTTCATCTCATCTATAATAGTCTCCAAACCATCTGAGTAATCATTCATAGATAAACCATTGATTATTTTAGTCTTGACATTTACAAATTTACTACAAAACTTATAGAAAGTTTTAAATTCTTTAAAAGGATTTTTCGGTATGCCATAAACTTGATGGTACATCTGTGAATATGACTCCGGAGTAGGCGTTCCTGATAGCAAAATAACATAAGGTTTATGGTAACTTATAAGTTCCCTTACTTGTTTAGCTCTATTGCTTGGTTTAGGAAAAGCACCCATACCATGAGCTTCATCACAAATTATTAAATCCCAATGCATATCCGGATCTATCTTATGTAAACTCTCGTAGTTGATAATTGTTAAATGATAGAAAGGAGACAACATCTCGTAGTCCCTTTGAATACTGCTAATAGCCTTCTTCTTTGTTAAAAACAAAACATTATTGGTTGAAATGTTTGATGCAATACCAAGACTTGTTAATGTCTTTCCTGTACGCACTTCCATAGCAAGATATAAGAAGCCATGTTCCTTTATAATCTTCGTGCCTTCGTAGATTATCTTTGTTTGGTAATCTCTGAATTGTATTGTTCCACTTACTAGAACTTCTTTTACCGCCATATCTTCTTCATATAATTTTTTATAATACTCACAGCTATTAACTATTCTTTGTCTGATTTCGGAAGGAGTAGAGTGTTTGAAGCTTTTAATAACCCTAACACTCTTACCTCTGCCGACCTTGGTTTCTACCATTTGGAATACAACGCTTCTTAATAACTCGCATTGCTTCCACATCTCATAGTTATTAAACCCTGAGTTTCTTTCGAATACATCTATCTTTTCAATGTCAGATTGCATATAGAACATTTTACTTTAGCACTATACTTTTCTATGTTAGGCATATCGCACTCGCAACACTTCTCTTTATAGCTTCCATCCTTATTGAAGGTTTTATTAATGTACTTATTTAAATCAGTGCATTTCTCATACATCTCATGCTTTTCAAAATAGTATATCATAAACTGAATACTCTTCATTGCTGTGTCCTCATCAGGGGAATGAGCAAACATTCCTATTCCTGAATTGACTACATCTTCTACCGATGCCTTACCCATTAAAACATTGAATGAATTTATCATTCCAATGTGTACCATTTGTGTATTATTCATGTGCTATTTTTAATATTAAAAATATAGTAATAAAATAAATCATTACCAATAAAAACTTAACTATTGCTTTTTTCATAGTTTCTCTATTTCTTTTTTAACTTCAATCCACCATATTTGTCTAATATTGGGAACTTCAAATTGTGTTTCGTATATCAACTCATCAACTGCTATTAATGCACATTGTTTACAATTATATTCATCAATACCTGTATAATAGAATTTACCTATTAGTTCTAATGCTTTTTCTTTTAGTGTCATAATATCTCGTATTTAAAATTACTTGTCATTCCAATCTCATCTCCTACTTCATTACTCCATAGTCTGACATTGGTCATACCTTCTTCATTGTCTAATAACTCTATAAACCAATCTTGTTCCTCTTTGTCTTCACTCCACCAAAAGTTATCATCAACTTCTATCTCGCATTCTATTTTTATTTTCATATTAGTTCAATTGTATTTGTGTATTATTATCTGTTCTCTTCTTGATGATTATCCATCTACCAATATGGTCTCTATCTTCCTCGGGCATAATGCCTTCTTTGTAGATAGCGTAAGCTACTAACCATTTGTAGAACTTAGTCCTGCTTACAGTCATCTTACCTCTCGATCCATAGTCCGGGTACTCATCAACAAACGCATTGTATAATTCGTTCTTGTATAGTTTCACATTCACAGGTAGCATATTGTTGCTCTCATCATTATCAACCAATCCACACCACTCGATGAACTCATGGCAAGTCTCTGCCGATAGTTGTCGTATCTTAAGGTTTACGAACTTTGACTTAACCAATCCATATCCTAAATAGAATCTCAAACATGTAATCATGTAGTTGTCAAACTCACACCAATCATCATCGTTCCAATCGCCAAACATCATCTTACCGAAATCATCTCTTGGAGTAAAGTTCATATTATAATACTGATGCAACTCTAACTCCCACTTTCTACGTGCAAATGAATTACCTGCTCCCTTGATAGCATAGTTAGTTGTTATAGCAACCTTTGGAGACTTAATGAATGGTATCTTAATAGCATCTTTGTTCTTCTTCTCTAATGTCAATCCCTCTGTAATAACACTGAACAGTCTCTCGAAGTCAAAGTGTTTCTTAACATCATCAAAACAAAGTATCTGCGTATCTGCTGATACCAACTGATAAGGGAACGACTTCTCAAAGTTGAAAGACTTACCATCAATCACTACTAACTTCTTCATTTGAGAAAGAGCATTCATTATCAATCCCTTTCCTGTACCACCTTCAGGGTTATCACTAATAACCTCATCGTTTAGTATTACTGCCGGGCAGAAAGATAAGTTCTTGTATCCGTGCATTAAGAATCCAATAGTACTCTCCATGGTCTTGATACGACTTCCATCTCCACCATTAATGTTACTGATAAACCTTTTGAAGTCACAATTACCTGTAACATCGCATAAGTTAAACTTCCTATCTATAACGTGGTCCTTCCATACATACCCACCTAAATCTAAATAGTCAATAGGACTAATGCCATCTTTTGAAATCTTAACAGCGCAGTTCTTGTAGTACAGGTATGCTGAATCTCTAGTGTCTGCTATGAAATATATATCTATCGTTGATAGCAAGGTTAAGAACTCATCCTTAAAGAACCTTGTATTGTCTGCAAAGTAATTGTAAACAGACACATCATCAAGATCGATTAGGTAGTTCAGTATAAAATCTTTAATCTCTTTCTCTGATGTATTGTCTATAAGATTATTTGTAACCTTAACAAACACGTAGTTACGACTACCTTCAGGACAGAACTTATAGAACCCCGAGTCCTCTAAGAACTTCTTGAATAGTATATGCTCTATCTTTATAACTCCCTTGTCATTCTTGGTCCAAAAAGTCATCTTGGAATTTTCTTCCTCAACTTTATTTAGAACAGAATCAATTACACCACTATCCAAATTGGAGTCTTGCAATTGGTAGCGTATATCTTTTTTTGATACACCTCTCCTTAGCTTGGCTCTTATTTGGTTTATTCTCTCCTCATCTTCGTAGTACTTAGTGCCAAAGTTAGCAGTATGCTTATACGCAGAGTCAATAGTAGCTGCAATCTCTGAAATTGGAAAGTCTTGAGTAGCGAATTGATTAAGAACATAACCGGCAAGACTTTTGTTTATACCGAAGTCATTGAATGCCATCGCCAAGATATAAGTGTTGTGGTTTCTTTGTCCCTCATTCATAGGATACTTCTTCTGCCACCACTTGATTAAGATTTCTACAATCTTATTCTCATCTGTAATTGGTATAGTAGCTACATCTCTAATCTTATTTACCTCTGTGTATTCAGGCTCCTCAATCACATCCCAAATAGAAGAATTGAAATTAACGTGAATTAAGGGGTCATAAGACTCGTAACATACCCTAGATAGGTTTTTACTTGTTTTATCAAAATAAGGGCTGTTAAAATGCTTTTCAAGGCTATTGAAATAGTTTGTATGATTATCTGCATCGGCAGGTATCTTTACAAGAACTTTTAAACCATTACCTGAAGGAGATATGAATGCCGAAAAAACATATTTGTTTTTCGATAACATTTCTTTTTCCTGCAGTAAGTCTTTCTGTTTTGCGTAGCCATCAAAGTCCAAACAGATAAGTCCCGAGTGTTGCTCAAGGGCAGTATCTAATCTTTTCTTGAATGTACCACTGAAACAAATAGCCGGTAACAACTTCTTAATCTCATTACGTTCAGATTTGTTTTTCTCTGCTCTGATACGCTTAACTATATCCTTTGTCGAATTTGTACCCTCTCTAATTCTATCAAGAATAAGCGTTACATCCCTGTAGAATGGGGTGTCAGTGTCTCTTATTGTTTTAAATATTGTTATATTGTGCGTCATCTTGTGTCGATTTTATGTCGATATTTTTTTCTTAACTTATTGATTATTAAATACCTTGTCGATAATGTTAATTTTATTCTTTATAAATTAAAATAAAAAAAATATATATTATATATTTATATATATATATAGTATAGGGAAAAAAACTGCATTTTCGGTATGGTCATTTGGTAAAAAAAGGGAGACTTTAAATCTCCCTCTCTTTCTTGGTATTAGAAAGGACTGTCTTCCTCTTCTTCTACCTTCTTAGTTGGCTTAGTAGTTGTTGTAGCTTTGCTTGTTGCTTCGAATGTGTCTAACTCCATGTAGTAGTTACCACTTCTTGCTTGTTTCACACCTAGGTTTACCCACCCATTCTTTACGTGTTGTTGAATGAATGCTACTGCATCATCAACTTTAATTGAAATTCTGCCCACGACAAAGTCAGGAGCGTTTTCGCTTCGTTTGAATACGAAACCATCAGCGAAGATTTTTTCTTCTTGTGCCATTGTAAATAATTTTTTAGTTTACCTCAGTCTGTTTTAACCAACCACAAACCTCTGAGGTTAAGTTTGTGATTGGTGTTTTAAATTAATGATTTAACAAGTTCTTCCAAGCAATCTAAATCTAATTTTTTATTACTGCTTAAACGTAGTAATACATCATTATAACTCAAGCAAGGTTTGTTATATAGTATAAAATCCTCTGCCTCTTCTTTTGTTTTGAAAAAAACTCTGTCATTATATTTTTTACCTTCATGGACAAAATCAGCAGTTAAGAATGTTTTATAAAAATGCTCACTTTTTTCTGTAAATACCATGTATAGTACTGAAGATTCGTTAATTTTTTCCCAATACTCAGGTTTGTCTTCGACGTGGCTGTCAAGAACACAAATTCTTTTATCACCACTTGTAAAAAAATAATTTTTTTCACTTCTAAGTGTCTTATCTACAACAGTCCCTAACTCAGGACTTCCCGGATACTCTTTGATTAGTTTGTATTTCATTAGTATAAAAATTCGTCAATGTAATAATTATCAATGCTATCTGATGGCTCTGCCGAGAAGTATCTCTGATACATATCAACAGCTCTCGCTACTTTCAACTCTCCTCCTTTTACAAAGTCATCAGTTGGTTTGAAGATTGCAAGTAGTCCTGTTACTTTGTCGATCACATAGAACACCAAAGGTTTATTGAATAGTTTTTGGTATATGTAACACTGAGAGTCATAGTTGTACTTCTTAGCGTTCCATTTGAACTTATGTATATCACTTGTGGTCTTAAGGTCAATCACACACTCATCAGTAACTATATCAGCTTTACCCTTCCACATCATGCCTTGGATCTCTCCAATGGCAGGAACCTCAAACTGATTGCCTTTTTTGTATATCTCATCAAAGAACAGCATGTTACCATTGATTATAGACACAAGGTTCTTGACATCATCAACCTCCTTCTTCAATAAGCAGAATGGTAATTTGTTTACCTCACAAAAAGTTTTGTACTCTTTAGTGGTCCTTGTAGTTACATCAATGAATACTACATCTTTTACTTTGTGTGGCTCAAGGATTGACTGATGGAAATATCTTCCTTCTGCAAATGCTTTGTTATCCTCACGTGGTTTGCCATACTCTTTTGGATTCTCCAACAATATACCGATGTCTGAGTTTGATAGATAATTCTTTCCTACTCCCGAGTAGTACTCTCTGTCGTCTTTCAACAACTCTAATACTTCTTCATTTGATTTAGCCATTACTTGGACTTTATAATTTTATTGATTTCTTTCTTAACCTCAGCGGTTACTATGTACTTAGTTCCTAACTGTTGAACTATCTTGTCAATACCTAAGTTGGTATTTGAAGTTACAAAGTTTGTAACCTTGTCCCAATTAACAGTACCTGTTTGTAACTCTACTAACTCAGTCTTTGTAGGGACTGCTGTTTTGATAGGCGTTACAGGTGTCTCTGCTTCAGGTAAATCCTCACCGGCATAGATATAGTGACCAAGACCAAACATAGCCAAGTTCTTAGTAAGACATCTCATAAGCGTCTTATTGATGTCGAACATAGTAGCTGCCTCAACAACTTTCTCTCCATATCTTGTTTGGTATGTGTACGACTGATAAGTCATTGACTTATTGGCACCATCCATAACAGGAAGCCACATCTCTAATGTTTGGTCCTCGATAGTAACTTCTGTCATTACCATATAACCTAAGTTCTCATCGAAGAAGTAAGGTCTTTTACTGATTGGATCAGCAACTACTTGGTAAGTAGCACTTGGATATGCTTTCTTAACTTCTCCCCATGCCCATGCCCAAGAAAGGTATGTCAGGTTACTCTTTTTTTCTACTTTGTCGTTCACATTGATTGCCGACAGTTTTTCAAACACGTTTGTCATTTTGATTAAATTTGATTAAATAAATACTGAGTTCTCGATATTACTGATGATAGTTTTGTAATCTCTATCTTCAATAATTTTTTGATTGATAATTTTAATACTATGAGCAATGGTATTGTGATTTGTTTTATAACCATTGTTCTCCATGAAATTCTCAATAGTAATGAGTTTCATTTGTCTGTTGTAACACAAGTAAGTAAGTAACTGTCTCGCGTCAACAACTTCTCTTTTCTTTGTATAAGAGAATAACTTTTCTTTAGATATACCGAACAATCTCGCGACTCTATCGGCATACTGATTAAACACTTCTTCTTTCATTGGATTAAATTTAGGATACAAATATAACATAAAAAGATAAATAAAGCAAACTAATTGCAATAATCCAAAATAATAAACTAATTATTTTATATTTCATATTCTTTCTAAATCATTTAGCTTTACATACACGAAACCATCGTGTGTTATCTTGTCCGCTGTGTCCCAACTTTCCTTTGTTATTGAGTATCCATCTTTGTTTTCCAATTCCGATTTCAACTTCTCCACATACAATGTGGCATCCATCAATTCTTCCTGCAGATGGTTTAACCATTCTACAAACGTGAGGTCGTCACGTTCCAAAGTAACTCCGTACTTCCTCTGACCTACGTCAGATCGTTGCTCGAACTTATCGACAACGGACTTTACAATCTTATCTTTCATATTCTTTTTTATAATATTCTTCTTCAAAATGTTCATACAAAGCCATTAATGTATATGAATGTTTCTTTGTAAGCCATTCAGCAAAGTGAATCACCTTGTTGTCAGTGTTAGTCTTCTCCATTTCCTTGGCACGTTTAAATAAAGCTTCTATATCTGCTTTCGTGTTCCAAACAAATTTACCATTTGGATATTGCTCTCTTAAGCAATCTTCTAACCATTCTACTGCTGTCATCTTATTTGTTTTTATGTTAGTTATAACATACATTAAGTATATTTTTCCACTATAATGTTGGTTTTGTCAAACATTTTCCATTACTTCCTGTGTCAATTAAAACCCTAAAATTTAAGGTCTATATTTAAACGATTAGTAACTTATATTATACATTTTGTATAATTTTTAATGTTTTTGTATAATATAATATACAATGCTATTTGTTTTTAAATTCTTTAAATAAATTTTTAACTCCTTTGGAATGTGCTAATAGAGTATGTTTAAAAATAAACTCTCCAAATGCTATCACTTCTTCCTCACTATAACTATTTTGTTTTTGCCATTTAGCACCATCTCTAAAACTTAAAAAAGATATGTAATAATCTTCTTCACAATATCCATAATCTATTGAATATTTTTTTTTGGAATATTCATTAGCAGCTTCTTCAAGTGTTTCTTTTTTCATTCTGATCCTTTGTTAATTAAATAATACCATAACCAAATTACCCTTGGTCTTATGAGTTCATAAACTATTAATATTAATATATATTTCATAATGTTAGTTATTAAATGCATTAAGTATATTTTTCCACTATAATGTTGGTTTTGTCAAACATTTTTTATTACTTCCTGTGTCAATATAGACCTTAAATTTTAGGGTTTATATTGAAACAATTAGTAATTATTTTTTTAAGTTAATTATTTTACGATAAACAATATTTACGCTTTCTTTATTTATTCCTCTTTTATAGTAAAAATTAATAACTCTTTTGATTCTTTGATAATTTGAGTAACTCATAAATTGATTTGAATTTTACGTGTTTGACAACTCATCTTGTGTTCTCCATCTACCTTATGGCAAAACTTACAGTAATCATTTTGCAAACATTTTGGATATGTACAATAGTCTAAATTGCATATCTCTCCATCACGTTTAACTCCGTTTAGTTTGCACTTGTTTGAGTCTTTACCATTAGGCCAAAACATATCGCAGTTATCTGCATCGTCTTCCCTATTAAACACTCCATAGCTTTGCCACATTGGACTTGCAGGAGCTGTAAACCTGTAACAATAATCTTTTGCCGGACACTGACGGTCCTCGCATTTACTTATATCTGCCATAACTATCCGAATATTACTTCTCCCATTGTTAAACATTGAAACACTACATCACTGCTATCAGCATCGCCTTGCTCTTCAATCTCAAGTCTTAATGCCCAATAAGGACATTCACTTAACCTTTGTTGCATTGTTGATCTGCTTAGCGTACCCAATATATCATCAGGACTCTCAACATCGTATATGTTGATATCTACACCATTGTCATACACTGCCTCTAATAGTCTCTCACTAAAGGCTTTACCCTTTGTTGAATTGGCATAGACTACCTCAATCTCATTCTCCGGTATCTCTGCCCAATAACTACTACCTCCTTCTACGGCTGTAATAAAAATGTTTTCTAATACCTCTCTAGGTACGCGGGTTGTAACTTCTATAAAGTCATTAACCTCAATTTGATTTACGTCTTTCATCTTTTTCTTCTTTTAAATATCCTACTAAAATAAATTTACCATAGCACCACTTGTAGTATGGTATTCCTTGTTTCTCCATATTGATTAAATTTAAGAATATAAGTCATCTAAGCCATATCTTAGTGACGTTATTAAGTCTCTACACATCTTGTCGTCTAATTCAATATTGATAATACTTTCTATTAAATTACCTTCGTGGCTCTTGAATCCTTGAACTATGTGAAGCTGTACATATTTATCTATATTACAAGCCTCTGCTTCAATAAAACTGTGATCGTCAATTTCTGTTTTGTAAATCATATTAATTAATTTAAAGTTAGAAACCGGTGCAGGATTCGAACCTGCATCTCCCATAATTTAATGGGGCGTTACTCTACTGTGGTATTCATTCCCACTTACGCCAACCGGTTGATTTAACGCGCTTTCGCGTTAGTCAGTCTTATTGTAATTTCAGTATCATGATAATAGGCATCAAAATCGCCCGAGAGTACCCACTGAATTGACCTTTAGCATTACAACGGCCTACATTACCGACAAGTAAGGAATTAAAATGCACTCTCTATTTATATTGTTATAAGTTCAAACTCTGTATAGAGTTCAATCTTCTTTCTTGGATAACGCCTTGTAAGTGCATCTAATAGCATCTCGTTATCATATACCTCATAGCCATCGCGTTCTGCGTTTACAATAGGTGTGAGTACCTCAACAATGTCTTCTTCGTTGAGGTCTGTGTGCAAATAGAAGTCTTCTTCTTTATACGCTGTTGTGTTGATTCTAAATACTTTCATCTTCTAAAATTTTTATTAGTTCATCTTTTATAGCAATCATCTTTGTTTCTAAATACTTATTGATTAAATCTTGAAGCATAATGTCAATCTCTTCATCATAATTTATTTTCATTAGTCCTTGGTTTTTATAAATCCTACTTCAATGCCTACTTTACCATTTGTTATAAAGATATTTTTTATCTCATCAAATGCCTCAATTAAAGTCTCAGAGTCATCATCATGTAGCTCATATAGATCAAATAAATCCAATGAGAATATGAACTCTGCTTGTTCTTCAGTTACCAACTTCCAAACGAAATTGTCT
>Ga0209599_10001374_pt1 | contig 11815 bp, 6 predicted proteins | sample Shrwel_input2_FT_FD_187534 | JGI IMG/M metagenome (GOLD analysis project Ga0209599, IMG submission 187534) | Subsurface microbial communities from deep shales in Ohio, USA - Utica-3 well 1 S input2 FT (SPAdes) (version 2) ... | reverse complement strand
TCACCGCAATTTAAAAATTTATCAGCTTTATATTTTGTTGTTGTACTAAATTTGTTTTTGATATCCTTAAAAGAATAATCTTTTTTCTTTACTGCCATATTATTAAGTTTTGTTTGTTAAAAAAAAGACACTATGGGTATATTTCTACATCCATAGTGTCCTATGTTATTTTATTAGAATGGCAAATCTTCAGTATCTAAACTGATTGGTGATCCCATGTCCTCTGGAGCGCTCATATCTGTTGGTTCAGCGTATGTAGTATCCTTTGTTGGTGGGGTATATGTAGTTGTACCACCCATGTCATCAGATTTAGCTACGAATTTTTTACTTTCTGAATCCCATGCTGGTTCAAATCCCTCAGCAACGATACGTAAAAATTCAATTGGTTTTTTCTTGAAAAGAGTTTTCCAAGTCATTTCATTTGATAACCATGCAGTTGCATCGTCAGCATTTCCACTTAACGGAGCAGGTTCGTCTAACATGATCTGCGCTACTTTTGGGAAACCTTTAATAACATCACGGACTAAAGAAATTGTGATATCACGACCCTCAGCATCTGGTCTGAAGATAGCGCCAGAACCTGGTTTCTTGTTATCTAAATGTTTCATCAATGGAACTAATTTGTCCATGATACCTGAACCATCATTTACTTTATTGAATCTCCAGAACTTAACACCTTCGTGTTCTTTACCACGCTCAATACATCTGATGATATAAAAATCACGAGATCTGTAACTGTTAGCTAAAGTTTTGTCTTCTTTGTCACCATTGATAAGAATTTTGTACATGTCGTTAAGTGGTGACTCTTCGCCATCTTGGGCTGGATCATAAAGTTTAGTCCAATTTTTACCTATTTTAAGGCTGTGGAACTTTCCAATCTCATACCATTTACCATTCGTGTCGATTGGTAAAATTCTAATAGTTCTTTCTCCAGAGTTAACTTTGTCTGGTAGGGTCAAAGTAAAGTACTTACTAAGATCCACTTCTTTTCTTTCCGAATTCGGTTTTGCGGTTTTTGATTTTTCGTAATCAGTAATCGTGTTTTGAACAGCCTGATTCCAGTCGATGTTTTTGTAATCCATAATATATTTTTTTTAAATTATGGTACAATATTACGAAAGAAAAATGGAAAAGTCAAGTGCCGACTAAAAAATTAATTAAATAACTGTCTTTTTGTTTTAGAACCCACTAATAAAACACCGTGTGTGCTTGTTGTAATAGTAAGGGTTGTTATTGCTGTATGATTATAAACAAAGGCACCTGGCATTCTTACTGCGATACCATTAAGTGTCATGTCCGTTGAATCACTATAATCCCCTAAAACTATCATTGTATGAATACCATATGTGTGACCAGTGTCACCAGAGTTTAATGTTGAAACATTAATAGTTTGTCCTTGGTCTAATTTTACTACGTATTTTTCTGATTGTATCATATCTTAAGATTGTTTAAATGGGTTTTGAGCTGGTGCGGCAAAGCTATCTTTAACAACACCATCATTATAATCGTTCATAATAGTATCAAGCATATTCATCTTTGGACTATTTTCTAAATCAGTTTGTGTTTTAACACCTTGATTACTATTGTATTGGTCAATTGTTACACTATATGGGTAAGAATCTTTGGTTAAAGCTTTTCTTCTTTCTTCTTCTGTTGGTGGTCTCATTAATTCAACTTGTTTAGCCATAGCTTCCATTTTACCGATTAACGCATCCATTTTACCTAAGTTATTTTCGATAGTATCAAGTTTACCCATTAACGAATCCATCTTAGTTAAGTTGCTCTCAATAGAGCTAATCTTACCTTTAATCTCGTTAGTGTCGTTAACTAAATCAGTAACATCAACTTCAGTCACTTCTTCGTCACCCATAGGCGCTTCCGTACCATCCATAGCTGGAGCTTCAGTTCCCATATCTGGATCAGCTAAACCGTCAGTACCTTCAGTACCATCAGTTGCAACGTCAGCTACAGGAGCCTCTGTTCCGTCAACAGCAGCATCAACTGGTGGTGCATCATCAACTGGAGCGTCTTCAGTACCTGGTTCATCAGCTTCGTTATAGAATCTATAAGATCCTTCATCAAGAGTTAACTTATCTTGATATGCTGTAATTGTTTTAAAACGTTTAATTTCGTTTTCCAATAGGGTGTTTAACTTTTTGCTCATCTTAAAAAGGCTTTTTTTGTATGACTTATAGGGGTTTCTTCTCTTAAAAGCTCTCTACCATCCTCAAGTACTAATTTTTTTTCAATTATTTTTCTTTCAATTAAACCATCCGCTGTTTTAATATAACAAACGCCAGATTTCAAATCGCACACCTCTTCACCAACATTGGCATCATTACCAAGAAAATTAGCTATATTATTGTTTATATTGTCCATAATTAGTTTTACTATAAATATCTGGGTTTTTATTAAAGTTAAGCTAATTTAGATAATACTGGATTAAACGAAGTGAATAGCGTATCTCCCTTACCAGGGTGAACAGTACATAATGAAACATTACCCACAACAGTAAAACCGCTATTTTTGTAAACGTTAATATAATTATTAATCCTATTAATCCAACATGTGGCATCACAAGCTGGTTTAACAGCTATATTACCCCAACCATAGTTTCCATTGGTTATATAATATTTAGCGTTAGGGAACTTTAATTTAACCAGCGCAATTAATTCTATTTCTTTAGCATTACCACTACTTAAATTCCAACCATCGTTAGCACCAATTGTTAATATTAAATTTTTAACATCTGGGAACGTTGTGTTAGTTCCAGTTAAAGCTGTTGTTAACTGACTTAAACGCCAACCAACCGTATCTAAAACTTTAGGTGATGATATTCTAGATATCGATGGGTATACCGAATTTATACCTTGAGATAAAGAGTCACCAATTACAACAGTTTTGCTCGTTACATTTGACGCTATCGCAGATCCACCACTACCCCAATAAAGAGGGTCGTTTGTGTTATTAAATCTATTATAATAATCATTAGCTAATTTACTTCTATCTGCGGCACCATATTTAGCTTCATTGTAATATGCGTTTTCACCTAGATTACAACCGTAACAAACTTCAACAGTTTTAGCGAATAAATAACCAGCATCCCCAGCATCTTTAGCGGTAGCCACTTCTTTCAACCATTTTTTATACGTACCCATTTTAAATAAAGTACTTATTTGTTCATTAACTGTTCTACCAATAACATCAAATCCTTTTTCAGTGTCTTTACTATTAATACCGTTAAACGCACCATTCCATTGAATTAAACCTAAAGATGGGTACCCATTTGTATCTGCTTTATTTGTTGCTAATGGATTGAATTTACCACCAGTTTCTTTATGCATGTTACCCATAATACCTGCTACAGCTATTTGATTTAAACCAGAATTTTTTAATAAAGTCAATACAGTTTTTTTGTTTTCAATAGATTTTGTTTCAGATATTGAAGTGTCTTTAGTACCACTTGATGATCCAGTTGATGCTGCTTCGGTTCCTTTTGGTTGGTATTTTATAACGCATTTGTATTTTTTATAAGATGCGTTACTACTTGGATCTAATAAACCAGCTTCTGTTAACGTAATTTCTGTTTGTTTAACGGTATTACTAACATTACCACCATATGAGTACGCCTTTAGAGCAGTAATGTCTTTTACACAATCACAATGGGTTTTACTACCACTTTTTATATCATTAAAAGATATGTCAATATCAGCAGCTCTACCATAACATACTAAATCACCAACGCTAACTGTTGCGTTTTGATCTGCTATATCATAAGCTTTCCAAGGATAATTTTTATCATCTCTAGATTTTGTTATATAAACATTATGAGATGTAGAAAAAGGAAATTCAACTCCAGATTTTTGCATTATAAACGATATAAACGCAGCTGACCATGGTGAGTTATCACCACCTTCACAAGGGAAACTTTTAATTGATGATTTTGCCGCAGCCCAATATTTTGTTAATGCGGCTATAACTGTCGAGTTATCGCACATAGTATCTTTTAAAGTACCAGAACCAGAACCCCATAATTTATATTCTTCATCAATAATACCACCTATTCTAGATAAGTAATCATTTTGTTTTTTGGTATCTATACCAGTTTTAGTAGCTACTGAATCAGCTTCTGTTGTAGACTCTAAATTATAGCGCTTACTGTGAACCAAAGGATTCCAGTTAATTTGTCCATAATTACTATTTGAATGTTTTGTTGTAAAAAATGAAACTTTTGATTCGTAATTACCTAAAAATTTAATTTTAATTTTCTCAGTAGTAGCTGCTTTTGTTTTATCTTTAATTAATGATTTTTCTCTCTCTTTTATTACATTACACATAAGTCTATAATCAGTCCAAAAAGTTAATTGATTGGCTGGGTCGCTTAAATCATCATACTCTTTATCACCAAAACCACCAGGAAATTTAATTTCAAAATCAATACTAAATGAAAACGTTGGGTTATCAGCTTTTAATTCTGCGAATGTGACTGGAATACCAATATCATTAAATATCGCTTTATCAGCCACTTCAATACCAGCATTTTGTGTTTTAGGTAACGAGTCCCAAGCATTTTTTAAATCAGTTGGATTTGCTGTCCATTTGTTTGGCGTTAATTTTGATTGTATAAACGTATTAAAACTATTTTGATCATAAGTTCCGTTTGACTCTGTTAATGCAAACTCCCAATAAGCATCATAAATAGTTTTTTCACTAGAAGATGCTTTCTCTGTTAAATCAATATAGTTACACCAACTTTGAAATTTTGGATACTCTGTCAATCCGTTACCACCACCTAACGCTGTTTTTGTTTCGGGTGTGACACCTATTAAGTCAACATCTGTATTTAAAGAATTTATTGTTTTTTTATTCGTTGGGTCAAATGAATTAAAAACATCGTATGTGTCATATGAACCAGTCGCATCAAAATTACGTTCAGCTGTCATACCATCTTCATATGTGGTTAATCTATGGTCAATAAAGAATGTTGTTTCTTTTATTGGGATGTTTTCTGAAGTTACTGATGTTAGTTTAGCGGATGTTGATAGAGTTATTTTACCATTACCATCAACAAGACCAGTCTCAGTTCCTTTAATAGTGCCAACCAAATCAAGTATCTCAACACTTTTTGGATTAACCATTTTGGTGCCGTAATCAGAATAATTTGTGCTAATATCATTTAGATGGTTAGCTAACTTACCATTTGTAACAAACCCATTACCACTTTCTTTAAATAATTTTGATAATGATAATACTTTGTTACCATCGGCATATCTTTCATCATTATAAAATTCTGATTGATCACCCATTAAACCGACAGCGATAACTGGCATCGTTTTAATGATTTGTGCGTGGTCTTCAGTATTGTTTTTAAATGCTTTTGCTATGTTATATAAACTAGCTATAATACCTAAATTAGCCACCGAAACTTCATTGTCCCCAGTAATTGAAAATAAGAAAGCACCTATGATTGTTTTACCATCAAAATAATGTATACCAGTTCCAGATTTTAAATCTTGGGCGATATCACCATACGGTTTATTACTATTTTGTACAATCTGTAATCTACCTGAAGTGTCTGGTTCGCCCTCTGTAACAATTTGATTCGTGGTATTAACACTTGCTAATATATTAGCTTTTTGTTGTCTCATTAATGCTAATAACTCTTTTCTTACATCATTTTTACTTACAATAGGTTGTCTAACACCTTTAAAAGTTGTTACCATATTATTTGGTACAATTTTATGTGTTACGTTTGTAATCCAATATGTGCCATGAAATAAAGGTACATTTCTTAAATAAAAATAAGTTAATGGTTGTATCGTTGCATTACCTAAACTAGTAACAGTACAAGTATAAGATCTTTTTTCTAATACAGGGAAAATGTTTTTTGTTTGAGGTGTTACACCTGGTTTGTTAACCAAGTCTACCCATGTTTTAATACTTTCTTCAGTATCATAAAATTCACTGGTATCTAATTGAACACCGTTAAACATTTGTTGATTTTGTCTACCGAAGTCAACTGTAAAACATGTGATATTTGAATCCATTATTTCTTCTGGAGCATCTTCGCTTAAAACTTTAACTTCACTATTATTATCATGACCAACATCTAAACAAAAAGAATTTAAATAATTATTCTTAACCTGATTTTTATTAACGGGACTTGTTGTATCAGCTCTTGATGTGATGGAACCTAATTGATATATATAACCAGGTAAACCAGTTAAACCACCAAATTTTATATTTCTTTTTTCTAAAATATCTTCACCGAATAAAGATGTGTTAGTGTGTGTACCAAATAAACTATCAACAACATTATATAAATCAGAATCATTATTAGTTAAGTTTGATAATGTGCTATTTAAATTTAAGTAATTTGGTATTTGTTGCGATATAAAACCACTTTGACTAGCCAAACCAGATAATAAACCAGATAATGAACCAATAGTTAAATTGGTTATAGCTTTATCCCCATTATTAACTGTCTCACTACCGACTTTAACAGCGCTAAAATCTGTGTAGTAGTTTTCATATATGTACGCTAAATTAGCTAATACTTTAGTCCCGATATCGTTATTACCTCTATCAACAACTGAAAATATTTGATACAAATCATAAGATTTTGTGTTAGCCCCAGCAAAACATTCATCTTTAGATAAAACGTTATTGTAAAATAATTCAATATCTTTTAAACTTTCAAATTCTAAAGTATTTAAATCTTTTACTTTTGATACAGCATGAACTGGAACAGAACCTTTATCTCTGCTACCACCACCAACTCTATCATATAGACTTTTTATATTATAATAAGTTGTTTTTTTAATATCAGCTTCAAAGTTTTCATAACTTGATTTATTAATATAACTTTCTGGTGAATTTGGATCTGTCTTTTGTTTGTAATATTCGGAAACACCATCAAGAAATGAATTAATACCCGTTAAATTTGAATTTATCGTAGTCGTAACAAAATCCTGAAAGAATTTCTTATTTGTTAATTTTTCACCGTATGCCTCTAAAGCTGTTCTCATTTTTTAATATTTTAATATTTAGGCCCTAAATTATTTGGTCTTAAATCTCCATTAGAATCTTTATATAACCCATTCGCTCTTAAACTTTCAGCTTCAGTTTTCTTAGCTTCTAAAATTTGTTTAGCTTTTTGTGCAGCATCCTCTACTGGTTTTATGTACTTCTCATATAAAGTTTTATGTTCAACCAAAGCATTACCTGGTAAGTATTCATCATTTAATACTTGCAAATCAGCTAAAACACGATAAACATAAGTTCTGATAAATTTACTTAAAAAATAATACATAGCTGGTGTATATTTAATATTTAAGAATTCAAAGAATTTTATAACAATTGTAGCGTATAAATCAGTTAAATCAACATCAGTTATTTTACCTTTAGTAAATAGTTTATTTGTCATATATAAACTGTTTAAATAAATTATACCACCCTTTTCATTTTTTGTAATTGGTGTGTACGGTGCAATATACGTGTCACCAAATAAAGCTTTTCTAGAAAAATATCTAACCGTATCTGTGTCATCTACTGTTTTGCCTAAGTCAGTAACAATTTCACTATACGTCATTTTATTTGAGAATAATATCTCTGGTTGCGCTATTAAATTATGTAAACTTAATTTAGGTGTTGAATCATTATAGTATAATGAGCTACTAGGTGAATAGTTTGCATGCACAATAGTGTCAGCGCAAAATTCATCAATAACAGAGTATGTTTTATCTTTTTGTGCTGATGTTAACGCAACATTTAAAAATTTAGATAGACCTATTTCAGCCATAAATTCATAATTATACATTGAGTTACCAATTAAAGCTAAATTAATTTCTTCCCCGCTTAATTTTATATTTGTTTTAGGGTCTGTAAATTCTTTTATGTCGTCATAAGTAATAACGGATGATGCTAACATTAAACTTTTTAGGTTAAACCCTTTTTTAATATATGATTCACTACCAAATTTACAAAAATCAACAAATAAATCTTTAAAATGAGATAGTTGGGTAAAATTAACAGAGTCTAATAAATTACCTAATTTAAATTGTTCAAAATAATCACTTTTATTAAATTCAATATTATCTACTGTTGTTGCAATATGTAAATAATTTGTATCAAAGTAATTCCAACCATATGTATTTGTAACCATATCAACAGTACCTTCTAGGTTTTCATAATTACTACCATTGGTAGTTCTCTCCATTAATAAATCATCACCATACTTAGTAGTATCAAACCATAAAAATCTTGTAGTGTTTCTTAAGATGGTGTGGTTATTAAAATTATGTTCATCAAGAAATACTTCCTTATTGAATTCTTTGTTCATTAAATAAAGAGCTTTGTTGGGGTTATTTAAGTTTAAAGATTTATTTTGTGATTTATATTTATCATTTAAAACTATTGTTTTGTTAACATCAAAATATAAATTGGTGATGATATTTGAATTAATACCGTAAAAATTTGGGTGTAAAAAATCTAACGCAGTTGAGATTGCACTAAGAAATCCAGAGGATCCTTTTGGGTCACAAACTCTTAAATTACTATAACTACTTGATTTAAATTTACCTACCAGTGCTTGACCTCTACTACCAATTTTTTTGTCGTAAGTTACATTATTATTACCATCACGATATAATAATTCATATAATCTATCACCGTTATTGTTTGATATATTATTTGTTATATAATTAATGTTACCTAATTTCAACTCAGCCCCAGATTTACCGAATACATTTGGATTATGTATTAGCGCATTTGGTGATATCATACCACCACATGATGGGTATAGCGTATACGAAGCTTTACTATCCACCTTATTAAATTTATCACGAAAATTAATTTTTTCTAAAGTCCATATATAACTTAAAAATTCAGTTAAACTATCTATTTGTTCGGATATTGTCCTAAAGCTTGAGTTTAAGGTATTGTCTAAAGTTTCTGGTAAAACCGTTTGGTATAATTTATATGATGGTTTATTTAAATTATTAGTATTTGGATTATAACCGTAACTTAACCTGCAATCAACACCAAAAATATTATCAATATCTAACCTACTATTTAAAGTACCTTCTTTAGTTAAACCAGCTTCTGGGTTTTCATTTTTAAATGATGTAAAAAATACTTGGGAAACTAAAAAATATAAATCAGCGACATCTCTTGCGACAATTGGCGCTGTTGATGAACTAAATAAATCATCTCTAAACTGAGAGTCTATATTTCTAACAGAACATAAAGTAGTTATAGCGTTTTTTAAAGTTTCTTTATTAGGGATACTCCCGCTTAAAAAATTAGCTTTTAATTTTGAGAAAGCTATAAAAGATTTTATGATTGCTTTTTGTGTGTTAGGATAAAAATTAGGGTCTTTTTTATTATCATTCTTTTTTAATCCATTTGTCGCATTACTTAATTCAGTTTTAATATCATCAATATTGTAATTGAAACTACCAATAAATCCATTTCTATAAAAAGCGGTAAATTCAATATCATTCGAATTATAAGTTTTTATTGGTTTAATAATACCAGAATGACCACCAGAAATTACATGCGGTTTACCGTCATTTTTTAATTCAGTGGTACCACTTAAATAATCACCAAACATAACTTTATTATAGTGATTTAAAAATTTATTTTGTATACCAAAGCCAACTGGTGGCATTGCTGATTTATGTGGTATTGAAACGGCTTCTACAATATCAACTTTACCTTGACCTGTAATATCATATCCTGTTTTTATATTGAATTCGGTTTCATTATCTAATCTACTACTTTGTACGAAGTCTCCATAGATGCTTCTATTTAAAATTCTAACAGATGGGTAATATAATATTTCATTTAGAGCATTACTAGTTGATCCATACATTGTAGGTCTTCTATATAAATCAATATGGTTATAAACGTCATTACCAACTTGTAGTTTATCGTACTTTATTTTGTCTTGTATATTTTTTAGTGGTACTCCGTTTATTCTAGTAAATAAATATTCATTATCTTGTGGTAATATTATATTATTACCAGATTCTCCACGAGTAAAATAATATAAACCACCCAAATATAAAGCTATTGGATATGGTATTTCAATTAACTCTTGGTTTTTATTAAACACTTTATATAGTTTTTCTGGTGATAACCATACACCTTTACTTAATAGTTGAGCCATATATGTTTTTACAAACATTAATCCAACTTCTGGAAAAAAATTGCCACCATTTATAGCTCTGTTTGTAAATACATCGGGTAATAATGAGGTATTTAAAGCGCAATAATTAATATTATTATATTTTGTATCATTAATTAATTCAGTAAACTCATCTGTATGTTTTGTTTCGTATAACGCTTGGGATTTTAACCACTCTTCAAGATTATTTTTATCCTCTATACTTATATCAAAGTGATTACAGTATTCCGCTATATTAGTTTGTAAACTCATTTTAAATATTATTAAATTTTGCGCTATTTATTTTCCCAGTATACGTTATAGTATTAAATACTTCATTATTTTCAGATAAAATAGTGTTAAAAGTTAACGCAGGCACTTCAGTATTAGCGTATTTAATATTCCTACCAAAATCAATATTTAAAGGGGTTTCTTTTAATTTAACATTTAAGTTTTTAATGAAACCCTGAAATGGGTTTAAATCTTCTTGACCCGCTTCTACTGTTTTTATTGTTTCAGCTATTGGTGCTAAAGTTGAAAAGTCATCACAATAATATCTTAAATTGCTAGATAGATCTGGATATTCGTCTAAGTAATTTAACTTTTCTTTACCAGTCATTGAATAATACAAGGCTCTAACATCTTTAAATGCTATAATATCATATAAATAAGTGTTAATTATATTATCAGAAACTAATTTATTTTTAGCTTTAATTGAATTAGTAAAATCGGACTCAGAGTATTCTGTCGCATATAAATCAATTGATTTAGTTACTATGTCATAAAAAACAGCATCACTTGTTGTTTTAAGTCTTAAGCCATTAATAGCTAAATTACCTAAATTTGTATATGTGTTTGTCACACCATTAATATCGGTAATCTCACCCTTTTTAGTTATTTTATATAACTCACTAGCCGTGATAAATTTAGCGTTACTAGAATCCATTTTATCAAAAACAACTTTCTCAAGTAGTTGTAATTCAAAATCAGCTAATTTTTTAGAGATACCATCACCTAAACCACTAGTACCCAATCCACGATAATACATGCCAGAGTTTGTAGCGTACAAATTATACTTGGTGATCATCTCACCCAATAATTTATCCGATTGTTTTTTATTTAAATAAACATCCAAATCATTTTCACCCAAACCAAGCATAGTTAATAGACCTGTTTTTTTGGTGGCTATATTTGTAACAGCTTTTGGGTTATTTAATATTGTAATTCTATTTAAAGCAGCGTATATTTCTTCAACAAAAGCAACTTCAAACCAATCTTTATTACCCTCATCAATACCAGGGTAAGTTAATATATTTTTAGTGACATCCTTTTTTACGCCATTATCGTTAAATGTTTCTGTCTTATTTTTAAAATAATTTGGAAATGGTGTGAATATCTTTTGTTTGTTATCATTTTCAACATAATCAGTAAACTTAGCCTGTTTCTTTGTTCTAAGATTATCAACCTGTAATTGTTTAATAGCGTTATTAGCTGTTATTTCTAATAGTATCAAAAAAGCTTGCATATTGTTAGCAACAATTCTCAAAACATTATTCATGTTTGGTTCATAACCTAAATGCTTACCAAGATCAGTTATTTGATCATCAATAAATGATTCTTCAATAGTTGATTGTAACTCATTTAACT
>Ga0209599_10001369_pt1 | contig 11827 bp, 13 predicted proteins | sample Shrwel_input2_FT_FD_187534 | JGI IMG/M metagenome (GOLD analysis project Ga0209599, IMG submission 187534) | Subsurface microbial communities from deep shales in Ohio, USA - Utica-3 well 1 S input2 FT (SPAdes) (version 2) ... | reverse complement strand
GAATGCCAAGCTTGCGCAAGGTTTTAACGATCGTCTGCTCATGCACATCAATGCCGGTGCGCCGCTTGAACTCGTGGCGGACTTCACTCAGCGTGGCGGTGCGGTCTGATTCGACGATGGCCACAAGTTGCGCAGCATCGTCTGCCTGAATTTTTGCTGGGCGCCCCATTTTGGCCATGTGACTTGCTCCCTTAGTCGTTAGGGTCAAGTTTACATGTTTTTGTAGACACCCTCTAAGCCAGCAAGGCAAATTCGCAGCCAAGCCGCTTGCTGAGCGGTATGCTCAGCCAAAACCAGATTAAAACCCTGCGGATAATTTATGTTAAGTAGATTGGAAGTCAAGCAGTTTACGGTGTTTCGTGAACTCAACCTGAGCTGTTCGCCGGGCCTGAATGTGGTGGTGAGCGAAAACAGCAGCGGCAAATCGCATTTGCTCAAGCTGCTGTATGTCTTGATTTGTAGAAGTTCAGACTTGATCTGACAGTAGGGCCTTGCCAAAGGGTGGGGTTACCCGTTTTGATAGAGGTGCGAATCTTCATCAAAACAGCGCGAGAGCGCCAGGGAGTAACCCCATGAGCAGTTTCAACCAGAATGTCATTCGCCACAAGATCGGCCTGCTGAATCTGGCCGCCGAATTGGGCAACGTCTCAAAAGCTTGCAAGGTGATGGGCCTGTCCCGCGACACCTTCTACCGTTACCAGAATGCCGTTGCCGAAGGCGGTGTCGAAGCACTGTTCGACAGCAACCGGCGTAAACCGAACCCAAAGAATCGGGTGGCAGAAGCCACAGAAACGGCTGTTCTCGCCTACGCCATTGAGCAACCTGCCCACGGTCAGGTCAGAGCCAGCAACGAACTTCGCCAGCGAGGCATCTTCGTTTCACCGTCTGGCGTTCGTTCCATCTGGTTGCGCAATAGTCTGGCTTCGTTCAAGCAGCGCCTGGCCGCACTGGAGAAACAGGCTGCCGAACAAGGCATCCTGCTGACTGATGCCCAGGTGGCGGCGCTGGAGCGTAAGCAGGACGATGATCTGGCCCATGGCGAAATCGAAACCGCCCATCCCGGCTACCTCGGGTCGCAGGACACCTTCTACGTCGGCACGATCAAAGGTGTTGGGCGGATTTATCAGCAGAATTTTGTCGATACCTACAGCAAGGTCGCCATGGCCAAGCGCTACACGACCAAGACGCCAATTACCGCCGCTGATCTGTTGAATGACCGGGTGTTGCCGTTCTTTGACGAACACGGCATGGGCATCATCCGCATGCTGACCGATCGCGGCACAGAGTATTGCGGCAAGCCGGAAACCCATGATTACCAGCTTTATCTGGCTCTGAACGACATTGCGCATACCAAGACCAAGGCGAGGCATCCACAGACGAACGGCATCTGCGAGCGCTTCCACAAAACGATCTTGCAGGCGTTTTATCAGGTGGCGTTCCGGCGCAAGCTGTACCTGTCGCTGGACGAGTTACAGGCTGATCTTGATGCCTGGATGACCTATTACAACAATGAGCGAACTCATCAGGGTAAGATGTGCTGCGGACGCACGCCTGTGCAAACCCTGGTTGCAGGGAAGGAGGCGTGGAGTGAGAAAGTCGCAAGCTTGAATTTGATCTGACAATCCAGCACCGTCAGAACGGGAGACTGTCAGATCTGGTCGCAACTTCTACACCAAAAGCAAAACCCAGCAAAATCAACCCCCTGGATTCCCGTCTGCGCGGGCATGCCAGTTTTGTCAGCGTTTCCCTAATTTCACCCCCACCCCCAGGACCCCCATGCGATTCGACTTTGTAGACCTGCGCCTGCTGGTGCATGTGGCCGAGGCTGGCAATCTCACTGCCGGCGCGGCGCGTTTGCCGATTGCCCTGTCGGCGGCCAGTCAGCGCATGCGCAAGCTGGAAACCCTGTTTGGCGTGGCGCTGTTCGAGCGTGAGCGCGATGGCGTGCGGCTGACGGCGGATGGTGCGCGCTGTGTTGAGCACGCACGGGTGCTGCTGCGCGCTGCCGACCGCATGCAGCGCGAGCTGACTCACCCGGCGCAGCAGGGGCGTCAGGTGTTGCGTCTGGCAGCCACCACGGTGACCACGGCGGAGTTTCTGCCGGATGTGCTGGGGCGTTTTCTGGCGCAGCACCCTGATGTAGATGTGGAAATCGACGAGCGGCAAAGCGCGGCCACCATTCAGGCTATCCGCGATGGTGAGCACGATCTGGGCATTATCGACGGCAATACCGGGGCTGAGCGGCTGGCGCTGTTGCCTTTCAGCCGCGACAAGCTGGTGTTGGTGGCGCATGCCGATCACCCGCTGGCGGCCTTGCACCAGGTATCGTTTGCCACCGCGCTGGATCACCCGTTTGTGGCCTTGCGTCCGGACAGCGGCATGCAGCAGTTTATCGAGCGGGCGGCCTTGCTGCATGGTGGCAAGCTACAGGTGCGCCTGCGCGTGCCCAGTTTTGAAGCCTTATACCGGCTGGTGGCCGCTGGCGCGGGTTTGGGCGTGCTGCCCGAAGCGGCGGCGCTGCGCTATCGCGGTGCCGGCCAGCCGGTGACGATTGTGGAGTTCAGCGACCGCTGGGCCGAGCGCGAGCTCAAGCTGTGCGCGCGGGATTTTGTCAGCCTGTCGCCGTTGCAGCAGCGCTTTGTCGGGTTTTTGGCGCGCGGGGACGAATAAGTGCCGTTAAGCCGGCGTGCCAGGCCGGTGGGAGGCCAGCCAAAACACGGGGGCTGACGTGGCTGCGGCGTGGCTCCTGATGGGATGATGCCAGCGGTCTAGCGTGTTTCAGCCATCGCTATCTGCGATGGCTGCGTCGTTTAATTTCAGTTCCGTTCAGGTCGGGGCGGCGGCATAATCGGGGCTGGATTGTCCCTGCACAAGCGAACCGAGACCATGACCGCACAAACGCTTTACGACAAACTCTGGCAAAGCCATGTGGTGCACGAAGAAGCCGACGGCACCGTGCTGCTCTATATTGACCGCCATCTGATTCACGAAGTGACCAGCCCGCAAGCCTTTGAAGGGCTGAAGCTGGCCGGGCGTGCGCCGTGGCGGGTGAGCTCGATTGTGGCCACTGCCGACCACAACACCCCCACCGACCACTGGGACCAGGGCATTCAAGACCCGATTTCCCGCCAGCAGGTGGAAACCCTGGACGCCAATATCCGCGAAGTGGGCGCGCGCGCTTACTTCCCGTTCAAGGACCGTGGCCAGGGCGTGATTCACGTCATGGGCCCGGAACAAGGCGCTACCCTGCCGGGCATGACCGTGGTGTGCGGCGACAGCCACACCTCCACCCACGGCGCGCTGGGCTGTCTGGCGCACGGCATTGGCACCTCGGAAGTCGAGCATGTGCTGGCCACGCAAACCCTGGTGGCAAAAAAATCCAAATCCATGCGGATTGCCGTGGAAGGTGAGCTGGGTGCGGGCGTGTCGGCCAAGGATGTGGCGCTGGCCATCATCGGCAAGATCGGCACCGCCGGCGGCACCGGCTACGCCATCGAGTTTGCCGGCAGTGCCATTCGCGGCCTGACCGTGGAAGGCCGCATGACCCTGTGCAATATGGCCATCGAAGCCGGTGCCCGCGCCGGCATGGTGGCGGTGGATCAGGCCACCATCGACTACGTCAAGGGTCGCCCGCTGGCCCCCACCGGCGCGATGTGGGATCAGGCCGTGGCTTACTGGAACACCCTGCACTCCGACGAAGGCGCGCAGTTTGACGCCGTGGTCGAGCTCAAGGCCGAAGATATTCTGCCGCAAGTCACCTGGGGCACCTCGCCGGAAATGGTGGTCACCGTGGCCGACCGCGTGCCCGACCCGGCGCAAGAAGCCGATCCGGTGAAAAAATCCGGCATCGAGCGCGCGCTGGCCTATATGGGCCTGACCGCCAACACCCCGGTGAACGAAATCCCGGTGGATGTGGTGTTTATTGGCTCGTGCACCAACTCGCGCATCGAAGACCTGCGCGCTGCCGCCAGCGTGATCCGTGGCCGCCAAAAGGCCGCCAACGTCAAGCGCGTGCTGGTGGTGCCGGGTTCGGGCCTGGTGAAGGCCGAAGCCGAGGCCGAAGGGCTGGACCGCCTGTTTGTCGAAGCCGGCTTTGAATGGCGCGAACCGGGCTGTTCCATGTGCCTGGCGATGAACGCCGACCGGCTGGAGCCGGGCGAGCGGTGCGCGTCCACCTCCAACCGCAACTTTGAAGGCCGTCAGGGCCAGGGCGGGCGTACCCACCTGGTTAGCCCGGCCATGGCCGCCGCCGCCGCGCTGGCGGGCCACTTTGTTGACGTTCGCAGCTTCTAACCGAGAATCGCACATGAAAGCCTTTACGACACTCCATGGTCTGGTCTGCCCGCTGGACCGCGCCAATGTGGACACCGACGCGATCATCCCCAAGCAGTTCCTCAAGTCGATCAAGCGTTCCGGCTTTGGCCCCAACCTGTTTGACGAATGGCGCTACCTGGACCACGGCGAACCGGGCATGGACAACAGCGTGCGCCCGGTGAACCCGGACTTTGTGCTGAACTTCCCGCGCTATGAGGGCGCGCAAGTGCTGCTGGCACGCGAAAACTTTGGCTGCGGCAGCTCGCGCGAACATGCGCCATGGGCGCTGGAAGACCAAGGCTTCCGCGTGGTCATCGCCCCGTCGTTTGCCGATATTTTCTTTAGCAACTGCTACAAGAACGGCCTGCTGCCGATTGTGCAGCCCGCCGAGGTGGTGGATCAGCTGTTCAATGAATGCCTGGCCAGCGAAGGCTACCGCCTGACCGTGGACCTGGCCGCCCAGACGGTCATCACCCCGTCGGGGCAGTCGTTTGCCTTTGAGATTACCGCGCATCGCAAACACTGCATGCTCAACGGCCTGGACGAAATCGGCCTGACCCTGGCGCACGCCGATAAAATCCGTGCGTTTGAAGACAGCCGCAAGCAGAACCTGCCGTGGCTGTATGTGTAAATTGAAGTGATTGCTCGCTGTGGTAGCGCCTGGATTCCCGCCTGCGCGGGAATGACGGGGGTGGGCAGTGAGGCTGTAATGGGTGGGGGCAAGGCGTGGTTGACCGACAACGTTTACAAGCTCACTGCCCGTTGCACCTCACCCCGTCATCCCCGCGAAGGCGGGGATCCAGGAGGGTGATTCGTCCGTCACTGTTGGCGTGTCAACCGTGGTATGACGGCACAGCACATACTAGCTGAAGCTCACTGTGGCACCGCCTGGATTCCCGCCTTCGCGGGAATGACGATGGTGGGCGGTGAGGCTGTAATGGGTGGGGGCAAGGCGTGGTTGACCGACAACGCTTACAAGCTCCTGCCCGGTGATCCTCACCCCGTCATCCCCGCGAAGGCGGGGATCCAGGAGGGTGATTCGTCCGTCACCGTTGGCGTGTCAACCGTGGTGTGACGGCACAGCACATGCTAGCGGTACCACATCCGCTACTGTTGGCGTGCTGAACACATTCGCCGTGGTTGGCATGCTGGCCAATCGTGGCATACTGCGCCATCGGCGCACTGAATTCAGAACATTGTTTGACAAGGAAAACTCAAGTGAAAATTGCTGTTCTGCCGGGTGACGGCATTGGTCCGGAAATTATTGCCCAAGCGCTGCGTGTGCTCGACGTGCTCAAGGCGGAAGGTCTGCCGATTGAAACCGAAACCGGCCTGATTGGCGGTTGCGCGGTGGATGCCACCGGTGTGCCGCTGCCGGATGCCACGCTGAAGCTGGCGCTGGAAGCCGACGCCGTGCTGCTGGGTGCGGTGGGTGGCCCCAAGTACGATGTGCTGCCGCGCGAACAGCGCCCGGAGCGCGGTCTGCTGAAAATCCGCAAAGAGATGAATGTGTTCGCCAACCTGCGCCCGGCGATTCTCTATCCCGAGCTGGCCAACGCCTCGTCGCTGAAGCCGGAAGTCGTGGCCGGTCTGGACATCATGATCATCCGCGAACTGGTGGGCGATATCTACTTTGGCGAGCCGCGCGGCATTGAAGTGCGCAACGGCGAAAAAGTCGGCTTCAACACCATGATCTACAGCGAAAGCGAAATCCGCCGCATCGCTCACGTGGCGTTCAAGACCGCGCAAAAGCGCAGCAAAAAGCTGTGTTCGGTAGACAAGATGAACGTGCTGGAATCCACCCAGCTGTGGCGCGACGTGGTCACCGAAGTGGCCGCCGAGTACCCGGACGTTGAGCTGTCGCACATGCTGGTGGACAACGCTGCCATGCAACTGGTAAAAAACCCGAAACAATTCGATGTGATGGTCACTGGCAACATCTTTGGCGACATCCTGTCTGACGAAGCCTCGATGCTCACCGGCTCGATCGGCATGCTGCCGTCCGCCTCGCTGGACGCCAATGGCAAGGGCTTGTACGAACCGATTCATGGTTCCGCCCCGGACATCGCCGGCAAGGGCCTGGCCAATCCGCTGGCCACCATCCTGTCGGTGGCGATGATGCTGCGCTACACCTTTAACCAGGACGCAGTTGCCGACCGCATCGAAGCGGCGGTGAAGTCGGTGCTGGCGCAAGGTCTGCGCACTGCCGACATTTACGAAGACGGTGCCACCCGCGTGGGCACCGTGGAAATGGGCGATGCGGTGATCAAGGCGCTCACCGCCTGATTGCATCAGCACAAGGACACGCTGATTTACTCAGAAAAATCGGTTTTGCCAAAAGCAAAATCCAGCAAAATCAACATCCTGGATTCCCGCCTTCGCGGGAATGACGATTTTTTCAGCGTGTCCCAAGGCAACACCCCCCACTCGCCGCCCGCTGGGCGGCGAAACAGACTTCACAACTCAAAAAAGTAAGGAAAACATCATGTTGAAAGTAGGTTTGGTTGGCTGGCGCGGCATGGTTGGCTCGGTGCTGATGCAGCGCATGGTTGAAGAAAACGACTTTGCCCACATCGACCCGGTGTACTTCACCACCTCCAACCCTGGCGGCGCAGCGCCGAGCCTGGGCGGCAAGACCGCCCCGGCGCTGAAAGACGCCAAGAACCTGGACGAGCTCAAGGCATGTGACGTGATCATCACCTGCCAGGGCGGCGACTACACCACCGAAGTGTACGGCCCGCTGCGCGCCGCCGGCTGGAACGGCTACTGGATTGACGCCGCCAGCACCCTGCGCATGGAAGACGAAGCCGTCATCATCCTCGACCCGGTCAACATGAACGTGATCAAGGATTCGCTGGCCAAGGGCGGCAAAACCTTTGTCGGCGGCAACTGTACCGTCAGCCTGATGCTGATGGCGCTGGGCGGTCTGTTCCAGAATGACCTGGTGGACTGGGCCACCTCGATGACCTACCAGGCCGCATCGGGTGCCGGTGCCAACAATATGCGCGAACTGCTCAAGGGCATGGGCGCGGTTAACGCTGCCGTGGCTGCCGAGCTGGCCGACAAGAACAGCGCCATCCTCGACATCGACCGCAAGGTGTCTGACTTCATCCGCTCCGACGCCAACCCGACCGAGTTCTTTGGCGTGCCGCTGGCCGGCAGCCTGATTCCGTGGATCGACAAAGACCTGGGCAATGGCCAATCCAAGGAAGAATGGAAAGGCGGCGTGGAAACCAACAAGATCCTGGGCCGCAGCGCCAGCCCGATCGTCATCGACGGCCTGTGCGTGCGCATCGGTGCCATGCGCTGCCACAGCCAGGCACTGACCATCAAGCTCAAGCAAGACCTGCCGGTGGCCGAAATCGAAGCCCTGCTGGCCAAGGCCAACGATTGGGTGAAAGTGGTGCCGAACCAGCGCGAAGCGTCGATGAAAGACCTCACCCCGGCCGCCATCACTGGCACGCTGACCGTACCGGTGGGCCGTATCCGCAAGCTGGGCATGGGCGGCGAATACATCAGCGCCTTCACCTGCGGCGACCAGCTGCTGTGGGGTGCTGCCGAACCGCTGCGCCGCATGCTGCGCATTGTGCTGGACAAGTAATACGACGCTAAGCTGGCCACAGACACTGCCGGCAACTGAACGTCACACAGCGGCCACCGGATGGAACATTCGGTGGCCGCTGTGCGTGTGGCCTGTTTTGCGGGTCTGTGCATGACGGTGGCTCTGCCACCCGCTGGCCTGAGCGGAATTTCCCGGCATTTGTCACCTTACCGACACCCCCCATCTCAGTCTGTTGCTGCGGCATTTCAGTCAGGACAATATGAATCAGTCACTTATGTAAACATTATCCGCTGGCATCATCCCTGCATGTCATGGCCAAAAACCACACGCCATCAGGGGAGATCAGCGCGTCATGGATAAAATTGGACTGTTTTTTGGCTCGGAAACCGGCACCACCCGTCTGGTGGCGAAAAAAATGCAAAAAAAGCTTGGCGATGCGCTGTGCGACAAGCCGGTGAACGTCAACCGCTGCCGCATGGACGACCTGCTGCGCTACAACGCGCTGATTCTGGGCACGCCCAGCTATGGCGAGGGCGAGATTCCCGGCAAGAGCCTGGGCTGTTTTGAGCCTAATTGGGAGGAGTTTTTTGCCCAGGGGCCAGCCCAGCCGGATTTCAGCGGCAAACGCATTGCTTTTTTTGGGCTGGGTGCGCAGGAGCGTTATGCCGACCGCTTTGCCAGCTCGCTGCTGCCGCTGGTGGAAAAGTTTCGCCGTTGGGGGGCCGAGATTGTCGGCGACTGGCCCACCACCGGCTACACCTACCAGTATTCGGCAGCGGAAGTGGACGGGCGTTTTCTGGGCTTGATTATTGATCAGCGCACCCAGGGCATGTTCACCGACGAACGCCTGGATGCCTGGCTGGCGCAGGTCACCCCGCTCTTGCAGGAAAAACTGGGCTGAACCACTCTGCCGCGCAAGCTGCCCGTCGCACCACACAGGACACCCTCCATGAGCTACCAGTGCATTTCTGCCCGCACCGCCCTTGAGCTGCTCAGCCAGCACCACAGCGCCACCGTATTTGATGTGCGCGACAGCGCCGCCTATCAGGCTGGCCATCTGGCGGGCGCGGCCAACCTGAGCCAGGACCGGCTGCTGGGCTGGACCAAGCGTCTGGCCAAAGACGCTCCGGTGCTGATTTACTGCTACCACGGCAACGCCAGCCAGAGTTACGCACAAATGTTGATTGATTTCCGCTTTACCCAGGTATTCAGCGTGGATGGCGGCTACCCGGCGCTGGTGGAAGCCAGCACTGCCAGCGCATGACCCCCGCCGACGTTCGCGCCTGGCTGGCTGCCCATCCGCTCACCCCCAGCGAGGTGGACTGTGTGACGGCGGTGATGCTGAAAATTCTCGACGGCAAATGCAAAATGCGCGAAGCCGAAAAACCGCTGATTGCCGCGCTGTACGACGCCGCGCAGGGCCTGCCCGGCCAGCGCTTTGGCACCAGCGAACATGCGCTGATTGCCCAGGCACGCACCCACGCCGACGATGCCCTGCGCCAGACCCTTTACGAACACCGGGTGCTGGCAGAAACCGCGATTTCCCGCCCGGTGATGAAGGCATTCAAGGCCATGATCCGCGACCAGGGCCTGTTTGCCGGCCTGGCGGCCCCCGCCGGAGCAGAAGAGCAAACATAACATTGCAGATCGACCGGCTGCATAAGACAATGCCCCGTACACGCTGCCGCCCAGGCCGCCCTGCCGGATGACCGGCCACGGCGATGGCTGGTTTTGTCTTCCGCTGCCGCTCTCTGGCGGCGGGTTAACTTTTGCTGAAAGAGCCTTGATGACTTTCCCTATCCGCCCTCTCTGGCTTGCGCTGAGCAGCCTGTCGCTGATTGCCTGCTCCGCCCAGGCGGCTGATGATGCCGACGCGGTGAAAAAAGCCTTTAGCCGGCAGTTTCCCGACCGCCAGGTGGTGAGCGTGGCCCCAACCTCAATGAAAGGCGTGTTTGAAGTGGTGATGCAGGGCCGGCAGATTGTTTACACCGACGCCCGCGCCGAACACCTGCTGGTGGGTGAGCTGATTGACGTGAAGAAAAAGGAAAGCCTGACCGAAAAGCGCATGAACCAGCTGTCGCGCGTGGACTGGAACAGCCTGCCGCTGGATCTGGCCATCAAGGAAGTGCGCGGCCAGGGCAGCCGCAAGCTGGTGGTGTTTTCCGACCCGGATTGCCCGTTCTGCAAAAAACTGGAAACCACGCTGGCGCAACTGGACGACGTGACCATTCATACCTTCCTGTTCCCGCTGGCCGAGCTGCACCCGGACGCGCCACGCAAGTCGGCGCAAATCTGGTGCGCCAGCAACCGTACCGAAGCCTGGGTGCAGCTGATGCGCAACGGCGTGGCCCCGCAGCAAGGTGCCGCCAACTGTGACACACCGCTGGCCAAGCTGCAGGAGCTGGGGCAAAAACTGGGCATCAGCGGCACCCCGGCGCTGGTGTTCCCCAGCGGCCAACTGGTGTCGGGCGCAATTGGCAAGGCGGATATCGAAAAACTGCTGTCGGTGCGTTAAGGCCATGCTGGAACAACCGTCATTCTGCGCAGGCGGGCATCCAGAAGGTTGATTGTGTGGGGGGGCGGTTGGCCGAAACGATTTTTCTGAATCAATCCGCGCACCCTCAAGCCCTGGCGGCAATGTGCGCCAGGGGATTGGTCAGTTACTTCTTCAAGACCTCGCGCGCCTGCGCCAGGCGGGCGCAGAGCTGGCGGGTGCCTTCCAGCATGCGTGGGCCAGGGCGGTGCAGGGTGTCGGCATCCAGGGTGAACAGCAGTTGGTGCCGCACAGCGCTTAGCTGGGGAAAACGCTGCCAGCCATCCAGCCCGCCGCGCCCGCCCATGTCTCCGGCAATCATCACCTCGGGGTTGGCGGCTATCACGGCTTCCTGGGTCACTGTGGGCGCGGTCACCGGCAGGTTGGCAAACACATTCACCCCACCGCACACCCGCAAGGCATCGCTGACAATATGCTGGCCGTTCAGCGTATACAGCGGTTTATCCCACACCTGATAAAACACCCGCACTGGCCGCGCCTGCTGATACTGGCGGCGCAGGCTGTCCAGCTGCTGGCTGAACTGCCCGGCGGCAAGCTGGGCCTGCGCCGAGGTGCCCAGCAGGCTGCCCAGCCGGATCAGCGTGTCCGGAATCGCCGCCAGCGTGGTCGGCTCGCTGTAAAACAGCGGAATCCCCAGCCGACGCAAGGGTTCCAGCTGGCGCTGGGCATTGCCATGCCGCCACACCACCAGCAAATCGGGCTTGAGCGCCAGCAGCCGTTCCACATCCACCTGGCGGTTATCGCCCACCTGGGGGAGCTTTTGCGCCTCGGGCGGGTAGTCACTGTGGCTGACCACGCCCACCACCTGCTTGCCGCCTCCGGCAGCAAACAGCAGCTCAGTCACATGCGGTGCCAGGCTGACCACGCGCTTGGCCGGCGCGGCCAGCACCAGCAGCTGGCCAGCGTCGTCGCGCACCTGGATGGTAGCTTGCGCCGCAGCAGAAACAGCCAGACCGCACAGGACCAGCAGGGTAAACAACGCCTTCATTAACATCACTTTCGGGGAGGGAAACAATCGGGTAAGCAGACTGCCAGCAACTGCGCTGGCTACCTAGGGATACGCTGAAAAATCGTCATTCCTGCGCAGTCGGGAATCCAGGGGTATCTGTCAAGTCCCGCCTGGTTATAAATGCGCTTTTTGAACAATTTGGGTTTTTTCTTCTGCCATTCCTTCAGCGCCTGAATGGGCGAAAGATGATTGAGCGCACGCTGCGGAATCTGCTGATTGTACGTTTTCACATAGCGTTCAAGCGTCGTCTCCAACTCAGCCGCTGAAGCAAATCGGGTCTGGCTCACCACCTCACTGATTCGGCCATTGAAGCGCTCAACCATGCCGTTTGTCTGCGGATGGCGCGGCGGGGACAGGCGGTGCTCAATGCCCAGCTCCGTGCAGCGAA
>Ga0209599_10001368_pt1 | contig 11829 bp, 8 predicted proteins | sample Shrwel_input2_FT_FD_187534 | JGI IMG/M metagenome (GOLD analysis project Ga0209599, IMG submission 187534) | Subsurface microbial communities from deep shales in Ohio, USA - Utica-3 well 1 S input2 FT (SPAdes) (version 2) ... | reverse complement strand
ACTAAACACAAACTATAGTTGTTTTTGTGTTTTACTCAATGATGTTAATCAAGTTCTAAAAGACAAACAATTACCTGAAATAAAAATGATTGGCTTAAAACCATTTGAACAAATCAGTGAAGTTAAAAGACTAGTTGATATTTTAGATGAATACAAATTTAGAATATTCTCACAAAAATCATCCACATTCCAAAATCTTATGAAAGTGTTAACTCAAACTAATAGTTGGGGGCAATCAAGAGAAGATAAAACTATTGAAATATTAAAAAAACAATTTGGTAACGACAATGTAAACGCTGTCGGTAAACTTGGTAGTAAAGAAGATATGATTGGTGGTGTGGATTGTGAAGTAATAGTTAATGGTGTTAAAAAAACTGCGCAAATTAAACCATTTACCGGTGAAAAAGAAATTAAAGATTCAATTATGATTTTAGGAACAGGTAATGTTAAAAGATATTCAACCGATTGGTTAATTTTTACTCGTAATAATAAAGAAGTTTTGGTCTTCGACAATAAACATTCAAAAATAATGGACGGTCAGTTTATTTTCCCTAAAGAAGACCTGATTTATACATTAAGTTGATATTTATAAAATAAAAATCATTATGGCAATATTAACAGGGGCAACAAACCAAACCGCAATTATACCAGAACCGGATAGAACTAAACTATATACTAGAATTAAACATCTATTAGGTGCGCCATTAAGAAGTATTGAATTAGAAGATGAACAAATGGATAGTTTATTAGAACTTTCTATTGGGGATTATTCTCAGTACATACAAGATTGGTTAATTGAATCTCAATGGACTTCATTATATAATTTAAATTTAGACACAGAATCTTTATCAAGAGCATTCGTTACAAAAAGTTTAGATTGGGAAACAAGATACACTTACGCTTACTCTAAAATTGTTGGATTACAAGCCGGTGGTGATTGGGTTTTGAAAAAAGATTTTGTTCAATTAGTCCCTAACCAACAAATTTATGAAATTCCTGCGAACAGAGAAATTAATGAAGTTTTATGGTTTACACCGTCAGAATTAAATGGTCTTTTATTCGACCCTTGGACTTTTGGTGGTTTAGGTGGTGGTGGTTTTGGTGGACCAGGTGGTTTCGCTCAAATGGGTGCTTCGGGTTCATATTTTATGATGCCAGCTTTTGATATGTTATTAAGAATGCAAGAAATTAACATTCAAAGAAGAATTATTGCAGGTGATTTAACATATACTATTACAGCATTACCTGAAGGTAAAAAAGCATTACATTTAATGAATACTCCGGGAGGTAAATTTGATTTTGGTAATCAAGAAATGACAAGAGGTAAGGTTTGGTATTGGTATTACGATGTTGGTCCGGCTGATAGAGATAATTGTTTAAAAAATAATCCGGATATTATTAAATTACCATCAGATGTCCCAATTGACGCAATGTCTTGGATTGATTTAAATAATCCATCTCAACAATGGGTTAGAAGATATTTCACGGCATATTGTAAAGAAACATTAGCAAGAGTTAGAGGTAAATTTAGCGGTAACATTAAAACACCTGATAGTGAATTAACCATGGATTACGCAACTTTAGCTACTGAAGGTAAAGATGAAAAAGTAAAACTTGAAGAAGAATTAAAATTAAGATTAGAACGATTACGTCCTGAAAAAATGATGGAAAGAGAAGCTCTACTTGCAGAAAATTTAAATAAACAACTTAAGTTCCGAGCAATGCCGAGACAAATTTATGTAATATAACTTATGAATAAGGTATCAGATAGATTTACAAGAAAAACAATTAACGAAAAACGATTTTTAGGTAATACTTTAATCGAAATAGAAGAACCTGAAATTATACCAATGAAAAAAATAATAACTGACGCAGAATATAAAACAAATGGAGAAGTTTTAATTGTAGTTAAAGATATTGAATCTTCTAACATTACTTTAGACTCTAACACAACTGAACATATCATTGTTAAAGCACTAACAAAAGTTTTTATCAGACCTAGTTCAGGTAAAATTGATGAATTTTATGATGAGATTTTTATTGATTGGGGGGCATGTGTTGAATTTTATTCATTAGAAGGTAATTGGTACATAGTATCGTCAGACGGATTAAAATTAGAATAAAAAAAAGGTGTCGTTAGACACCTTTTCTGTTTTAATTAATAAATTCCTCCCACCCTTCAGATGCTAAATCATAAATATAATCAGGACTCATCCCTCGTTTTTCCCAATATTTAATCTCACCTTCACTAATATCTAATACATCTTCTTTTAATCTATCTTGGTCACCTTCTTTAAACGGTACACCATTAATTAATTCAGATTGTTCTTTAGTGAAGAATCCCCTATCTTCAGGGTTGGAGACTATCAATTGTTCTCTAACTTCTTCTTTAAACACAACTAATAACGGACCAATTCGTTTATTAAATGTTGAGATGGCTCTCTCCACATTATAATCTCCTCTCATATCCGGATTGTTTTCAATTTCAGTTTGGTCTAACATATAACAATTTAATTGTATTGCCGAATCAGTATTATCAGCATTTGCAAGTCTATATGCAACATCCGTTGGAACACCATTCATTGCTTCTTTCATTGGTTCGTCAGAGCGAACCCAATTATCGTCAGACCAAGATTTTTCCCAACCATTTTTTAATAAAAACTTTTCTTTTTCTTTATAATGTGTGGAATCATATGATGAAAAATATAATTCTATTTGTTTTTCAGACCAACCTTTTTTAGGTTTATTCACTTTTTGAACATCTCCGTGAGACGCTTTAATACCATTATTAACATAACTGATAACATCACCTAACGAAACTTTTAAATCGTGTTTGATAGCCAATTCCATATGGGCCATTCTACTCATTAATGAACCCGCTTTAGTTTTCATACCACATCTCTTTTTATAGTCGTCAATTGATAACTTAACCTTAGCTCGTTGAGCAATCTTCATAAGAGGAATATCTTTAACATAAATTCTCTGTAAGTATTCATAATACCACTCAATAAATTCTTGACCTTTACCTTCCAATAGTAATTTTACACCTTTATCTAAAAAGTCCTCAATATATAATGGAAGTTTTTTTGATTTAATAGTGTTTCCGGTAAGTTTAATTTTACCATTCGCCTCCATAACCGCATAATTCTTACGAGCCAAGTTAATACATGAAGGCCAAGTTCCATCGGTATCCAATGCCATCTCACCTCTCATAAATAAATCATTGAACTCCGCAACGTCAGCGTCATCACCGGTATATTCTTTACCTTCTTTAACTTTCCAATTCAAACCTTTACCAATATAACGTCTATTTTCCCAACCTTCAGGTTTAGAGAAGTTGACACCGTCAGTATCCATTACCAAAGGAGTGTAACCTTTCTTCATAAAGAACTTAATCATCTGACGAAGATATTGTCTTCCGGTACAAGTAATCTGTTCACCCATAAACATATCACCCCATTCATAAACGTGAGGTGCTGATAACGCACCAAACATTGAGTTGATGAAAATCTTAATTGGTAATTGTTTTCGGTCATATGATAGGGACTTCTTAGGGTCTGATTCATAGAACTCCCCCGCCAAGTTTTTATACATAATACGTGCATTACGGAAATAAGCTAACATACCTTTCATTCCACCCATTACATCACACTCAGGAAACACATCGTGTACCAACTGAATAGATGGATATAGAGACGAGTAGTCAAGTTTAAGTACATTGGTAGAGTAACCAACTTTAAGTAGTCTTGAAAGTCCTCCTACGAAGTCTGTCTTCTCTTCTTTTTGAGGAATTGCCAATTTGTTTTTATAAGACCAAGCTAACATAATCATTCTCCATAATGTTGCTGTACCCATGGTAGAAACTCTCTCATAGGTTGTTGGCACCATTGATGCTAATAGAAACGTTCCCTGATTGAATTCATCATCCACCGTTAACGTTTCCTCCAAGTCATCGTCAAGATATCTCTCAACAATATTATCACCGGTAACTTTTATATATTTCCCCGGGAATCTTGTATCTAAATTATCAAATGCCGGATTGTCGGCTTTTTTATATTTTCCATTCTCAACATTTAACCAATACTCCTCTTTTTTAGCATACATTGGTCCAATATCTAAGTGGTCAATGTAAACACGGTCAGGTGATTCGGCTTTAATATATTGAGTAATATACTTTAATCCCGCAGATTTAATACTTGAATTAATAGCTTGAGCTCTACGAACTGAGTGAATGATATCAATGATGTTATAACCCCACAATTGAGTCTGAGAATATCTCTCCACCTCATTTGCTAGTTTTAACATTCCATCTTTTTGTGATATTGGTCTTGCGGGATTTAAAGATTTAGCAATCTTTTTAATGTCTAAATTAAGTGCTTTACATCTTTCAAATATCCAAAACCAGTCGAAGTTTGCCGAATTATACCCACCAATGATTGAAGGTTTAATTTCATCAATTATCTTGAAAAATTCAACCAATCCTCTTCTTTCTTGGTCTTCATCCGCACACTCAATAACTTTTTGGTATCCTTTATTGGTTTTGATTCCAATCATAAATATACGACCGTCTTTAGGTTCAAGAGAGGTCGTCTCCAAGTCAAATCCGAGTCTAGTAATGTCGTTGTATTCTTCATAACCCTTAAACAATCTTTTCTCTCTTGAAATTAAGAATTGTTCCACCGGAGGAAGTACTGTTAATTTACCTCTTGTTTTTTCACCCCATGGGTCAACACCACCTTCTTTAAAGAATTGGATAAGTGAACGATAACCTTTCATTGATTTAACCAAGAATTTAAGACCTTTTTCTAATCTCTCATTACCTTTGGTTTCTAATTTCTCAATTATGATTCCGTGTTTTTTCATAGCTTCTTTTTGAAGGTCTTTTGATTTTGAATAAAAATTCAAATCTTTAAGGTCTCCAACCCAAGCAAATGCCGTAAATGTATCTTTTTTGATTATTTTTCCCTGACCAGGGATTTCTTTGATTTTGTATATTGCGTCAGTGACGTAATCGTACTCAATAGCAACTATGTGCTCTTCGGGGTCATTCCCCTCAAGGAATGCTTTAATTTCTTCTTGTGTTACCATATTATATTTTTTAGAATGACATATTAGCTCTGATTTAAATCAGATTTGTCTTGTTTCTATAAATATAATTGATAATAATTAATAAATCAATTTTAGATTAATGACACGGTAATAAATTACTAAAATTAACGATTCCGGTAATTGTGGAATTAAATACAGAAATTACTTGATATCCGTTTATTTGAGTAACATAATTACCATCATTAATTAATGATATTGTTTGACCATTTGGGTCACTATAGATTGTTCCACCTATTTGTAATGGTGTATACATATAATAATTATCACCTCCAATTATATAAAAAGGTGGAGCAATTACATAATCTTCAACAATACATTTAATTAATTGTGGTCCATCAGCAATAAAAGTTATAAATAAGTGTCCAATATTATCATAAATACCTGACCCCATATTAACTTGAGTTAATACAGGTGATATTGTAGTAGTTGTGGTTGTGTGATTAATTGTTGTAGTAGTTGTTGTACAAGGACAACATTCTGTCGTAGTTGTAGTTGTATATGGTCCATTAATACAACATGGGAATACAGACACATAACAACTATCGTAAACTAAATCGTCGGCAATAAAAGAATCTTGTACATTTATAAATAATTCTTCACGTATTGGTAATATAAGAACACCATCAGAATTTCTTAACATAAATTGACCGGCATACCTACCTACTCTATTAGTGTCTCTTGGGGTAAATTGATAGTATATGTAATATTCAGGACCAGCATTTAAATCTACAAATGTTTTTTCAACAAATCCAGCAGGTCTTGAACTTATTTTTGGAATACCGGTTTCGACATCCACCATTGAGAAGAAAATGGCAGATTCTTCAATCATATCCATAAACTTGTTATAGTCACTTCTTCCGTCTTTAACAACTTGTAACTTTAATACCGGTAAGGTTGCGTTTTTCTTTATAAAAAAATCCATCTATTGTTTTTATTTATAAATACTTTGCTTTACAAAAATAAACAAATTAACTTTCTTTTCTTAAAGAACCATCATAATGGTCAAATCTATTATGTTCTGTTGGTGTTAATAAGAGTAATCCTGGGTTAATGTTACCTAATATAGTTTCTTGATATACATGAGACATTAAAGTTTGTTCAAACGGATGAGCCCATTTTGTTTCTAAAAAACATTTATAATTACCTTTTTTATTTAATAATATCGGCCAATTACATAAATAAATTTCACCGGTTGCATATGGCAACCCTTTATGTGATTTAATATTATTAAATTTAGTTTTTGGAGAGTTTGGGTCTAAACCCTGTTGAGGTAATTTAGGATTATCAGGCCAATGTCTTTGTCTAAAATCTTGTGGTACATTATACCAACTCCATTGAACACTATTATCACCAAAAAATTCTGTAAAATTTAATTTTAAAAAATCAAAATTTTCTTTTATTAGTATTTCTAAAGATTTTTGATACAGGTTAGATGTCCATCTATTAAATCCGTTCTTACAGGTTTCATTTTTTCTTGGATAAAACGCCATATCATCCTCAAACCAAAAATAACAATCTAAATCAGTTTCGTTAAAATGTTCAGCAACAAATACTCTACCCCCAACAATACCAATATTATCTTTTTTTATGTGTTCAAAACCATATTGTTCACATAATTCCAAATATCTTGTTGTTGTTGATAAATCAGTAGAATTATCTAACAAATATTTTTTAGGTTTATCCAAAAAATCTTTATCATATTCACTCATTGTTTGCAATAATACTTCAAATTGTCTTGGTGAGTTAAAAGTAATCACATATAAACCAACTTTTTCAAGATTAATGTTATCAATATTATCTTTAGTAACTTCATAATTAATTTTTACGGTAACATTTTTTAAATCTTCAAAAAATTTACTAATTAAACCATTACCATCAATTTCAGAAAAACTAATTAAATTAGGATATTTGTAAGTCATAATGGTGAATAAACTCTCTTCAGTACCCATTAATCCTCTATCCAATGTTTCATGTAATAATGAATAATAAATTGTATTTAACTCTGAAATTAAATTTTTTCTACCACCAAAAAAACCACCTCTAGCAACTTTATTAACTTCTTTCCCGGAATAATAAACCATTTCATTATATCTAAAACCATGTATTTCGGAATTAGTTTCATATGGGAAACATATAAAATGAAAATCATTTATTTGGTGAGGTAATTTATTTAATACTTTATCATGAGTAAAATACCCCGGATGGACAGTATTCGTTATACCGGCATCAATCCAAAACATATATTCAGAATCAAATTTATCCAATATTTTGGCGTCGTGCAATAGAAACATCTTAGACATCACTAACGGATTATACATTTCTAATTTTGATTGGGTTGAATCCTCTAACCATCCAACTTGACCGAACCAATTTGGGTTAGTTCTTATTTTTTGTATTTTATCGTAATATTGGTTATTTTTAAACCATTCTAAATTTCTTAAAATAAATTGAGTATTTTCTTGAGTTCTATGTTGAAATACAAATTTTTGTAATTCTTCATCCCCAAAAATTATCATATTATCTTTAATTTGTAATAATTGTTGAAATTTTTCTAAATAATATTGGAATGACCTAGACCATCCTTCTTGAAGATTTCCTCTACCAATATCCCATAATCCGGTTACTAATGTTACCTTTTCCATATTACAATAATTTTAAATTAATTTTATCCAAAAAAAGGTTAATGTTATTTTCAGGTAAACAATTTTTAACAAACCATTCTCTTGCATTTTTAGAAACAAAATCTAAATATTCTTGATTATCTTTAACTTTATCCCAAGTATAGATTAGATTTTTTTGGAAATCTTCATAAGACAAATATTTTGGGTTACCATTATCAGTATAATCACAATAATGATAACAATTAATATAATGATAATTTGGTATTAAAGGGTCGGGGTAATTTATTTGTAAGTGAGGTCTAATAACCGGAACACCGATACCAAAACATTCAATATCTCTATTACATGATTCAGTGCCGCCCGGAAGGCTTAAACTTGCGGAATACTTAGTCATGTCTTTTAAATAATTAACATAATCTAAATTTTGATTTAATACGTTTTTATCAATAATTAAAATATCGTCTCTATCAATCCCGTTAACCATCTGTTTTCTAAAATCCCACATCCATCCTCTAAAATATAATTTTTGCTCTTTTTCATCATCACTATTATACATTTTTTCCATTTCGTCATAACAACAATCAAAATATGGATTGTAAAAAAAAGTATTAAAAACCGATAATATATCATCCGGAAATTCTAAATCAGGATTGTGATTTGATATTTTTTTATAATTAAAATAATCTAAAAAATTAAATCCACCCGCATAAAAAAATTGTTTCATCTTTTTTGGCTCCCATCCAAGATGTTTCATAAAATGATATTTCCAATTATCAAATAAAGAAATTAAAACATAATTACCATTTTCAGGATTTACAATAGATAAACTCATACAACTAAAAATACCTCCTTGACCATATTTTTCATATGATGAATCAACCTCAACATCAAAACTATGTTCGGGATATTTTATTTTTATAGATTCTATTAATTTACTAAATAAACTAGTGACATAGAAATTATTACCACCTATTTGTAGATTTCTTAATTGATGTCTAATAATAAACTTCATATATTATAAATTACCGGTTATTCTATCACACCAACCTTTTGATTTACTATAAGGCCATACAACCCAATATTTTGGTTTAGAGGTTGTTTGAAAATCCCTCCAAATTTTACAATATCCGTCAGGGTCTTTCATCATAGCATTTATTTCATTTATGTCTGCGTCTTTTCTATAAATTGTTTCGTCTTTTTCATCGTGGAATGCAACCACCCAAAAGTCATAATCTTTTTCAGGTACTTGTTTAAATGATATATCAATACAATGTTTGAAGATACTTGCAAAACTCGATAACCATTCTTCCTCAGTTTCATAAATTGTAGGATTTGGTGCGTATTTTTTATCTATAGTATATTGTTGGACAGCTCTATTTGAAAATTTAAGACCTGAGTAAATTTCATAATCACGTAAAGTTCTTTCAGTTCCAAATCCATACTTACTAAAATCCATAGTAACTTCTTCACCATCCATTCCAAAAAGTTGTCTATTCTTTTTGTGAGATAACTCATTCTTTTTACCCCATTCTTTATCATCATCCCATTGTTTGGTTCTACCTTTACGAGTATACTCGTGCCAAATAACGGTTTTGTGTGGATGGAATAAATCATATCCGTGAGTAAATGCTCTAACGGCTATAGAAATTTCTTCTCCATGAAAATAAAATTCAGGGTCGTGTTGAACCTCCACACTAAATTGACCTAATGTGAACGCCATATGAGCAGAATAAAAACGAGAGGTAATAGGTTGTTTTAGTTTTTCCCAACCAGGAATTGTTTCAGGTAGAAAGAACACCGCACCTTCAGGAATAAATCTATCAAACACCATTCTCCATGGTTCTTTAACTCTACCTGCCGGGTCATTCTCAGGGTCAAATGACGAAACATATCCTGTTAACAAAGGTTTCTTAAATCCTTTCTTTTGAAGTTGTTTAATCATTTTGATTAAAGTATCATCCCAATCTTTTTCAAATCTCATATGAGAATCTATTTGAAGGGTATACTCTTCACCATCATATAATTGTTGTACTTGATTCCTTGCCCAACATACACCTTTAGATTCGGAATATAAAACATCTTTAACTCTGAATCTTTTATCTCCACTAAATTTTTCTAAATTATCAAATCCGTCTTCAGGATGATATTGACGACATATACCTATTCTTAAGTTTTTAGGTCTTTTAGCATTTTCCAACATACTATCTAATGTTGGGATAAGTTGGGGGTCACGATAGGAAGCTATCTGTACAAATATTTTCATTTATCTCTTGTTTTTACACAAAAGATAATAATTACGATTAAAATATAAATATTATTAATTAAGTATTACGGACAACCACCAAAAAATGTTAACCAATTTGAACAAGTACTATAATTTGTTATATCAACAATAGTAACAGTTGGGACACCACTAATCGCAACACCGGTTACCACTTCATAAGGTTCTCCATTTATTGCGGTATATACACCTGGTAATGTTGTAAAAATAGGGTTATATGTAACATATTGAGTTGTAAAATCACAACAACCATACAACTCTAAAACCATAACCGATGGAGTTCCCGTTGGTGTATGTGTCGGGGTCGGTGTCGGGGTTGTTGTTGATGTTGCTGTTGGAGTATGTGTCGGTGTTGGTGTAGGTGTTGTTGTCGATGTTGATGTTGGAGTGTGAGTTGGGGTCGGTGTTGGGGTTGGTGTAGATGTTGATGTCAGGTTTGGTGTTGTTGTTGGTGTTGTTGTAGGGGTGGGGGTTAACGCCGAATCAGGACACGTATTGTTAACACACAAATTACCTATATTTACATCGATACCAACATCCGCTGACGGTAATCTACCACAATAATATAATGTAGTTCCCGATTGTATTTCACCTTTTAATATTGTATCGTCACATTGAGTAAAATAAAAAGATAATGTATTTGATGTCGTATTTTCAAATGTAAGACAATTACAAACTACAATTTTTGTAGGTGTTGGAGTTGGGGTTATTGTAGGCGTTGGAGTTGGAGTTGTTGGACAACTTTGTAAAATAATTTCTTGACACCCAATTGAGTCAACCACTTTAACAATAACTTGTTGAACACCTTCTAATTGAGCCGGTATTTGTAATTCTAATGTTGGTGGGACAATAACAACATTGGTTGCGACTACATAACAATAAGTTAATGTAATATCACATATTGAGATATTAAATGGTGAATGTCCAGATAAACTTGTTATTTCTACTACTTGCATTACTATAAATATAGATAGAATTATTTTACCATAAATACTTAATAATTTTAAAGTTTAGTATGGAAGTTTGGTAAGAATTTATTATTTTTGTAATAAAAAAATATGTCGTTAAACCTCAAACATTACGATTTTATTGAAATTGGTACTTCAGATTTTGATACTTTAATTGAGAACGCAACTGATGAAACTGTTGGAATTAGTATTGAACCAATTAAATATTATATTGATAGATTACAAAACAAAAAAAACACTTTTAAAGTTCAAGCAGCATTATCAACAGAAGATGGTGAAGTTGACGTATACTATATTGAGGACTCAAAAATAGAAGAAAATAATTTACCTTGGTGGGTAAGAGGTAGTAATTCAATTAATAATCCACACCCTTTTGCTATTAAAGAATTAGGTGAAGAATTATACAATAGTTTGGTAACTATTGAAAAAGTTCCAACAATTAGTTGGGAAACATTAATTAAAAGATATGATGTTGGTTCAATCGGTTATCTAAAGATTGATACTGAAGGTCATGACCATATCATCTTCAGAGATTTTTTAAACTATTGTAAAGAACATTCATTTCCAATCCCAAACAAAATAACCCTAGAATATCACGATGGTGTTTCAAACAAAGTTGAGATTGATAAATTAATATCGGAATTACCTGAATATCAAATTATCAAACACATTAGTGATATTACATTAATGAAACCATTAATACCTAGAGTAATACATCAAACATATAAAACTAATGATTTACCAACTGAAATAAGTGAGGTGGTTCAAAGGTTAAAAGATATGAACCCTACTTTTGAATACAGGTTTTATAATGATGAAGATTGTCTTAATTTTATTAAAGAAAATTATG
>Ga0209599_10001367_pt1 | contig 11830 bp, 15 predicted proteins | sample Shrwel_input2_FT_FD_187534 | JGI IMG/M metagenome (GOLD analysis project Ga0209599, IMG submission 187534) | Subsurface microbial communities from deep shales in Ohio, USA - Utica-3 well 1 S input2 FT (SPAdes) (version 2) ... | reverse complement strand
ACCCCCGTGGAGGTGATAGTCTTAGTGTATACGCCTGGCACACTTAGATAATATACCCTACCATCAGTCGCAGGGGCAGCTTGGCTACCTCGGAAATCTAGCTTATATGTCAATCCATAGGCGACATTGCCTAGGCACTCCACTACAGAGGGAGTGTCAGTGAATGCGTTAGCTTGGTTGAGGTAATACTCAGTGTAGGTATAGGAAGAGGTGCCTCGGCAAGACTCTACTGTTGAGGATGCTGATGAATGCTTCTCTAGGTTACGTACGAATATCTTCAGAATATCATCCGCTTTGGATAATATAATAGAGCAAAATGCAGATACTCTAGCTAGGATTACTCCACCCATCAGTGCAGCTAATACTGAGCCGCCCTTAGCCGCTAATACTTTATCTCCCGGAATATGACCCTCGACGTGGGTCCTGGCTATAGCCAATGTTTGGTCTAGGCTTGTTGTCTCGGGTAAGGATACTGCGGTGTCGCCAGAAGGACTTATGTCCGGTATGAATGCTTTTTCTTCTTTGAGGGAGACCCGGTCCAGTTTCAACAGAATCCAGTACTGGCCGTTATCTTCCCATAGCAATACGCGATCTCCCGGTTTGGGCGTTGAGGTATCGTCTCCGATGGCTCTACCGAAGCCAACATCAACGTATGTATTGCCTGAGCCTTCACCTCTACATTTAGACATTTTGGTAGAAGTATCAAAAGAGGTAACGGTGGCTTTTATAAACATGATGTCGTCCTAAAAAATGGCCCCCGAGGAGGCCAGCTTACAAAGGTGATGTCTTTCCGTAGACTTGGAGGTTATTTTAACAGCACAGGTACTACCCTGTCAAATGAAATGCTTACGCCTTCTTGGATAACTGGGCTACCTGAGTTAACGCCTAGAGATAAGTTGTTAAACATGCAATACTCTAAGTACACGGCTGCCAAGATATTACCACGAGTGGTTTGGTCACCACCACGAGTTTTGAACAACAACATCACGCCAAAGGGGATACCTGTGATTTCGGAGTCGAAGTTCAAGAACACATTGGCGTCGTCATCCGCACCTGCGGCAGAGAAACCCTCGTTGTACACACCTGTAGTGGACTCAAAAGCGGCTCGGGCATTTTGACTGAATACTTTGATCATACTCGAAGTATCCGCCAACATACGCGAGAAGCTCACAGAGCTAATGGTTTTGCCACGGGTAAAGTATGAACGGTTAGAGCCAATCTCAAAGAGACGAGCCACTTGGCCATCTTGGCTGAGGTTAACACCATCGACCATACCGATAGGCGTCAAGCTGGCAGCGCCTGTAATGCCTGTAAAGCGAGCAGGGCCGGCAAACAACGCAGTACTATCAGGAGTTGCTGAGAGTTGACCAAACTTCTCGTAGCCGTGAGGTGTTACCCCGCCAGCAGGAGTACCGATGCCTGATACATATGCACCTTTCCAGTTCCAGGCCGCATCGAACTGACCTGTACCCGAACTTAATTTATCTGAATCAGCCATGTTAGATCTCCAAAATTACATCTATATAGTTCGCAGGGCTCACAATCTCTAATCGCAATTTGACAGAGATCCGATCCTTGTTAACCTTATTTTGCTCCAATACTAAGATCTGGTAGCTTAAAAGTGGTGCACCAATCCTAGGCAATACTTGAGACTTCAACAACTCGGACGCAGCGATAAGCGTGGTACGAATAATCTGTAAAGTATCGGTGGTAATGTTCCAAGAACCAATAAAGGACTTGAGTTTGTCATAGTAGAAGTACGATAAGAAATCCCAGTTCTTAACCTTCAACTGCTCACGATATTCCAATACCGACATATCAGTAGTGAGCGCGTGGCGACAGAAAGGGATACCGCCTTGTACGGCTTGGACGTATAGGCAAGTACCGGCTTCGGCCATAGTGTTTAACTGGTCTTTGTTAAAGTAGTTATTACTATGTTGAAGGTCGGAGATACCTGCTACACCGATATTGGTAAAGCCTTGTTGTACAGGGAAACCAGCTACCATACCTGCGTGGGCTGCAGCTAAGTAGTATCCAGGTAGATTGGATACGTCTACCCCTTCTATGTTTATCGTGACCAAATCAGGTTGGATATTCCATGCGCGTGAAGTGCTGAGTTGAGTAGATACGGCCGCTACGTAGGCTGCTTGCTCATCCTTAGTCATGGTGCGGTAACCCTTATATGGGATAAACTGACCGTTTGACTGAGACGATGCAGTTACAGTGTAGGTATACGAACCTGTAGGTAATACTTCCACAGTATTGCTGTCAATAACAGCAGAGACTTCCCAGGTGCCTATGAAATCTGCAGCAACGGTACCTGTAGGTAATGTGTCGCTACCGCCTAATGTAAAAGTAGGAATCTCGACGATATCTGTCGGCACTACGCCAGTCGCTAAGAAGTCAATATCTGGGTCTATAATGAAGGTACGGTACACGTAGTTAGGTGAACTGCCTGTACGTGTCTGCTTAACATAGCAAGAACCGTTAGTAGTCGAGGTACCTGCCCAATAGCGGTTCTCAGGTATCTGAGTGTTAACCAATGCTGTGCGCCAGCCAGCCTCAACAGGTACGGACATTTGTAATGCGTGTGTCTTGAACATGCTGATAATGCTAGGGGACTGAGAAAGGGGCACTAGTGCATATACTGTACGGTCACCTGTTAAGATGTCCAAAGCAGTCTCATAGCCAGTCTCAGTATCTGACGCCAAGGACAATACTTTAACCGAAGTCAAGGTATTACTTAACGCAGCTGCGGCGGCCAAGCTCAATGGGTTATCCTCAGTGGCAATACCAAGTACGGATTCCCTGTCGGCGCTGGTCACGGTTAAGATGTTTTGACTCTTATCCGTACGCAACGCGCGGTAGCCGACGTTAAAAGAATCTACTAAGTCAATAACGTGATACGCTGGAGTGCCGGCTAATGGGAAGCCGGATATGGTTTCTGAAATAGCAATTTGATACAAAGTGTTTGCATCAGTCAAGTTTAGTTGTATAGATGCAGGTTGCAATTCAACCACAGGCACTAAGCGATATACCTCAACGGCCACTGTAGTTTCAGTACCATCCACTGTACCAACATTGTTGGTCAAGGTGATCTTGGAATTAGCGGTGTCTACTGAACGAACATATGTAACTCGAGCGGTATCTACTGTACCGATTTTCACAGTGTATTTAACTCTATCTCCCGCTTTTACGGTCACTTGACCATCTGGGGCATTTGCTGTTAAGGCATATTCTAGCGAAGCTGCTACCAATACAGAGCTATTCTCCGCATCACCAGAATTGCTAGCCAAGGTAGCCGAGGTCATATCCGCTAAGAAATCATTGACCTTGACGTAGGCATTCTTGACGACAAACACAAGGCTGGTCGTATCCAGTACTTGGCCTAGAACTCGCGTCGGGAGAGTAAACTTGAACTTAGTATTACCCTCAGAATTACCACTTGTTTGAAAGATAAAGCTTTCTGCAACTAAGCTCTGTGCATAGTCAGCAGGTGATGCTATATCTGCCCTTACCACATTATAAAGTGGACCTACAATACATGCATTCAGATCCGGAACAGACGCGTCTACGCCTCCGGACTGAGAGAGTTGTTGAAGGATTTGTACTGATGGCACTACGTAAGACATTATATCCTCACTTATTAAATTCAAGTAAGAACCCTTTCAATTTGGTTCCTAGCTCTTCGCTCATCCATCTCATCTCTGTCATATATGGAACATTTAGTTCTATGATAAACTTATTCTTATCATCCCTGTCCAGCATAAGAGGACTGACTGATAATGGAGATGCTAAATTCTTAAAACCTAAAGTGTTGGTTATCATCGGTCTTGACCACACAAGGAAAGTCGTTACTAAGTATGCTAACTCTTCGCAAGTACCCTTGTTGTAAGCAATTATCTTAATACTACATGCACCATTTATCATGTTCATGTATTCATCTTGCCTACTCTTCACGTCTTGACTATTGAATAGCCCAGAGGTAAAGCTGTCTGTTACACCTATTCCCGATGCGGCGAAAGCGCCTCTATCCACCAGTATTCTAGGCTTAGATTGCTCTGCCGTATCTGGAGTATCATCAAGAGTTAACGCAATAACAACCTGACTATCTTTCGGTTCTCTGTTGTATTTTAGACGATCTGGTGCCCCGGTTTCGAACAAGAACCGTAGAGTATCCCGTATTACCGTTGCCACCATCGGAGGATTAAATCCAAAGTGCAGGTTAGCGTTCGGGTTATCCAAAGGAGACGTGGGTACATCCTGCACCAATCCACTCTCTGCCACTATGGCGACATCTAAATCAGGCATTTAACACCCCTTCTCTCTCAAGTAGTTTGTACTCAATATCTGTAAATGGAAGGCTTGTTACGCGCACCATTTGCCGTATAATGTAGCTGCGCAAACTGGTATTCTGCACACTCTGCACTCGGAATATTCTATAGTCATCTACTCGAACTATCAAGTCATTAACATCTATCTCTGGATACGCAATCGTCCACGCAGTCGTATCTGCAGGCTCCATGGTACCCTCAGGTGCCAATGCGTCTTCTTTATTGGGTTCATTATCAAATTGGAACATAGTAGGTATACCTTTGTAGTACCCACCTTCGTAAGATGTCCCATAGCACGTTGTACATCTATCCTTTCTGACTAGCTTATTTACGTCGTCCCAACACTCTGGGCACCTATAATTATACTTACCATACTTGACATGCTTTAACAGGATGCACTTCATACCGCTAAATCTGGTCAGTAGAATCCATTCCCTGCGGTTTATCTCTACAGCGCGTAGCTGATGCCACATCTCTAGTTTGCGCTCGTTCTTAATGATTTCTGACCTACCCACGATATTGCCATTAGAGATAACCTCTACGTAATACAAGTCATGAGCATACTTACTAGCCATGTTTGTAGTAAAGTCGTTGTAGGTATTTCCCGTTACTGGTGCGGCGTTGAGCTTCGTGAAGGGGCCATTTTCAGACCCACTGCGATAGATATTGTATTGTGGATTTATCCAGGAGGTTCTGGGAAACCAAGTGATGCGGCAGTTCTCGTACCAAAAAGGGTACATCCTACCTTTGAACCCATCCAGTACGGGAGTGTTTAAAATAGGCTCGCCACTCCTCGTGTTTAGGTAGGAGAAGTACGCTGGCGTAATGGCTGGTTCAATAAACATATACAGTGTTCCTGGTATAAGGCGATTAGACACCTACTCTGGAGATTTTAACATGCACCTAGCTGTGATTATAGCCGTGATCGTTCTATTGAAAATAGCACTATCCACTTGGCTCAATATACCTTTTTGGACTACCCCACTAATCATAGTAGGGGTGGCCCTGCTACTACTGTACATCTTCCCCGACGGCTAACGCTTTGCGGATGCCTTGCGTATACTTACCTGCTGCATGGCCAATTGCGTTATTAGCATCCTCGACTTGTCCCATAGCATTATTCATTAGATTCTTTTTATATAGTTGATAGTACCACTTATGGCGCTTGCCTTCCTCATAGCCTACCCTACCTGCCTCTGCTACCGGCTCTGTTACAAACTTCTTGCTGAGGTTCTCCGCAACCCTCTTCATAGTAGGTACTTTATCAAGTATTTGAGGCGCGTCGGATAGGACCAGCTTGGACGCGTTAAGCATACCCGCCAGTGGGTCTAAGGCCGCCATGGCAGCTGCACCCTGATACAGGGACGTACCCCTACGTGTGAGGTTATCTCTGGCCGTTGACATGTCTCCAGGCTTATTTGCTAGAGATGAAAACAGGTTTCCTGTCACAGGATTCTGCTTATATGCTGCCTCTATGTCCTGGGCTCTCTGCCTACTTTGCAATATATGAGTTACAGGGTGGGTTGTCCTACGCTCTATAACACTTAGTTGCCGATGAATCTGATCTTTTAGCCCGGGATATTTCTGTGCCATATCATGTAAATGAGTAAAGTCTCCCCTCAGGGCACGCGCGTAGATGGCGGCAGGTTTACGACCTATCTGCTTGTATATGTCTATAGGGGAGTCTATGAAATCCTTCACGATCTTGCGCGACTTTGGCAGTATATCAGGGGTATTTATTATGTCACGCCTTGCCTTGTGGCCTGCGTGGTGAGCTTCTTCTAGTAGTATCTGTAACTCAGGGTTTGTAGCACCTAGTATCCTATGCGTCCAGCTCCCTGTAGGTTTTACATAGCCAGTATCTGCTGCGGTATGGGCCAAATGCTGTGCTTCCCCGCCCAACTCGTGGGGTACGAACTCTGACTCATTTCCGAAAGCTGACATGCGCTTAGGGACGTGCGCCTTGCCTGGGAACCCAGAGCCTTGCAGACCTGCATGGAAATAGTCACTAAACAGCTTATGGTACTTGGTACTCTTTTTTAGTATTTTGTCCATTGCCAGATTCTGACTGACATGGACACCGCCACCAATAGCCCCGTGCGCTGCTAACCACTCAGCTAGAGGACCTACATCAACTGCTATCTTCTCTAGGTACTTGTTAGTAGGCTGCATAGCATCACCACATAGGGAATGTAGCGAAGTCAGATGACACGCCACCCCAACCGCTTTCCATATTCGCTTGTATCTTCCACTGCTTGGATAGGTCAGAGTACTGCTGACCGTACTGAGCGGCCAGTGATTGATATAGCTGGAAACGTTCTTCGATAGGGATATTAAGCCCACCATCCGAGTAAGACATCTGGTTACGAGCAGCCAAGGCTGATTGACCAGAGAATAGGTTAGCTAATGTTCCATAGAGCAAGATGGCTTTGCTAGGGAAGCTGGCTATATCATAACTCGTCGTTGGGGTCATAAAGTTAAAGGTATCTACCGTTAATTCTATAGCCAACTCTATCCTCTCATCGGAGAATTCTTCACCTGTAATAAGGTAGTTGCTATCAGCCCTATCTTTTATATACAGACGAACTTGCTCAGGACTTAACGGAGATGCCATACATTATTCCTCTACTGCAGGTGCTGGTGTTGGCGAGGCCTTGACTGTCTTGTGTACTTTCTTAGGAGTAGGTGGGGCAACTGGTGGAGTCTCGACTACAACGGCTTCTGGCTCTGACTCTGGCTTAATGACTTGAAGGTTGCCATTCTTGATAGCCGTCTTGACACTGCCATGAGTTATCTGTACATCTGTTAACGCTGCTTCTTGTCCTGGCTGTAGGTAAACCGTACCGCCAAGTAATCGTAATTGAATGCCTGCCGGGCAGGTACATTTAACTTTATGCATAAATCTCACCTTTCATTTTCAATAGTTTAGGCAGAGCATCTCGCTCTGCTGTTACGTCTGATTCTACACTAAATACAGAACTAGTGGGTCCCTCTAGGGGCTGATATGTAAGTTTAATCCATCGACCGTTTCTGCGTATTTCTACGGAACCTGGCTTATCGAAATCAAGAGCATCAACCGCACATGACCACCAAGAAGCTGTAGTAGGCGTCACAGACTTGGACGCCTTGTTCTGCCATAATACGTCACCAGACTTGGATACTATCCAAGCCTTACAGGGTATGGCATCAAAAAGTACTTTGAAATCAATGCACTGTTCCATTTGGTGCTCCGGTCACTTTATTGTACACACCATATGCTGCTGCACCACCGGCCAGTGCTCTTGCACCTTTTCTCCTCTGAATAAGGTCTACTAAGGCTGCATGCTCTTTGGAATCCGGGAGAAACTCTTTAAGCATACTGTCGTCATCCATTTTATGTAAAGCATCTAGCTCTGCTTGAGTGGTTTTACGAGCATTAGTCGCTACATACTTCTTAACATGACCACCACTGAGATGACCCATAGTATTGCCTAAATGGTTTAATATACCATGTCCTGCATGTATCACGCCATCAACGACATTAGCTTGTTTAATTTGGTTGGAGTTGTCTCCTTTACTCATTCGACCTGCTGCAAATGCGCCCACGGCTGCAGTACCTGCTATACCTCTCTGGGTATTGGTCGATGTACTCCATGCTTTCTTGGCGCCATCTGCTATTTCCTTACCAACTACTTTGGCATTCTCAGGGTTTTCCTTGATAGACTTTGCAGTATCCATTACCTTTTTCCCAGCTCCTCGGATGGACTTCATTGCTTCTGCCATGAAAGCCACTTTCTCTATGTACTTATTAGGATGCTTTTGGTGACCTGAGTGAAAAAGCTTATGGTTGACTGCGTGGTTAAAACCTTCTTCAGCTAACTCTTCTACGATGTTTGCTTGCTTAGCCAATGCTTCACTGCGAATAATAGATGACATGGTTTTGTTGATTCGGTTTTCGTGAGCAGAGACTTTTTTGCCGTAATCCGTTGCGCTATATAATCCGGCTGCACCGGCTAGCCAAGGCGCAGCAGCTCCAGCACTTGGAATCATATGTGATAAACCTTTAGTAGCGGCGTATGCTGCACCTGCTGCCGCAGCCGATTGAATAGCTTGAGATGCTTCTGGAGTAGCCCATCGCAATTTGTTATGTTTACTGTCATGCTGGAACTGCGCTACCCGTGCTTGGTCCTCTGCAACGCCAGCCGTTTTAGTGATGACACGGCTACCTTTACCGGAAGGCATGTTACTGATTCCTCTAGTATATGCCGCGTCTCGTGCAGCTAGACCACGTAAGCTTTTAGTAACGGCTAGGTGAGCTTCTTTGGCCATAGGCTGGAATGTTGGTAAGTTGGTGTATTTCTTAGAAATCGCTTCGTGTGCGCCTATGGCTGCTAAGTCTGCAGCGGCAATCACACCGAAGTCTCTCAGGGCGTCTAGCCAAGGGTTGTGGGGTACGTGCATTTATGTCTCTCCTCAATGCGTATATTTTAAGCTAACTGTAATCAGTAAGTCTTTGACGCCAGCTTTCCTGCACAATGAAGATGGAGTAAGACATATGAAGCAAACCTATACTATCGTAAGTTATTTCTAAGGGTGTAACGCTCATTTATCAAACCTCTTTGTGGTATAAGTTAGTATCATAAACAAGCAATGAGGAAATTGCAATGAACGAAGTATATTCATTCTTAGTAGAGGTACTTATTAGAGATATGAGGATGGGAAATCCTCGCACCGTCATGCGTAGGTGGGTGGATGAACACACCGTGAGCTTTGATATTGGAGTTACTGGAATTACTGCAGGTCACGAACTGCGTGTAACCAAAGAGTTATGCACCATAGACCGAGTAGGGGTAGATATACCAGACCACTTACGTAAAAAGCTGTGGGTGAATGGTATGGTCTATTCTGCTGAGGGAACTTGGTCGCCGTACAAGGAACTGTTGAAGGATACTCTATCCATCTGGGTAAGCAACAAGCCTAGATTGGTATCTGGCCTGAATAGAAGGTTTCCGTTAAGTGGGGGTACATTATTGTACGAAGACCATCTACAATACCGTGACAGCTGCGGTAAGTCCCGTAGAGCGCACCTACCGCCAAAGATATGCAAGGCGCTATTCGACTTCTTCCTAGGGGATTACCTAGATGTTGATAATCAAATCCTCTTAGTTGAAAAGATAGGGGTATAGGTAAAACCCTCTCCCCAGCCATTCACTGCACAAACAGACTTGGAGTTAATATAATGAGAGAGGTATTGCTAAATAACTTGGCACACAGCATTCATGAAGATATGCCGGTAATCACAGTAGAGTGGGTATCAGGAGACCTATGCATCTGGTTGAGTGGTCAATCCGGCTTAATCCGGATAACCCCTACCTCATATGAAGAGGCTGACGGTGGAGTGTTTACCCCTGTAGAGGTAGATACCTCGACTCTGAAATACCTATACGCAGAAGTGATAGTGTACTCCCTGGACCCTATACTGCACCCATACAGGGCTATATTGAAGGGGTTGCTTAGAGACCCATATAAGATAACTGACAAGGTGAAACTAGTAAAGGGGGCCTTGGAGGCCAACCATACTGGCGGCTGGCGCAGTTTCAATTGTTTCTCTGATCACGTGTCTACAGCCTTGATTAGATATCTGCAATCAGGCCGTACCGTAGATGACGTATTGGTTCTTTTGGCCGATCTAAAGCTTATCCCCTAATAGGCAACCCCCGCTCACAAGGCGGGGTTCTTTTTTTAGCTAAATCTTATTACCAACAAGCGTACCTAACATCCATAAAGATATACTGTCGTCTGTGGCATAGGAAGTTACACCCATGCCACATTTAAGTTTCAGAGTATAACCATCAGGCATGCTTATACACTCAACTAGTGCCTTAGCAGCATCTTCACTAGAAGCGTTAAGCGCTACATAGCACCCATATTTATATACAGGAACGGATGCTTTTGCTTCGTGGACACCACCAGCTACATCCACGTACACCCCATACCCGTCTGTATTAGATATCCAAGGGCAACCATCCTCATCTACCTCTACCTTGACGTATTCGATAGGTACATTTGGCAGCATCTTCTCTACTAAGTTTCTTACTTCTGCTCGTTGCTCTGCATTCATTTATTAAACCTCTCTGTGGTATAAGTTAGTATCATAAACAAGCAATGAGGAAATTGCAATGAACATCGATGCCAACTGCATATACGCCACCCTTATATTGATTGCGTTACTGCTTACATACCATGCAATACACAGCTATGTGCAATACCGAATGTGTAAGCATGTTATAGATGAGGGTAGGGTTATACGAATAGGAGGAGAGGTGGTGGTCAAGGACAACTCGGGCACTCGATATCTATTAGAGATATACAGTGATGGAGCAGTATATGACATGCAGGAGTTCTCCCTCGTATTGGGTGGGTGGCCTGGATTAAAGCTTAAGGAATACGCGATTAGTAAACTTAGATCTGGAGTACAACTATGAACTGGAATACGCTACCCTTCCTGCTAAGAGGGGTATTGGATAGAGTAGTGCTATACGCCGGCACGTTCACACGTAAGACTGAAGACGGGAACGTGTGGTTGCAGAATCTGCACCATCTACCGACATCTCTGGAGGTATCTCCGGAGTATATTATAGATAATGGCACCAAGCTAGATTACGACACAGATACCTGCCTGCTTCTATATATAGGCCTACTACCTTTCTGTCTGGGGCACGACACTTCACTAGCGTGGCCTCTTCAGAGCCTAGTTACGGACTGGCAAACAGGAGAGGTTCAGAGAAGACCTGACGGTGCTCTATTGGTATCAGGGAAGTATACTGAGGCTCGTGAAGCCAGGATATACCCAGATGGTATTATACAGACCAGGGTCATGGATTGGGCTAACCTACGAGTACATCCAGAGCATGGTAGAATTCTCTACAATCTTATGCTTAAGGATTATAGAGACCCAAGCGTTGTACTAGCTGCTTATAAAGAGCTGGGTATAATTCCATAAATAGACCATTACTTAAACAATTTGGAGCCCATATGTGCCATATATTCGGTTTTGGAAACAGTAAACTATACCGAGAATGTCTAGACGCCATAGAGAAGAATCCGGAGAGATTTAATTACTGCGCCGTTACCGGGACTTATAGTAACGGTAAAGTAGCCGTGAGCCGCTATGGTACTATCTCCCTAATAGGTACGGACCATAGATATATCGCTGGACAGAAAGGAGTAGTTGCGTATGATACCCTTAAGCTTTCTCTATACAACAAGTGCGTGGACATAATCAATACACATAAAGATTGTGAAAGGAGAGGTGTCGGAGTGGCTATCGAGGATGTGTTGTTCATCCGCGGCGTACTATATCACTTAGATGATGTTGTCCATATACCCTCTGGCAATATATGGTTTGACGGATGTGATACGGTGGTCGATCTCAGATGTCTAGCATTAAAAAAGCGATACACGTATCGCTAGCAGGGGAAGTAACCATGAATTATAGAACGTTGCCGTTTCTGCTA
>Ga0209599_10001366_pt1 | contig 11830 bp, 9 predicted proteins | sample Shrwel_input2_FT_FD_187534 | JGI IMG/M metagenome (GOLD analysis project Ga0209599, IMG submission 187534) | Subsurface microbial communities from deep shales in Ohio, USA - Utica-3 well 1 S input2 FT (SPAdes) (version 2) ... | reverse complement strand
GGTGAGCGGCAGGTCGATGGCGACTTGGCGGGTGCGTTGGGCTTCGAGGTCGTCGATCGCGCTGACCTGCAGGGAGCGCTTGGCGCCCGCCGCCAAGGTGTAGCGGGCGGCGAAGGCGACTTCGCCGGACTTTTCGACGACGACCGGGACGAGGAGCTGGCCGTCGGCCTTGAAGGTGGCGGCCCCCAGGCCACCGCGGTCGCCGATGGAGACTTCCTTGTTGTGGGCATAGGCGGTCTTGAAGTTCACCGCCGGCGTCGCGCTGGCATTCGCGCCGAAACGGAAGCCATGGACGACGACGCTGCCTTTGCGTTCGCTGGCTTCGAGGGAAAGGGAGATCGGGGTATTGGCGATGACGCGGGCGGTGCCGAGTTCGACCCACTGGGGCTGGCCGGTGCCTTGGACCTCGCCGCCGATCGCCTTGTTGGCCAAGCGACCATTGAGCTTCGCTTTGCCGTCCTTGGGCAAGGTGACCTGCACGGCGACCGTGGTCTCGCCCTCAGCGGCGAAGGTGAACGTGGCCGTCAGGCCTTTGTCGCCGTTGAACTTGGCGACGCGCTTGCCGTCGACCTCTTCGAAGCGGGCGCCAAAACGGGTCGGGCCGGCGGACTCCAGACCGACATCATTGGCCGCCAGGGTCGCAACGAGGCAGGGGAGGACGGCGATAAGCTTGAGGAAGCGCATGGGGGATGTCCCAAGTTGCACGCTCCCCCCACCGCAGCCAACCCTCTTAATCGATAGATTTGGGGCGTTTGGCCTTACCAGCTATCCGCCAACTTCGAGATCACCGTGTTTTCGCCGACATGCTTGATGGGGCTGGCGGTGCTGCCGAAAATCTTGCCGCCGCAGGCTTTCCGCCAGCGATGGCAGAACGACAAGTCTTCCGAGAGTTCCCGGTCGCCGAGGTCGATCTTGTTGAACGGCATGATGAAGCCGGCGAGTTTTTCCGCGAAGGGGTAGCGCTTGTAGCGCTGCGTATCGACGATTTCCGGGCAGCTCTGGATCATCTTCGTGACCGCCGCCCGGGAGATGAGCAGCACGCCAGCGCCTAGGCCGGATACTTCGATGAAGGGTTCCTTGCCGGGCTTGCCGACGGGCGCTCCGATGAAATCGCAGGCTTGCGCATAGGCTTGTTCGAAGGGTTGGCCGCCCTTGGCATGCAGCTTGCGCAGGTCGACCGTGCGGCGCGGGTAGATGGCGCCGACGACATCCTGCTTCAGCGCCAGCATGTCGAAGATGAGCTTGGCCTCGAAGCCCATGTCGCTGTCCAGGAACAGCAGGTGCGAGCAGTCGGTCCGGTTGAAGTAGAAGCGGGAGATGAGGTAATTGCGCGCGGTCACCACGTCGGCGTAGTCGATGGTGGAGAAGCAGAGCGCGACGCGGTGCTTGGGCGCTTCGCCGGTGAGGCCGAAGAGGCTTTCGACATAGGCGCCCGCATAGGTCGAGCGGTAGGCTGGCGTCGCGATGCAGACCTTCGTGAGGGGTGCGGTGTTCGTCAGCAAAGTGCCGGTGACGGTTTGGTTGGCCATGCTGATGCGTAGGTAGCTGGTCTTGGGTTGGCGAGTCTCTTTGGCTGCGGCATCCGTTCGGTGCGTCTGGCGGCCTGCGGGCCGCTCTTTTTGCTGCCTTGGTTTAGTCTCGGTTCAGCGTTCCGTGCGCTGGACTCGGAACGCTGTCTTCTCCTTTGCCCATAGGTAAAGCCTCTCATCTTTTCCCTCTTGCTGCGCACGGCGCCACTCAGCATTTTCGGTTTAGGTGTGTAGGCGGCTAAGACCCGCCGAGATTCCTATCAAGAGGGCGCGAAAGCGCCCTCTCTCCTTTGCTGATGGTGCGGCCCTGTTCATGGAAGTAGCGCTCGCATCGTTTGGTGAGCCAGCGAGACTTATGGTTTTGGAAATAGCCTGTGGGGTCGCATGCCTGCTTGGTCAGATAGGCCAGCAGGTCGCATGCCTGCAGCCAGTCGCTTGCCCGAGAGTCCCGGCCGAAGGGCTGGTCTGCCAATAAGTTTCCGATATCGATGTCGACTTGGACCTGATTTAGCCAGCTGCTCGCCGGAGCTGTGCGGTGGTCATCGCAAATGACCAGTAGTCCTGGGGCGGAACAGCGAATGTTGCCGCCGGCATCGATCTTGGCCTTGGCTTCACCGAGTAGGCTGGTCCAAGCATCGACCAGAACATCGCCCGCTGTTGACCGTTTGTCGATGATGATGCGGATGGCCGTAATCATGTTTAGTCCACGCAATGTTTCGAGCAAGTGAAGCGCGGCCTTCACGCGCTGCAGCCTGGTCATTTTGAAATGATGTGCGCTGCGACCCAGCAGCTCGGAGGCGTGGATTTCGGCCTTCTTGGGCAATCCGAAGGCTTCGTGCATCCGCGAGCGCATGGCGTCGAGGTTGGCTTGGGCCCTGTGCCAATCCGCATGATGGACCAAGAGCCCGCACAGGACGAACGTATGGTTCTCCGGATTGCTTCGGCCGGTATCGCCGCTTTCGTCGACGTAGAGCAAATGCATGCCGGAAAAAACACACCCGTCCGCCGGCCTAATCAAAACAGGGTATCTGATGGATTTGCTGAGGCATTTGTCGCCTTTAGGCCGCGCCAAGGCCTTGGCTTGACCATCGCCCGCCTCTCCCCATTACTGCCTGTCCCCTGAACTAACAGAGGACCTGGAGAGGTGGCTGAGTGGCCGAAAGCGCCCGTTTGCTAAATGGGTATACCCCAAAAGGGTATCGTGGGTTCGAATCCCATCCTCTCCGCCACTTTGGACGCGAAACCCCAATAAAATGGGGTTTCGTCTTTTGCAGGATTAGGCAGGTTCTGCCAAAAGAGTCCTTATCTTGTCCAATAGTTGTCCAATGGTTTTAGGGCTCAATGGCCGCTGTAAGCTTAAAGTTTTACAGGGGTGAGCCGTGCAAGAACTCTACTTTACGAAGAACCCCAGGAAGCTTTTAAGCCAAGCGTCAAAGTCGACTTTAGTGCTTAGTCTGCCGAGGTAGAAAATTGCGACTATGATAACAATAACCGCGTACAGGTAGCGGATGTCCACGTTCTCACTTATCCATGTAAGGGTAACCTTTTCTGGCTTTGGAAGCGGAATGGTAGCTTGGTGTTCTGCTTCATATCGGAAGCTTTGCAGATTGCGGTCGAGGTCATCTAGGGCGCTTAACAAAACTCTTTGGGCGTCTGCAGATGAGTGCGGGAAGACTGCTGGACTGAACCTTATTTGATTCAACCGCGTGATTAATTGGCTGGGGTCATTCAGTGCACGCTTCGCGAGTGAAACGGCATCGTCTCTTAATAACATCGCCGACTTCTTGTCGTTTGGTGCTATTTGATTAAGCCTTTCGGCGAGTTTGTTGATTGCCGTTATAGTTGGGTTCGTTGCTGAAGCAGGCATGTCCTATTTGATAAAGTCCTTTAGGTAAGACTTATTGAGCCAGAAACACTGGCGAATGTAGCCGGCACGATAGTTGCCGTCCTTGTCTTTTGAGTCGTGAGGTCGGACGTGAATCACACGGTTTTCCGACTGTCCTGGCATTTCATCGTAGCGCTTCTCCTTGGCGCGCTGAATCGCCGTTTCCCAGGCTAGCCGTGCGTCATCTAGGTCGGCCTCGCTGAGTGAGTGGAATACAGCTTTAACGAAGATAGGATCGGTGCCTTTGCCGGTGAACTTTAGGACGATGAAGAGAAACCGGTTGGTGAGCATGCCATAGAGTTCAGAGTCTTCCCACTCGTCCCCGTCTTCAGCGATGAGGTCGTCGTACTCAAAATGGGGGAATGAAATCGCTTCCCTTGGAAGGCCGCTTTTCATTCTTCGTATCGTCTTGATCGATAGCCCAGTCTTTTTGAATTCAGCCAGGTTCTTCGATGAGTGCTCAGGGTTGCCAGTGAGGATAGCATTCAGGAACCTGCGCATGCGCTGCGCGTGTTGATCTTTTCCGTTGAATGAGCCGATGATGCCTAGTTCCTCGCAAATCTGAATGGTCGTTTTGCCGGCGTACTTATTGAGCCGATTCACCACGAAATCTTCAAAACGGCTTTTGGCCTGCCTATAAAGTTCCATGCCAGCTAGGTTTAGCTCCGGTTGGGCTTTCTTGCTGGGGTTCTTGAGTCGTTCGTAGATTTGACTGACGAAGGCTTGTTTCAGGGCGAATGCTCTCGGCTTAGCCAATTCTGTGCTATTGGCCTGGTGCACCCGGTCTGTTCCTTTTGCTCCTTTGGTGCATGCCCCCAGGAGATTAGTCATGCCTTCGCTCAGGGTGTGCGCTTTGCCTTGTTCAACCAGGCCTTGGATGGTTCTCCAGTCCTCCTCGATCATGCTGAGCTCGTTTTCGTCGGGCGACCAATGACCGACTAAGTCGACGTTAAGGTCCAAGACAGGCACATCCTTGACGTAGTCATAGAAGACCAGGAGCAGACTCTCTAGTTTCCTCTTAGCGTGGCTGGTTGCGAAGCTCTCTTCGAGTAGAGATGGGACATCTGCACGCTGACCGCCGCCGAAGTTAATCATGCAAATGACTAGCCGTTCCTTGGCTCGCTTAGCTTCGCTCTTTTTGAGCTTTTTGAGCCCGGTGCACTTGAGTTCCGCCCATCCTAGGTCCGGCGCCTTGTCTGAATTGGGACGATAATAGAAGTGGCCTGCTTCAATGGCATTGCCGAATTTCCCCTTGGCTTTACCCGAGCCGTACTTGCTGGCCTCTTCCATTACCATCGCTTGGCTGTCTGCTGGAACGAACTGGGCTATGGCCTCACGGAGGCTCTTTCCTACAAGCCTTTGGGCATGGGCCATCGCGGACTCTCGGTCATCGGGGTCATAGGGCGCGTTCGCGAAGATTAGGACACCTTTGCGGCTCACGTCCTATGGCTACCACAGCCCCGGAGGGCTATCCAGTCTATTACCCCCGGCTGAAGGCAGCCTTGCTCAGGGATTCCATAATATTCCTCACCACGTCCACGACTAAAGCGTTGCCCATGAAGAAGGCGCGCTTGCCGTCGCTGATCTTAAGTTCGCGGCAGGTTTTGGAATGTTCGGCCGAAAAGCCGTTCATGCGTTCGAGCTCTTCGGGGTAAAGACGGCGAAGTTTGCCTCCCTTGACGCAGTCAGCGCCGGACTTGTGCTGGCCCTTGCCGGCGGCACAGACCTCGCAGATGACGTGCTTGAAGCGGGAGACGGACGCGCCGCCTTCGGATGTGATGATGGTTCGACCAGGGCCGTCGACGCGATCGGGGAAGGGCAGGCCACCTTCCTTGTAGCCGTAGGCGAAGCTGTTGGCGGCTAGGGTGTCGCGGTCAACCTTGAGGGGCTTGCCGGAAACGATGACCTCCACGGGTTTCTCCTTCTTCGTTAGTTCTGCCACGGCTTTAGAGACCTGCGGTCGGATCTTGGTCGCAACCTGGCCTAGCAGTTCTTTGCCCTTAAGCCCAAGCAGCGAGAAGGCCCGGTCGGTGGCGATGGCTACGGCGCCTGCTTCCACTTTGTTCCAGGTCTCCTTGCTGGCCTGCGCTTGTTCGATTTGGGTGCGGGTGATTGCGTTGGGGCGATCGAAGGTGGCGCCTTTGAGGTTGAGCGCTACCGCGATGCGGTAGTTGATTTCTTCGCGGGCGAGGCTGATGCGCACAGTCTTGTCCTCGAAGGTGAAGTCGAAGTAGGTGTCCATCTTGAGCTCGATGGGCAATTGCTTGGCAGCCTTGGCGACATCGGCGCCCGTGACGCCTAGCTTCGACTTGATGAATCCGGCTACAGCCGCGGCTTTGCGCCTGGGCTCATTTTTACGGCCCTTGGCGTAGGCCCATTTCGTGAGAACGTCGGAGTCGATGCGGAAACTGTCGCTATTTGCGGGGATGCTGTCGTGCTCCGGCTTAAGAAGGATTTGGCCTAGCGAAATCGTCTTCTTGGGGGTGATGGCTTTCACCGACTTCGTCCACGCCTGGCCGTTCCGAAGGAAGCCCGCGCTGAAGAAGGGCGATTTGCCGGCCGGAGCCTTGTACTTGGCGCCGAGCTCATTGTCGGACGCATATTTCTCATCTGTAAGGTCAACGCATGTCTTATCTGAGTCGGGGCGGCAGGGTAGGCCTTGGGCCATGAGCCCCTTGGAATCAATGGCTTCATCGGCGTCCAGCTTGGTTGCACCGATCTTCTTGGCTGCCGGAGAGTCCTTTTGGTAGGCCAGGATGAAGATGCGGCGGCGTTTTTGCGGGAAGCCGTAGTCGGCCGCATTGACGATGCGCCATTCGATAATGTAGCCCAGGCTATCGAGACCTTTGAGGATGACTGCGAAATCGCGACCCCGGTTCGCGGAAGGGGAGTTGATGAGCCGGTCGACGTTCTCAAGCAGCACGTAGTTTGGGCGAACGTCACGCAGGATACGTTCGATGCTCCACCAGAGGACGCCCTTCGGGCCACGAATACCCTTTGCTGAGTTCTTCGGCTTGGCCACGGAGTAGTCTTGGCAAGGGAAGCCGCCGACCAGCATCTGGATGTCGGCGATATCCTTCGGCAGCTTCTTCTCGGAGTCCGTGATCAGGTGAATGTCGTCCGTGTAGTGGCCTTCCTTGCCGAACTTGGCGATGTAGACCTTATTGGCGTTCTGGAGGTCGCCGTGCTTTGCCGACTCGCTGGGCTCCCACTGGTTGGACCAGGAGACCTCGAAATGATTCTTCAGGGAGCTGTGTTCAACAGCCTCCCGGAAGCCGCCTACGCCGGCGAAGAGCTCTGCCATCTTGATACGCATCTGGAAATCTTAGTTGGGGTGTATCTTGGAGATCAATCTTGGAAAGATCAATCGGGAAAGTTGACACAAGTGAACAAGTGTTCATTATTGCTTGTCAACCACTCGTAAGGTAATAAAATGACGCGAGATGAGTCCTAAAAAGGAGGCAGATGAGCGCGCTGTTTGGAGGTTATTTCGACTTTTGAACCATGATTCGGTCTACCGCTATTTCAGGAAATCAGAGCGCCCAGACTTTAGAAATGGGTCACGCGGCGTTGAATTGACGAAGTTCATCCAGGATTTCTACGGCGACCCAAATAAGGGGGATCACTTCTGGGAACTTCTCTACCAAAAGTTCTCGAGGATTTGTAACGATTGCTGGAAGGCTACATATCCCGGGAGGCCGCTACCAATCTCCGTTGGCTATGTGCCTCATGATGAAATACGTCGTCTGAAGGGGCGTGAGGCTTTCAAAGTTTCAACAATGCACGAGTGTGCCGTTGAGTTCGTGGCTTTTGCTGCTTCGGCTAATCAGGCCAAGATGCTTACTGATTCACAGGTTGCGTCTGCCGGTAAACTATTGGGTAGGTATTTTCAGTTGATTAATGTTCAACCATTCAAGGCGAAACTCGGCAAGTCGGAGAAACGGCATTACCTGCGTAGGCCTGGTTGGGGATATCCGCAGAGTGGCGGAGGTATATCGGTTGGATCGCGAATAGAGGAGCTTGTTAAGCAGAAGGCACTTAATGTTTCCAAGTATCCTTCTCCACCGACTCGATTAGATCTTCTTCTCTATGCTGATGCTCAAACCCTAGCCTCTCGGCTAATGCCTTGGGCGGAGTCGGAGCTTCTTTCCCAGCCTATCAATCATGGACCATTTAACGCTATCTGGCTTTTGGATATCCCGGGCAGGAAACTGTTAAGAGCTGTGAAATTGTAACTTACCTCATCCGGGATGTCATGCTGAGCGCGGCCAAGACGCATGGTTTGGAGACTATACTCTTAATTCACCCGTAAAGATTTCACTTGTTTGCACGTTCTGCAGGATTAGTCTGGTTTGGTCGTTAAGTTGTCCAATGACTTGTCCAACGAAACGCCAAACATCAATAAACATTAAGGTTTCTGCTATGAGGAACGGACTTCGAATCCCATCCTCTCCGCCACTTTAACGCCCTTTAAGGCGGTTGGGCGGGTTTTGCGTGTGTTTGTGCTTTGGGGTGGGATGAGGGGGACTTGTGATGGGTATGTCCTAGGTGCCTCCATATCGCAGGCGGGGTATGTATCCCGCTCATTCCCATCCTAATCGCACGCCCGGTTCCGTCACTTTCGACGGGGGCATCAAGGTCTGCCCGCGCCGCGAGACCGCCGGTAGCTGGCAGGTTTCCTGGCTTTCGGCCGGAGTCCGTCGGTACCGAACGTTCCGTATCCGGGCGGACGCCATGGCCTATGCCGAGGGGCTGTGCCACGAGGTCATACGCAAGGGCCACGTCTCTGCGGTGAACGAACTGACTCCCGGGGGGCTGGAGATGTGGCGTCAGTTTCGAGCGGAGACCAAGCGGGCGCCGCTCGCCGAGATCTTGGCGGTCTGGAAGGCGCACCAGCAGTTGGTCCAGGGGATGCCGATCGGGGAGATGTGGGGGCGTTTCCTGGCGGCACGTCGGCAGGAGGACTCGTCGCCGAACATGGATCTTTGGCTGCGGAACTACGTCGGGCGTTTCCTCGAAGGACGAGACCTATCGCTGGCCGCGAACCTCCTCACGCCACAGGACGTGCGTGATTGGCTGGAAGCCTTGGCCCTCAAGGGGCTGGCCCGGGCCACGGTCCATCATCACATCCGCACGCTGTCCATGTTCTTCAACCGCTGCGTGGCCGAAGGGTGGATGAACCGCAATCCGTGCGCCGCTGTCCGGTTCCGCCGTCGGCAGCGCGAGGAAATCGAAGTGCTTTCGTTGGAAGACGCCCGCAAGGTCTTCCAGTCGGCGGAAGGCACCCGCATGGCCGGCATGATCGCGCTGGAGGCTTTCGGCGGACTGCGGGCCTCGAGCGCGTTCCGGGTGGCCTTCGCCGACATCAACTTCGAGGAGCGGACCATCTTGCTTCCGGCCGCGAAGCATAAGACCGGCCGTCGCTACCTACAGGAGAAACTGCCCGACAACTTGTGGGCTTGGCTCGAGCAGGCTAAGCGGATTCCGGGTTCCTTCGGCTGTAGCTCTCCGGTGTACTCCAAGGAGAAGGCGGCATTGTTCGCGAGGGCAGGGGTTCGGAATCCCGGTAATGTCCTACGCCATTCCTTCTGCTCTTTCCATATCGCGTTGTACGGCGATGCAGGTCGGACGGCTTTGCTCATGCAGCATGCTGGGCAACATATGCTTTACCGTCACTACCGAGGCCTCGCCAAGCATGCCGACGCGGAGGAGTATTTCCGGATCGTGCCCGACCCCTTGGCTCCGCCGAAGCTTTCGCTGCGAAGCCGTTATTCGGATACGATAGGCAAGGTCATCCGCGTGCGCGGTCCTAGCAGGAAGACCCTCGCACGTCCCAAGCCGCAATGGCCCTAAGCCGTCCGGGCTTTTCCTGGTCCGACATCCTTGCTGGGTAGGATGTGCTCCGGCAGGTCATGGCACGCCTAGTGCTTAGAATGACGTTCCTTAATCTACGCAAATTTGCGTAGATTAGGGCCCGCTAATCTACGCACGCAGTGGGTTGGGCCGTCGTCTACGACGGGTTTCTGGTTAATCAGGCCGTTCTCCATGAGTCGACTCAGCCGGCCGCTAAGGATGGTGGTGTCCTTCTGGTTGGGCTTAAACAGCGAGAGCTCTCGTAAAGGAAGGGGAATGAAAGTCTAGCGTGTGGCTAATCATCTTAACATCACCTTGGAATAACCTGAATGATCGAGGATAGAATGTTACTTTAAGGGTTTTAAAATAATATTCATAGACAGAGCCCTAGGGAGGGGTAAACTGTCTGCAATGAACCCCAAGTTTACCCCAAGTTCTCTCCTTTTCCTTTTGGCGGCTTCTTCGCTCTGCGCCCAAGTCGGGACTGAAGGCGTCCTGCCGGCTTCGGTGAACGCTGCGGACGTCGCCCAGCTCGTCGGCAACGACGAAAGCAAAGCCGGCTTGGAGAAAGCTGCAGCACGTCTGCAGGCTCGTCTGAAGGATGATGGCTACTTCTTGGCGACCGTGATCGTCGATAAGCTCAAGGACGGCCGGATGGGTCTTCGCATCTTCCCCGGAGTCTTTGATGGTCAGGCCGCCAAGGTTTCCGGCAAGGGACTGCGGGTGTCCCCGGCCTTGGTTCAGTCAATCGCGTTTCCCGTGACCTCTTCCGGCGAGCCGGTTACCGCTGACCAGATGGCTAGCGTGACCCGTCGGCTCAACTCTTTGCCGGGTTTGGCCGCCAAGGCCCAGGTGGGCCCCGGTTCGAAGGAAGGCACCGCGCAACTGACCATCGGCGTGGCCGAGGAAGATGCCCGCGTATACCGTTTTTCTGCCGATAACTACGGCACGCAAGCTCTGGGCGAAAACCGCCTCACCGCGAAGGCCGAGTTCAACGGAGACGCTGGTCGCTTCGACGTGCGCGGTACGGTCTCGGACGCTAGCTACGTCTCGGGCAACCTAGGCTACAGGTGGGCGGCCGGCACCGAAGGGGCCGTCTCCCGTATTGGCCTCTCCGCCAGCCGTTATACCACCGATGAAGCGTCGCCGATCAAGGGGGATTCCATCACGTTGGATGGCGGCCGCTCCAGTTTCCTGACCGTGGGTGCCAAGGGGGCGATCAAGCTGTTGACCGATTGGTCTCTGCGCCGCACCACGGCGACCGGTGTCTCCAGCGGCGCGCGCCTCGACGGCGCCGAAACCGCCAGTTTCACCTTGGGTTTCGACGCCGACCGCAAGGATTCGTTGCTTGGCGGCGGCACGAACTTGCTTTCCGTCTCCGCTACCGGCGGGTACACCCATTCGGACAACGCCCTGATCGACGGTGGCTTCGCCCGCTATAACTATAGCCTTGGTCGCTACCAGCGTCTCCCTGCCGGTCTTCTGTTGGGCCTGAGTCTCAGCGGCCAGCAGTCGTCTTCGATTTTGGAGAGCGGCGAGCAGTTCTCGGTCGGTGGTCCCTCCGGTGTCCGCTCCTACACGTCGAATGTCGCCGCTGGCGACAAGGCCTATCTCTTCACGGTCGATTTGAGCCGCGAGCTCGCCGACCTTCGCGCTTGGGGCGTGTTGGAGGCCACGGTCTTCTTTGACCAAGGCAAGGTCACGGGCGATCGGTTTGCCAGTACCGTCGATGGCTCCAATCTCGTCAAGTCGGCCGGTATCGGCCTGTCCATCGTGGATAGCAATCGCTTCAAGGCCTCCTTGCAATGGGCTCGTCGCGTCGGCACCCCGACCTCCACTGTCGGCGCCGAAGAGAAGACTTCCCGCGTCTGGGCCAACGCCCAGTTCTCCTTCTGATTTCCCCACCCCACCAACATATGAAAACTCCCATCCTGATGGTCACGATGCTCGCGGCGGTTTCCCTGTTCGCCAGCCGAGCTGATGATGCGCGCGAGGCTGCCGCCAAGGCGGCCGGCGAGAAGGCGGAAGCACGCGAAAGCGTGAAGACGGAAATCCGTGACGCGGTTAAGGCCGAAGTCCGCGAATCGGTCAAGTCAGAGGTCAAGTCGGAGGCTCGTCTGGAATTGGCCAAGAAGCTCCGCGAAGCCGCCTCCGAAGAAGCGAAGAACCTGGCCGAAGCCAAGTACGAGGCGCAGAAGAATGCCGCAGAAGCCAAGTACGAAGCCGCGAAGAAACTCCGTGAAGCGAAGAAGGAGGCCGCCGAGAAGGAGAATGAGGTTGAAATCGAGGACGAGAATGAGGTCGAGCATGCCCGCGAGAGCATCAAGGACCGCATCCGGCTCGAAGGCCGTCGGACCGAAGTCCGGGATGTGGTGACGATTGATCCGACCAACTCCGGAACGTCGCTCAACATCACCGTCCGTAGCGCCACGACGCCCTGAGCTTAGTTTTCAGCGAATCGAAGGGCCCTGGAAACAGGGCCCTTTTTCTTCCCTTCGTGTATGGACTTGCCCTTAGCGTGCCGTCGGCAGCTGGCCTTGCTGCTTGAGCCAAGCCTGGCACT